>ENA-ORXC01000252-ORXC01000252.1-marine-metagenome-genome-assembly--contig:-NODE-252-length-43990-cov-3.934689_pt1 | contig 43990 bp, 45 predicted proteins | sample MGYA00237865_ERZ511478 | MGnify/ENA metagenome assembly ERZ511478
CTCTTCGAATGCGGTTCATATCTTGCAGGTCATGCTCTGTTAATGTTCTAACCACTTTAGCTGGCCTTCCAAATGCAAGAGAATGAGGCGGGATTTTCTTTCCGGGTGGGACAAGACTTCCGGCACCTATAAAAGAACCTTCTCCAATCTCAGCTCCATCAAGAATGATTGAACCCATTCCAACAAGAGCGTCCTTACGAATAATACTACTATGGAGGATAACCTGATGGCCGATCGTCACACCATCTTCAAGAATGAGTTTTTTATTTGGACTCTGATGGAGAACACAATTATCTTGTATATTCACTTTTTTACCAATTTCTGTTGGTGCAACATCTCCGCGAATCGTCGTGTTAAACCAGACGCTACTATGTTCTTCGATTGTCACATCCCCTGTAATGGTAGTATAATCCGCAATATAGACTGTTTCATGAATCTGAGGTTTTTTGTCATGATACGCATACAGCATTGCAATCCCAACCTTCATTTAGTATAGATGAAATCCTTTTCAAAAGTAGTGTATCAAAAAGAACGGACCTACATAAGGGGGCTGATTTTTCATGCGCATAAAAGAAACTGAATATCCAAAAGGAGTTATTGTATTAGTTCATGGAGCGAACGAACATCATCGTAGATATGATTGGCTCGTTTCAAAGTGGATTGAAGCAGGTTACCATGTAGTGCTTGGTGATTTACCAGGGCAAGGAGAGAGTACGAGAAGACGAGGGCATATTGATTCGTTTGACCAATATATCGAGACTATCGACAAATGGATCAAAAGAGCTCACGAATTTCAGCTACCAGTGTTTTTATTAGGACATAGTATGGGAGGTCTTGCTTCGATTCGAACGATTATGGAAAAGCGACCGTCTCTGACGGGAGTGATTTTATCCTCTCCTTGTATTGGTCTAGTGAATCCTCCTAATAAAGGCGTTGATATTCTCTCTAAAGTATTAAATCCAATCGTTCCTTCGTTAAGGTTAAATTCCAAGCTAGAACCGAATATAGGGACAAGGAATCCGGAATTTCACAAACGCGATCAAGAAGATCCGCTTATGGTTCAAAAAGTATCGGTAAGATGGTATCGTGAACTTCTTAAGGCAATGAAAATCGCAAACGAAGGTGCAAGAAAATTTCACAATTTACCATTGCTTGTTGTACAGGGTGGCGATGATCGTATTGTTGACAAACAAGCCGTTATTTCATGGTTTAACCGTATTCCCTTGAAAGAGAAGGCCTATAAAGAATGGGATGGATTTTATCATGAGGTGTTCAACGAACCAGATCGTGAAGATGTATTTCAAACAGCCAAATCGTTTGTTGAATTAAAACTTGAATTACTATACCGCAAAGAAAACAAGATAAATAATTAATACAGGAGTGGGGTCACTTGAAAGTACCGAGTCAACCCTGGACGCTGATGTATAGTATCTATCGACGCGTCTTACCGAGGGTTCATCATGAATTAGAATATTGGAGGAGACGGGCTGAACAAATCCCAAATCCTGAACTTAGAAAACAGGCGCTAAACAGCATTGATTCAAAAACGTTTCACTGTGAAGGTGGAGGGATTTATGGGTTACTTGCTGGAAAGCAGATTGATCGTTCGATTTCATTTATCGCTGCTTATCAGACAATTAGCGACTACCTGGATAACTTATGTGACCGAAGTACTTCACTTGATCCAAAAGACTTCAGTGCTCTACATGAGGCAATGATTGAGGCTCTTTCGCCTGAGGTTGAAGCATCTAATCATTATTATCGGTATCGGGAAGAAAAAGATGATGGTGGTTATCTAGTTGAACTTGTTCAGACGTGTCAGAATGTAATTCGCGAGTTGCCAAATCAATCAGAAGTGCAGCCGGCCTTACTAGAACTCTGTCATTACTATTGCGATCTTCAGGTACATAAACATGTGAAAGAGGAAGAACGCGTGCCAAGATTGAAGAGCTGGTTTGACCAGCATAAGAAGCAAATGCCAGAAATGACTTGGAACGAATTTTCTGCTTGTGCAGGATCCACGTTGGGTATATTTTGTCTTGTCTCGTACTCACTAGGTGAAGAAATCCCACAAGGTGGAACAGCGATGATTAAAGATGGGTACTTTCCGTGGGTACAGGGGCTTCATATTATGCTGGATTACTTTATTGATCAGGAAGAGGATCGAGCTGGTGGAGATTTGAATTTTTGTTTTTATTATAAAGACAATGATGAGCTCGCCAAGCGTGTTGCGCACTTTATTAAGGAAGCAGATAAAAGCGTAGAGGGACTTCCCCATTCTTCTTTCCACCGTTTAATTAATAGGGGATTACTTGGAATATACCTTGCCGATCGCAAAGTAATGGAACAGAAAGATGTTCGTTCGTTAGCTCGTAAAATCATTCGTATTGGTGGACGATCGAGCATTTTCTTTTACTTTAATGGATGGTTTTATAGAAGACTTCACAAAGCTTCTCAGTAAAACGCGTATAAAAAACACTCATTCGTGAGAAAAGAAGCCTATAGGATTTTGAAAGGGGCTCTTAAGATGAAGAAGCGTTATTACGTAGAGGTTAGTTCAGGTGAAATTTTGGAAGATCAAGGAGCATCAAGTTATCATTTTGAAATTGATGCAGATGAGGAAGATATTTACGAGCTTAGTGAGCTTTTTGATCTAACAGATAAGGATAGTCGACTTTCCTTATACCGTGCTCATGTCCCTGCCATGAGTTATCATGAAGATAAAAACAATGATGACTATGATAACCATATGAAAGAGATATATAGCCTGATACACAAATTAGGGAATAAAAAAACAAGAGATCATATTGAATCAATGGGAATTCTATAAAGAATAAGGGCTGTGCAGAGGCACAGCCCTTATTTTTTACTGATCGCAAGAATAAAGGGGGGATCATTGATTTGGTTAATAAACTGATATTTTAGAACCTGATAATGTGACTGATTAAGATCAGTTACGAAATTTGTCACCTTTTCACTTTCGATTTTTCCTTCTGGGTGTCCTGGATAGACAACTAGAATGAGAAGTCCTCCTGAATGAAGCAAACGTAAGATATCTGTTACAGATTGAATCGTTTCTTCAGCATTAGTGACAATGGATTTATCTCCTCCTGGCAGGTAACCAAGATTAAAGATTGCGGCAGAAACTTTCCCTATATGTTCCTTCTCAATGTTGTTATTAATGGAAGCGTGAGTCTCCTTGAATAGAGCGACCTGGGTATATTGGTCAGCTTCTTGCAGTCTTTTTTCGGTCGATTCTATTGCTTCAGATTGGATATCGAATCCATACACTTTGCCTGACTTACCAACCGATTCGGCTAGAAAGAGAGTGTCGTGTCCATTTCCACAAGTACCGTCAATAGCAATGGCACCTTCTGCTAAGACTGAGTTCAGTAGCGTTCTTGTAAAAGGTAAGATACGTTGAAGGGTCATGATGTATATTCCTTTCTGTCACTAAAAATATTCTTTGCTTCATTTATCTGCTGCCTGACTTGAGCAACTTATCGTGAATGCAGACGTCTAGAAAGCGATGTTTTAGCTAATTATGACTTTACCATGTTCGATCTTTTTCTCCAACTAACTTTCATAAATGTTTGGGAATATATGGAGTGTGGTACAAACTAGTAAACAATAAATGAGGTGATCATATGGCAAAGAACGAAAAGGCACACAAACAAGGTGAAACTGATAACCCTGAGCAATTACCTGATAAAGAAAAGAATCAATTGGATGAGGATACTTCAGAAATGAATGTGGATGCGATTCCATTAGAAGATTTAAAAGAAGAACAGAGAGAAGAAAAAGATAAGCCGCACTCAAAAGACGATTCGGCAAGTCAGAAAAAGCATCGCAAAGGATAACGTGCCCAGTATGGGTACGTTTCTTTTTATATTTTCTATACCTAATGAAAAACAAATTGTATCTGGAGATGTATAGATCACGAAAAAAGCGGCTATTCTGATAATGTTCTTGACATTTCTCACAAGTCTTCATACAATACAAATTATATACGTAATTTGTGAAGTTAAAGATAATGATAAGGAATAGTACCAAGGATTCTATTGCTAGAGAGTTAACGGTTGGTGGAAGTTAACATAGAACCTTTGCGAACTCACCTTTGAATCGGAACCTGAATGGAGTAAGGTGACCCGTATGCCTGCGTTAAAGGCCTTAAGTGAGTGCTTTTTTTTAGCACTAAGCCGGGTGGTACCGCGGGTGATTGTGAATAGTAGATTCTCAACCTCTCGTCCCTGTTGATAAACAACGGGGATGGGAGGTTTTTTATTTTTTCTGTAAGGACTGGAAGGAGAGAGTAGCAATGGCATTTGATCACAAATCAATTGAAAAGAAGTGGCAGCACTTCTGGGAAACAAACAAAACATTTAAAACAGAGAATGACGCACAAGGTGAGAAAGTTTATATACTCGATATGTTCCCTTATCCATCTGGAGCGGGTCTGCACGTTGGACACCCTGAAGGCTATACGGCAACAGATATTTTATCTCGTATGAAAAGAATGCAGGGATACAATGTCCTTCATCCAATTGGATGGGATGCATTTGGACTACCAGCAGAACAATATGCACTTGATACAGGTAACAACCCACGTGACTTTACACAAAAGAACATCGATACATTCCGTCGACAAATTAAAGAGCTTGGTTTTTCATACGATTGGGATCGAGAAATTAATACAACTGATCCGCATTATTACAAATGGACACAGTGGATTTTCACGAAATTATATGAAAAAGGTCTTGCCTACGTAGACGAAGTAGCTGTGAACTGGTGTGAAGCGCTAGGAACTGTTCTTGCGAATGAGGAAGTCATTGACGGTAAGAGTGAGCGCGGCGGTCATCCTGTTGTTCGTAAACCAATGAAGCAATGGGTCTTAAAAATTACCGAATATGCGGATCGCTTGCTTGAAGACCTAGAAGACCTTGACTGGTCTGACAGCATTAAAGAAATGCAGCGAAACTGGATTGGGAAGTCCGAAGGCGCTGAAGTGACCTTTACAATTGAAGGTTATGATGAGTCAATTGATGTCTTTACGACGCGTCCAGATACACTGTTTGGCGCAACGTATATGGTGCTAGCACCTGAGCATCCTCTAGTTGATAAAATTTCAACGAGTGAACAAATTTCCAAAGTTGAGAGCTATCGTTCAAAAGTTCAAACAAAGAGTGATCTTGAGCGAACAGAGCTATCAAAAGAGAAGACTGGTGAATTTACTGGCGCCTATGCAGTTAACCCAATAAACAATGAAAAGCTTCCGATTTGGGTAGCAGATTACGTGCTTATGAGTTATGGAACTGGTGCGATCATGGCTGTTCCTGCTCATGACGAGCGTGATTATGAGTTTGCGACTGCCTTTAACCTTCCAATCCAAGAAGTTGTGGCTGGTGGAGATGTGTCGAAAGAAGCCTATACAGAAGATGGGAAGCATGTAAACTCTGATTTCTTAAACGGCCTTGAGAAAGAAGAAGCCATAACGAAAAGCATTGAATGGTTAGAGGAAAACGGTAAAGGCACGAAAAAAACAACGTATCGTCTTCGCGATTGGTTATTTAGCCGTCAGCGTTACTGGGGCGAACCAATTCCAATCATTCATTGGGAAGATGGTTCAATGAGCGCAGTACCGAAGGAAGATTTACCGGTCGTTCTACCAGAAACAACGGAAATTAAGCCCTCTGGAACTGGTGAATCCCCTCTTGCGAATATCGAGGATTGGTTGAACGTTGTCGATCCTAAAACAGGTATGAAAGGCCGTCGTGAAACAAACACGATGCCACAATGGGCTGGAAGCTGCTGGTACTATCTGCGTTATATCGATCCTGATAACGATGAGATGCTAGCGGATCCTAAGAAGCTTGATGAATGGCTACCTGTGGATATGTATATCGGTGGTGCAGAGCATGCGGTTCTTCACTTGCTTTATGCTCGTTTCTGGCATAAAGTTCTGTATGATATCGGTGTAGTGCCAACGAAAGAACCATTCCAACGCCTTCGCAACCAGGGAATGATTCTTGGTGAAAACAACGAAAAAATGAGTAAGTCAAAAGGAAACGTAGTAAATCCAGATGAAATAGTTGAAAGCCACGGTGCAGACACACTTCGTCTATATGAAATGTTTATGGGGCCATTTGAAGGGTCGATTGCATGGTCACACAATGGTCTTGATGGAGCTCGTCGTTTCCTTGATCGTGTATGGCGCTTGTTTGGCGAAGGTGACCTAACAAAGTCTTCGATTTCTGAAGAAAATTCAGGAGAAAAGATGGAGCGCGTTTATCATGAAACAGTTAAGAAAGTAACTGAAGATATGGAAGGACTGCGCTTTAACACCGCTGTGTCTCAAATGATGGTATTTGTAAATGAAGCGTATAAGCAGGAAACGGTTTCGGTTACTTTAATGGAAGGGTTTGTGAAGTTACTTTCACCTATCGCGCCTCACCTTGCGGAAGAACTATGGAGTGCGCTTGGACATGGCGAATCACTTGCGTATGCGAACTGGCCAATGTTTGATGAAAGCAAACTTACAGTAGACGAAGTTGAGATTGTTGTTCAAATTAACGGCAAACTTCGTGCTAAAATATCCATTCCTACAGAAGCCTCTCGTGATGAGATGCAGGAAATTGCGTTAGAGCATGAGAAAATAAAAGGTCAACTTGATGGCAAAACACTTCGCAAAGTTATTGCTGTTCCAGGTAAGTTAGTGAATATCGTAGCTAATTAACAACTAACCCTCTCCAGTTGATGGAGAGGGTTTTAACTATGTAAAATTATGTTGAAAATGATTAAACAACATATTGCATAACCTTTTCCTATATTTGAGAATATTAGTAAGATGATAAGAAGATAGATTTCTTGTATTGAACAAACAAATCATGTACGATTGAATTTGTTAAAGTGAATATAATCGAAAAATCATATGAGAACTGTACGAAAGGGGTATGTTTTTTATGAGTAATGAAATTAAGACAGTAACACCTCAAGAGGTTGAAAAGCTAATCAATGATGGAAAGAACGTTTCGTTAATTGATGTACGTGAGGATGAGGAAGTAGAGGAAGGTATGATCCCTGAAGCGAAGCACATTCGTCTTGGTACTCTTCCGGAACGACTTGATGAAATAAACAAAGAAGAAGAGCATATTATGATTTGTCGCTCTGGACGTCGTAGTGAGCGTGCTTGCGAGTACATGCAAGAAGCTGGTTATGAAGTAAGAAATATGGTAGGCGGTATGATGAAATGGGAGGGTAAACTGAAATAACGCTGCTAAAAAGGAGAGAGTTTGAATGGCGATATGGGGAATGGCTGGTGCAGTAATGGCTGCCTTGACTTTAGGATTATGGAGAGTAGTTTATCCTTATTCTTATATGAAGCCGATTCATTTAGATCGGTTTGATGATGATAAATACTGTCTCATTGATGTGAGAGATTATATTCTTTCGCACCGTACGCCTTATGAAAAAGCAAAGAATATTCCGCTTTCTTATTTAGGAAGACAGACGAAAGAAAATGAAGTGTGTGATAAAGAGATTATTGTTCTTGCCGAGGATCGAAAAGCAGCAAGACTCGCTGTGAAGATCCTGATGAAACAGCGCAAGCAACCTATTTATTACATGACCGTTTCGTAATGAAAACGTCTTTTGGAGTTGGTCTCTAAAAGACGTTTTCCTGAAGTATTAATCCAAGTAAGTTGATGTGTTTAATAAATCATAGCACTTTTTTCACCATCTTCCAAATAGATTGCTTAAAGAAAAGAAATTTCCTTTTGCCTCCTATCTGGTATAATGATGGAAAAGACTAGACCGGGGTGTTGAAATGAAGGCAGAACTAATCCGTGCTATGATGGACTTACAGACTCTTCAACAATTGCAGATAGGAAATACAGTGAAGCAGACGACCACCTTTTCCTTTACTGATATGCTTGAACAAGCTCTCTCTAACCAGAATCCTGGACAAACCAATCCGGAATCAACACTTACTTCAATCCCGGCGGAATTATCTGCGCCATCCCAAATTCCAATCTCGTCTAACCCTTCTTATTCGTCTTCATCGCTTGAAATCGATGGCTATATAGAAGAATTATCGGTGAAATATGACATCGATCCTAAGCTCATTCATTCCATTATTAAACAAGAATCAGGCTATAAGTCAGATAGCGTGAGCGGAGCTGGGGCTATGGGGTTAATGCAATTAATGCCTGCTACTGCCGCTTCATTAGGAGTAAAAGATCCTTTTGACCCTGGACAAAACATTGAAGGCGGCGTAAAGTACATGAAACAAATAATGAATAAATATAATGGAAACACTGAGCTTGCACTAGCCGCTTATAATGCCGGACCGGGAAATGTGGATCGGTACGGTGGAATACCTCCGTTTCAAGAAACACAAAATTATGTTTCAAAAGTAATGGGGAATTATCGAGCATAAATTAGTTAAAGCTGTCTCACTCGACCGCACTTTAGCAGTCGTCAATGAGGTAGCTTTTTTTTAAGGTTTCATTTCATAATGGAATTTCTTTTGACTTCGTTATGTTCGGGGCGAGAGAATAAGTGCAGGTCTGAAAGAAGATACAAATTATTGATATACTAAACATGAGGTGACTAATTTGAACGAATTTACTACATTGGGACTGGACTCACGTCTCATTAAGCAACTTGAAGCTCAGGGCATCGATACCCCAACAGACATTCAAAGAGAAACGATTCCCGTCATGTTACAGGGAAAAGACGTCATTGCGCAGGCTCAAACGGGTACAGGAAAAACATTCGCTTTCTTGCTGCCAATTCTTGAGAAAATAGACACAGAAGCACCAGAAGTACAGGCTCTCATTGTGACTCCAACGCGTGAGCTTGCCATCCAGATTACTTCAGAATTGATGAAGTTAGTTGAAGAGCGAGATGACGTTAATGTTCTAGCTGTTTATGGTGGTCAGGATGTTGAAAGACAGATCAAGCATCTTAATAAGCAAGTACACATTGTTGTTGCAACGCCTGGACGCCTGTTAGATCACATGCGAAGAGAAACTATCGATTTATCTCATACTTCTTATCTTGTGTTAGATGAAGCCGATCAAATGCTTCATATAGGTTTTCTTAGAGAAGTAGAAGATATTATAAATGAAACGCCTGAAAGCCGTCTAACCGCCTTATTCTCAGCCACAATGTCGAGTGATATTAAACAGCTTGCCAAGCGTTTTATGCGCTCCCCTGAGAAAATTAGAGGGAAAGAGAAAGGGAAAACGGTTGAGGAAATTGAACAATTTGTGATTGAAACGACAGACCGACGAAAATTTGGCTCCCTTACTGAAACTATTGACGAAGTGCGTCCGTTCCTCGGAATTGTTTTCTGTCGTACGAAGCGAAGGGTTAGTAAATTAAATGGTGATTTGAAAGCAAAAGGATATTTATCCGATGAGCTTCATGGTGATTTATCTCAATCGAAACGTGAAAGTGTCATCAAACGATTCCGTGATGCGAAAATTCAGCTTCTTGTTGCCACAGATGTGGCAGCACGAGGGCTTGATATTGAAGGCGTAACGCACGTTTTCAACTACGACATTCCTCAAGATACAGAAAGTTATATCCACCGGATTGGTCGAACGGGGCGTGCTGGTGGAGATGGTGCATCGTATACGTTTGTAGCTGCCAAGGATCAATCATTTATTCAAATGATTGAAAAAGGGATCGGTAAGAAACTTGCTAGAAAAACCGTTGAAGGTGCACTTCCTGATGGTGAAGAGCGTAATGATGAAAGAAGAAATGATCAAAGAAGTAGATCCAGTCATTCTTCTCGTAAGACTGGTTCCTCTAACAATCGCAATCGAAATAGCGGAAGAAACCGAAACAAACGATAAAAGAAAGAGAGGGTACGTCCATAGGACGATCCCTCTCTTTTTAGATAGGTGACTATAATCGTAATCAACTTAAATAGCAGAAGTTGTTTTTCTTTCAGCAGCGCTTTTACCTGCTGTATACCCTGTTACAAAGGCTGAAGTGATGTTATAGCCCCCGGTATACCCGTGAATGTCGAGTACTTCTCCACAAAAGTAAAGACCTGTGGTGAATTTTGAAGCCATTTCTTTTGGATGTATTTCTTTTAGAGATACGCCTCCACCCGTTACGAAGGCTTTATCAATTGGAAGGGTACCATCGATCGCCACTTGGAATTGCTTTAATAAACGTACGTATTCACGCACTTTTTCCTTCGATAAGTGAGCATACGTCGTTTCAGGCGATATGTCTGCTTTAGTAAATAAGAAGAGCATGTATCGTTCTGGTACTTTGCTTTTCCAGATGTTTTTAATTGCTTTTTTAGGCTCTTCTTTTGCGAGCTTCATATGCTCGCGAAACAATTCCTCTTCGTTTTGATCAGGTACGGCATCAATTTGCAGGGGAATGTATTGCGCATTGAATTTTTTCATTGCTTTCACAACGTATTGACTGCAACGAAGAACGGCGGGGCCAGAAAGTCCAATATGTGTAAAAATCATGTCCCATCGATGTGTTTTAATCACCTTGCCCTTTGGGTTAAGAACAGATAGCGCAACATCTCGAAGTGATAATCCCTGAAGTTCCTTGTTTTTAATAAAAGCTTCACTAGAAGTAAGGGGAACTTCAGTGGGGTATAGATCTGTGATCGTATGACCACCTTCTTCCGCCCATGCATATCCATCTCCGGTTGAACCTGTATGAGGGACAGATTTTCCTCCAACTGCAATAACCACGTTCGATGAGTGAATGTCTTCTTTAGTTTTAAGTCTTACACCTGAAACGGCCCCGTCTTCATAAAGAACTTTCTCAACTGGGGTATTGACTTGTATTGTCACATTTAAGTGTCGTACTTTATCTAGTAGTGCATTTACAACAGACTTTGCATCATCAGTGACGGGGAACATTCTGCCATGATCTTCTTCTTTTAATTTAATGCCAAGGTCTTCAAAGAATGTGATAATGTCTTCATTATCAAAAATGTTAAACGCGCTGTATAAGAATTTTCCGTTTCCTGGAATGAATTTGATTAGTTCATCAAGTGGAAGTCGGTTTGTTACGTTACAACGACCGCCTCCAGAAATCGCTAGCTTTCGTCCAAGCTTATTCCCTTTATCAACGAGAAGCACTTTTGCTCCATGTTCAGCCGCTGATACAGACGCCATGAGTCCGGACGGACCTCCGCCAATCACGATGACATCATAGTTCATACTTACACCTCTCTCATTTTGCTACACTCAAACATACCATAATTCACTCCCCTTAATAAAGTTTCACAAAAATTTATATTTGTTGTTACTAGCTAAATAGCTTAAAATGGAGAAGTGTATTTAAAGAACTGTTGAAAATTGTTGATAGATGACGAATGGATCTAGTTGAATGGTTAGAAGTAGGAGATGGAGAAATGTCTGATTCAAATGTGATTAGAGGGACGATGCTGTTATCAGCAGCTACCCTTTTTTCTAGAATAATTGGTATGATTTATATGTTTCCTTTTACAGCTCTTGTTGGTACGCAGGGTGTAGCCCTTTATCAATATGCTTATACTCCATATACGATAATGCTAAGCCTGTCCACGGTGGGAATTCCGCTTGCAGTCTCAAAGTTTGTTTCAAAATATCACACGCTTGGAGATTACCGAACGGGACGAAGACTTTTTAAGTCGGGACTTCTTTTAATGACGCTTACTGGATTTGTAGCATTTCTAGCCCTGTTCCTTTTGGCAGAACCAATTGCTCGTATTGTCATTGATGAGGGGAAAGAAGGGAATACAATTGCCGATGTAACATTAGTTATAAGGGTCGTGAGCATGGCGCTATTAATTGTGCCGATCATGAGTCTAACGCGCGGTTTTTTCCAAGGTCTACAATCGATGGGACCAACAGCTGTTTCACAAGTCGTTGAACAAATTTTCCGTATTGTATTTATCTTAGTTTCCAGTGTTATTATTATTAAATTTATGGACGGGGATGAAGCGACGGCCGCTACATTCGCCACTTTTGGTGCATTTGTTGGGGCGGTTGGGGGATTGCTGGTAGTTTTCTGGTATTACAGAAAGCGAAAGCCAACGTTAGATCGTCACCTTGCTGAAAGTACGGTGGATCATGATGTATCCTTAAAGGATATGTATAAAGAAATCATTACGTATGCTCTTCCGTTTGTTGTAGTCGGTTTGGCGATTCCTTTATATTTGCAAATTGATACGTTGCTCATTAATCCAGCATTGAAGAGTATTGGTTATGATAAACCTGCCTATGAAGAAGTGTTTGCGATTATCACGGGACTTGCTCATAAGTTGATTATGATCCCAGTATCGCTTGCTACTGCTCTTTCAATGACGATTATCCCAGCTATTACGAAATCATTTACAGCGAACCGTGAAGGATCATTGCAAAATCAGCTAACGCAAACGTTCCAAATTTTATTATTCTTGACGACTCCCGCTGCAATAGGGTTAGCCGTTTTATCTGAACCGATATTTAGAGTTCTTTATCCAACGGTAAATCAAGATCTTGGTAGCTGGTTATTAATGTGGTATGCGCCAACGGCTATATTATTTGCACTCTTTTCTGTAACAGCTGCGATTTTACAGGGAATAAATAAACAGAAGTTTGCCGTTTATAGTTTACTCGCTGGTCTTGTCCTTAAAGCTGGACTAACTTATCCCTTTGTTACAATGTTTGAGGGAAAAGGATCTATTCTTGCGACAAATATTGGTTTACTAACGTCGGTTATCATTACAATCGCTGTCATTAAGAAATATACAGATTACGAGTTTGGATTCCTCTCAAGAAGGTTACTCCTTATAGGAATTTTCGTCGTGATTATGGCTGTTGCTTCCAAATTAGCCATTCTTCCATTAGAATCGGTTATGCCTGATTTATACCTTTCAACAAGTGAAGGCGGAAGCATGTTGTATTCGATCATCAATTTACTAATTGGCGTTACGGTGGGAGGAATTGTATTTCTATGGCTATCGTATCGTTCCAATCTAGCGGGATTAATTTTAGGTGAACGATTCTCATTTCTAAAAAGACGTTAAAAAATGAAGGCCTCCTGAGGCCTTCATTTTTTATAAGTGGAATAATTGAGAAGGCTAATAGCCGTAGTCCTCATCACGAATCCCGATCTGTCTCTCAATTCTTGTAATTCTTCGATCTTGTCGTCGTAGCTGGCGCTCAATTTGTCTGAGCTGTTGTTCAATATTTCCCGGATACCCGGGCTGTCCTGGGTATCCGGGAAAGCCAGGATACATTTGAAACTGCTGCCCTTGCTGCCGATCATAATCATACATACACAACGCCTCCTTTTGTAGGTACTTGATAGTGTATGTAAAGGCTGGGCAGTGTTGCTGGGCATGTGACCCGTGTTATACTGAATTTTTCTGATACCAACTGAGTTGCTCTCCGATTCCAAGTCCTTTTAAAGGGACTTCATACACATAGTTGAATCGGTTAAGCTGAGGCTCAAGGTGTTTTCGATAAACGGACCCACCGTGTAAACACACGAGAATATCCGTAGAAGTCTCATGTTGAGAGAATTGCTCAATTACTTTTTGAGCCCATTCTTCTCGTTGATGATGGGAAAATGTTTTAATTGAGACGTCATAGGGGTCCATGATGTCTTCTGGTAATAAAAGACCATCTTTGGCATTATAGAAATACATGCGGTCATAATGTTGAGATGCGTATTCTAACGTTTTTTGAAATAAAGGACTTTGGTAAAATTCCGTCACAGGTGCAGACTTATTACTTTTCTTGCGTGCTGTTGCTAAAAGTCCAACTTTCACAGTCATACGATTCACTCCAAACGTGCATTTTGGCATTTATCGTTTACATACCCTTACGAACCAAAAAGTATGCTAAAAAAAAAATAAATAGTGGAAAAAATATGGAAAAGGAGAGGTTGAAATGCGTTTAGATAAATTATTAGCAAATATGGGCTACGGCACGAGGAAAGAAGTAAAGAAACTTTTGAAAACAGGCGTGGTTCGTGTTGATGAAGAGGTGATTAAGGATGCGAAGCAACACATCGATCCTGATGAAAATCACGTAACTGTTTATGAAGAAACCGTAGAATATCGAGAATTCATTTACCTTATGATGAACAAACCGGCTGGGGTTATATCAGCAACGGAAGATGAAGAAGAAACTGTCATTGACATACTCATTCCTGAGGATCAGGTTTTCGAACCATTTCCAGTAGGACGATTAGATAAAGATACAGAAGGATTATTAATCATCACGAATGATGGTAAGCTAGCTCATCATTTAACGTCACCAAAACATCATGTTCCGAAAACTTATTATGCTAAGATTAGCGGTGTTGTATCAGAAAAAGATATTCGGGCTTTTGAAAAAGGCGTCACACTTGATGATGGATATGTAACAAAGCCTGGAGAGTTAACGATTTTAAGTGCTGCTGAGGAATCCGATATTGAGCTTACAATTCATGAAGGGAAATTCCATCAAGTAAAGCGAATGTTTGAAGCGGTAGGCAAGAAAGTCGTTTATTTACAGCGCATTCAGATGGGAGATATTCATCTTGATGGTGACTTGGAACCTGGGGAATACAGAGAGTTAACTGAGGAAGAGGTAACCATTCTACAAAAGTAATGGTTTGTTTCTTTACGACTGACTTGGGGAATAGCATGAGTAGTCAGTTGTGAAGGAGAGGATTTTTCATGATTAAGGTTGGAAAAGAAATTCAAGATCATAAGTTGAAAAATGAATCATCTGCTGAATTGGTTGTGAAACAAGTTTACTTTGATCAGACGCTTCGGCAAGCAACATATGTTGAGGTTGAGAAAAAAGAGATCTCCAATGAGAAAGATGCCGTTCCTGATCATCACGCAGATGAAATGCTTCACTCTATTCAAGCGTCAGGAGGACAATTCACGCCTGATAATTATCCAGTAACAGACGATGATCGTAAAGAACGAGATGCAAATGAGACAATGATTGTTTCATTTAGTCAGTTATCCTGGCAAAATGATGGCTATTTGCTTCGTGAAAGTCAGGATGAAATTCAAGCGACGGTTTTAGCTGATCAATGTTCTAATAAATCGTTAAATAAAGCTGAAATTTTAACAGAAAGCGGAGAAGAGCTTGGCAAGGTGAAGGAAATTGTCATTGACAAAAGCGGCAGGGTCGAGGGATTTGAGCTTTCAGAAGGCTTTTTATCTGATTTTCTTTCAAGCGATCAACCCTTTTTAAAATTGGACGAAGCAGTAAAGTATCAGCACGGTAAAATTATTGTCCCTACAGACTATCATCATACAATAAAAAAAGCGTGATATAGAAAAGCCCTGCATTGATGCAGGGCTTTTCTAATGAGTTTAAAAAGCAATGCTTTCAAACTAAATAAAGGCTTTCGTCAGATTGGATCGACGAAAAGCCCGGTGTAGCCTATTATCTACCTTATCCAACTTTAACTCTCTTGCTTGTTATTGTCCAGAATCCTCGGTTTGGGCTTTTGACTAATTCATTGTAGGCCAGTACATTTAAATCTCTTTGAACTGTTCGCTGGGTAATCCCAAACTCTTCAACTAACTCATTTGTGCTGACAGTACCATGCTTGCTAATAAATAAATAGATGGACTTGATACGGGTCATCATACGATCAGTTGAAGTAATACTCAAAGAACCACTCCCTAACATGTAATCAATGCCTTATCCCTAGCATAAAACGTAACTATTAAAACCATATGAAGGAAACGTTAAGATATACTTAATTTCTACATATTCCTTCGATTTTTCATGAAAGTTTGGCTATTTGCTCCGATTAAGACTGGAAGTGATTTCTGGATGTGTTGGGTTCCCCAACTTGGTGTATTGACGAATAGGTCGTACCACTTTCATAAGATAAGCGATTGATTGGCATTATTATTTAATTCCACTCCTACTGCCATTTCCCTCTTTTGGGCCAACTTACACCCCCTCTTTAAAGTTTATTTTACAATAATTCTGTTATTTCGGCAAAAAATTTCATTTCGTATGGCTTAATCTTCCTTAACGAACATTCCTTTGCTATTCTTAAAGTACGAATACTAAGAGAGGAGGGAGATTCATATGTTATTTCGTATTTTTCTAAAAAATGCCATTAAATTAAACAATCGTTTTATGCTAGCTGTCGCTTTCATCCTAGTTGTCGTTAGTACAGTGATCATGCGGCTCATTGAACCAGAGACGTTTCCATCTCTATTCGATTCACTCTGGTGGGTGATGACAACTGTAACGACAGTAGGATATGGAGATTACTTCCCGATCACGATTGCTGGAAGAATGTATGCGATGTTTCTCTATATTGTTGGTATTGGATTAATTGGAGTTGTTATTGGAAAGTTTGTTGATGGCTTTTCAGAAATTAAAAAGCGAAAGGAGGAAGGGAAAATGCCCTATCAAGGAAACGATCATATCGTCATTATTGGATGGTCGCAAAAAGCTGCATACGCGGTCTCGGAAATTATGGATTCTGATCAATGCGAGATTGTCATTATTGACAAGTTAACAAAAGCTCCATTAATCGAAGAGAATATTCATTATATACAAGGTGATGCTGCAGAAGAAGCAACGCTTAACAAAGCTGATATTATGAATGCGAAAGCAGTTCTTATCTTTTCGGATGATACGATACATGATGCTCTTCTCGCTGATGGAAAGTCACTCATCATTGCTAGCTCAATTGAACGACTTTCAACCGATATTCATACAACGGTTGAAGTCATGAAGGAGGAGCATATAAAGAACTTTACACATGTTCAGGTTGATGAGTTCGTTCTTTCACATGAAGCTGTATCTCGCATGGCTGTTCGATCCGCTTTTACAAAGGGAATATCAGGTGTTTACTCGCAGCTGTTAAGTAGGGGGCATGGTGATAACTTATATGAAATCAGTGTACAGCAAGAGTGGGGTACATATCGGGATGCATTTCAGAGTCTACTGCAACAAGGAGCTACGCTTATAGCTGATGGAGAGCGGATGGATATTAATCGACGACTGGATGAGTCGATTCCGGAGAGGGCAAAACTCTTTGTCATTTGTGATCACGAAGTATATGAAAGAATAAAAGGGGTGAAGTAAATTGAATGATGTAAATTGGAAGGAAGAAGTGCTTAGTCGAAAACAATCGTTAATGAATGACTTAGAAGGTCTATTAAAAATTGAGAGTGTTTTAGATGAAGAGAATCGTACAGAGGATGCTCCCTTCGGTTCTGAAGTGAAAAAGGCGCTTGATTATATGCTTAATCTAGGGAAGCGTGATGGCTATCAAACAAAGAATGTCGAACAGGTTGCAGGACATTTAGAGTTTGGCCAGGGTGAAGATATAATTGGTATTTTGTGCCATGTTGATGTTGTGCCAGCGGGGAATGATTGGACAACCCCTCCGTTTACTCCTGATGTTCGAGAAGGAAAGATGTATGCAAGAGGAGCGATTGATGACAAGGGACCGACAATTGCGGCTTACTGGGCAATGAATATCGTCAAGGAACTTTATCCAGCGCTTTCAAAGCGAGTTCGAATGATCGTTGGTACAGATGAAGAAAGCTCTTGGCGATGTGTCGATACCTATTTTAAACATGAAGAAATGCCAACAATGGGCTTTGCACCTGATGCGGTCTTCCCAATTATTCACGCTGAAAAAGGGATTGCTGACTTTGAATGGATTTTTCCTGTTAATGAAGAAAAGAAGGAAACGTTCGTTCTTTGCTCTTTTCATTCTGGACAGCGTTTGAATATGGTTCCAGATCATGCAATAGCAAAATGTCAGAGTAGTGAAGACCAATTGCTTGACGTCAAAAAGGAATTTGAGCTATTTTTAAATGATAAAAACCTTAAAGGAAAAGCGACGCTGGATAAGCAATTAACGCTGGAAATACACGGCGTATCCGTTCATGGATCTGCCCCTCATGAAGGTGTCAACGCAGCGTTTCGTTTAGCGGAATTTTTGGAAGAGCTGTCCCTTGATCAAAATGGATCTGCTTATATTAACTTTATCACCAAATGGTTACAGGATGATTTTACTGGGGAGCGCCTTTCCGTCTCTTTCAAAGATAACATTACAGGGTCACTGACGATGAATGCAGGTACTTTCGAGTATCAAGCGAGCCGACAGGGACGAATTGGCATTAATCTTCGGTATCCAGTAACGTGTCAGTTTGATCATGTGAAACAAACGTTTGAAAAGGTAACCGGTCCAATGTCAGTGGAGATGAAAGTGATTGATCATATGACACCGCATCATGTGCCACAAGATCATGAGCTTATTCAGAAGCTTCAACACGTTTATGAAAAGCAAACCGGCAAAGAAGCTAAGCTTCTATCGATAGGTGGAGGAACGTATGCCCGCTCTCTAAATGCGGGAGTGGCATTTGGAGCTCTTTTTGAAGGAAAGCCTCAATTAGCACATCAAAAAGATGAATATGTGGATATCGAGGATTTGTTAAAAGCGGCAGCGATTTATGCTGAAGCGATTTATGAACTCGCAAAATAATAGAATGAGCGCCATGCCGGTAACGGCATGGCGCTGACTAGTTACTATTCAAATGTGCTGTCTTTTGGTAATTCTATAGAGAACTGAATAAATCACTTGATAAATAACGTTCGCCAGAATCACATGTCATTGTAACAACAACCTGGTTGGGCGATAAACGCTCTGCAACTTGCATCGCTGCAAAGACTGCAGCTCCTGAAGATGGACCCACAAGTAATCCTTCTTCCCTAGCTAATTTACGCGTCACTTCATAGGCTTGCTCATCAGTAATTTTGATAATTTCATCATAGACCGAGGTGTTCAGGATATCAGGTATGAATCCAGGGCTTGTTCCTACGAGCTTATGTTTTCCAGGTTTACCGCCAGATAAAACGGGTGATCCCTCAGGTTCAACCACGTGCACGGTAAGATCGGGGAAATGTTCTTTTAAGACTTCACCTGTCCCGGTAACAGTTCCGCCCGTTCCGGCTGTTGAAACGAAGGCTGCAGGAGTGACGCCGAGTTGCTTCATTGCTTCTACAATTTCAAGTGCTGTTGAAGTACGATGGGCATCTGGATTTGCAACATTTTCGAATTGCATTGGGATAAAGCTATCTTTAATGGTTTCGGCAATTTCTTTCGCTTTGTTAATTGCACCTGGCATTTTCTCAGAAGATGGCGTGAGAACAACTTTTGCACCGTATGCTTTAAGAAGTTTAATGCGTTCTTGTGTTGCGTTATCAGGCATGACGATAATAGCAGGATACCCTTTAGCAGCGGCGTTCATGGCAAGTCCAATGCCGGTGTTGCCCGAAGTTGGCTCAATAATTGTGGAGCCTGCTTTAAGTAAGCCATCTTCTTCTGCTTTAACAATCATATTATACGCTGCGCGATCCTTTACGCTCCGACTTGGGTTAAAGTATTCCAGCTTTGCGTATATTTTTGCGCCATTAGGATTCGGGACTCGATTTAATTTGAGTAGAGGCGTATCTCCAATAAGATCGGCCATATTTTCATAGATCATGTAAGCACATCCTTTTCATACAAGTTAAGGGTCATTTTCATATTTATTGGTCAGTATAGAAAGTGAGGAGATGATCACTCCAAACGATATTTTCTAATACTGTTCCCCATTATAGCAAAAGATAAATCTTTCGTAATAAAATCAAGCTTGTGAGTAAAAAAATAAAAGATTATTCAGATTGTTTGATAGAATAGAAAAAGGATAGAAGGAGTGGACATGTTGAATACTCACTACTTTATTGCACTCCCCATCCAACCACATCTTAGAAAGACACTTCAAGAGATTCAAATGAAGACTCATTTAGGATTTTTTAAGCATATCGTTTATCCTGAAGATTTTCATATTACGGTGGCTTTTTTAGGCGGAGCGGATGCAAGGCAGCTGTCAGATTTACATGAAGGTTTAGAGAGGGTAGCAAAGGTCATGCAACCTTTTAATTTAGAAGTGGAAGGGTTACATTATTTTGGTTCCGAAAGTCGCCCCCGTGTACTTTATGCAGATGTGATACGCACGAACCAATTGGAAAAGCTCCATCAAGAAGTAATCCAATTGTGTCAATTTGCAGGATTTTCACTTAAAGAAAGGGAATACTCCCCACACGTGACACTTGCAAAGAAATGGTATGACCCTACTAAAGAAATAAAACCAAATTGGCCAACACTTAAACGTGAAAGTCAGGAAGTATCGAGTGTGAAGTTATATCGAGTAGCACCCGATGAAACCCCAAGGTATAAAGGTGTTGCGACTTATGAGTTCACGAATTAATAAATACCTTATTATTTCATTACAAATTGGTTTTTTGTTTGGGTTTTATCTTGTGGGGGGCTATCTTCAAACAATGTTAGCACTCCCTGTTCCCGGGAGTGTCGTAGGGATGCTAATTCTTCTAATCGGGCTTTATCTAAAATGGATTCCGATTCGATGGATTTCCCAGGGGGCATCCGCATTATTAAATCATTTACCGTTATTATTTGTACCAGTCACAGTCGGTATCATGCAACATCTCGACTTCTTTAGCGGGAAGAGTCTCTGGTTAGTTCCAATCGTTCTCGTCAGTACGTGGATCGTCATGGGGACGACGGGGCTACTTGGCCAGTTTCTTGCTAATCGAAAGGAGTGGGATAGATGATGCTACTGCAAATGTTTTTTTGGCTATTTATCACATTATTGTTATACGTTGTTTTCCGCCGACTCTATCAGTTATTACCGTACCCTTTTATGATTCCTGTATTAACGTGTACGGTGGTTCTGGTAGTGGTTTTAACGTCATTTGATGTTTCGTATGACACTTATTTCAGTGGAGGTCAATGGATCGACGCGTTGCTAGGTCCTGCTATCGTCGCACTTGCTTTTCCTCTATATAAGCAGAGAAAATTATTAAATAAGTTTAAAGTTGAAATTTTTGCAACGGTTTTAACAGCAAGTCTTCTAGGGATATTGTCTGGATATTGGTTAGCGGTCGTGAGCGGATACAACGAAATGATTGTGTCGACAATTATTTCTAAAAATGTAACCACTCCTGTAGCGATGGAAGTAGCTAGCATGACTGGTGGAGAACCAGCATTTGCCGTTATATTCGTAATGATTGCAGGAATAGGTGGAGCAGTAACTGGTCCTTGGTTATTCCAACTTCTGGGCATATCGAACTTTCTTGGAATCGGTATGGCTTTCGGCGGTGCATCACATGCGATAGGTACAGCAAAGGCACTCGAATATGGCGAGCGAGAAGCTGCAATAAGTTCAATAGGTTTAAGTTTATGTGCCCTGTGCGTTTCGCTCCTTGGACCGCTTTTATTAAAATGGATTTCTTGATTTTTTTTATGAAACAAATGTCAAAATGAATTTTTGAAAATAAGATAGGTAATGGAAAAAGGTTGTAAGCATCTCCGCAAAGGATGGGATTCATATGATACGAGATTATTCTGCATACAAAAAAGTGAGCCAGGCTTTTACAGCATATTGGGATGACTTTCATACCATTACGGTAATGGCTAATATCTCGTTAGATGTTAAGGATGCCTACACCCTTACTGATGGCCATTTAGACATTCCGTTTGAAGTAAAAGAAAACTCAAAAATGGGTAAGAAGAGATTAATTTCATTACAAGTCGATCGAGAGTACATGCCGGGGAATAATTACTACCTCATTCATTCAAGTGGTGAGACCAGTCTTGTTTTTACAGGAAAAGTTGTCAGAACAGATATGTTTGATGACCGCTATTATTATGATGGTGAATTAGGAGCCCTATTAACTGAAAATGGGACGGTGTTTCGAGTTTGGGCACCAACAGCAACCGAAGTTATTGTTAACATCTATAATGATACGTTCCAAAAGATAAAAGAGTTGCCAATGTTGAAGCAAGAGCGCGGTGTGTTTGAAGGATCATCAGCTGAGGTTTCAGAAGGGGCACTCTATACTTATAGTGTGAATGTTAACGGTGAATGCCGAGAAACCATTGATCCTTATGCAAGAGCAGCTACTTCAAACTGCAAGTTTGGAATGGTGATCAATCCTTCCCATACGAATCCAGAGGGCTGGAACCCTTTCAATAAACCTTCTTTTGCGAAGCCTTCTGACGCGATCATATATGAATTACACGTTAGAGACTTTAGTGTTCAAGCAAAAAGTGGATTGAAAAATAGAGGGAAGTATAAGGCTTTTACAGAAGAACCGCCTGATAAAGATGGCATTCCAGCAGGTATTAACTATATTAAATGGCTCGGAGTTACGCACGTTGAACTTCTTCCTATTCAGGATTTCGGCAGTGTCGATGAAATGAAAGTCCCTCCATCCTATAATTGGGGATATGATCCAATTCATTATTTTGTTCCAGAAGGTAGCTACTCACTAAACTCTCATGAACCGTATACGCGTATTCGAGAAGTGAAGGAAATGATTCAGAAGCTTCATGAAAAAGGTTTAAGGGTCATCATGGACGTTGTGTTTAATCACGTCTATCAACTTCATGCTTCTCCATTAGAAAAGGTTGTACCTGGTTACTATTTTCGGTTTGATCATGGTGGAAAACCTTCGAATGGAACGGGTGTAGGAAACGATACAGCTTCTGAAAGAAGAATGATGAGGAAATTAATTGTTGATTCGGTTGTTTACTGGGCAAAAGAATATGGCATTGATGGCTTTCGCTTCGACTTAATGGGAATTCATGATAAAGAAACGATGAACGAAGTACGCTATGCCCTTGATTGCATAGATCCAACGATTCTTGTGTTTGGTGAAGGCTGGCATATGAACACCATTCTACCTGACCATCGAAAAGCAATGAGTGGCAATGCTCGAGAAACCCCTAGAATAGGCTATTTTAACGACCATTTCCGTGATTCTGTTAAAGGAAAGTTATTTGATACACGCTCCACTGGCTTCGCAAATGGAAACTTTTCAGTTAAAGAAGAGGTAAAGAAGTGTATAATGGGGAGTGTTGAGGATAAATTCATTACAGCATCTCAGTCCATTAATTATGTAGAATGTCATGATAACCATACGCTCTGGGATCGCCTGAATCGGAGTCATCCAGGAGTGAGTGAGGATGTTAAACAGCGTATGCATCGTCTCGCAACGGCGATCACCATTCTTTCGCAGGGAATCCCGTTCATTCATGCGGGACAGGAATTTTTCCGTACAAAAAATGGAGTAGAAGATAGCTATAAATCTCCTGATAAAATTAATCGCTTTGATTGGCAAAGAATGAGAGCTGTTCAAGCAAACGTCAAGTATATTCGAGGGTTAATTTCAATTAGAAAACGTTTTGATGCGTTTCGAATGGCTGAACGACATGAGATGAATCGGATTTCCTTTATCGATTCTCCAGGTCCAATTCTTGCTTATCGCATTCATCAACAGCACTCATCTGAATCCATTGTCGTCATTCATAACGGCGGCTTCCATGACGATATTATCGATATCGGTGATGGTGAGAAATGGATTCTTGCCGATGGAGAAGTAGCAAGCGTTGAACCGATTAGAAAAACATCAGATAAATTGCTCTCAGTAGCGCCATTTAACACAATTATTTTAATAACAAATGATTAACACATGAAGATTTCGTCAACGTGTGTTATAATTTTTTATTCGTAGACGGTTTTTAGCTAGGTCCGGAGAAAAAACCGCTAAAAACGCAAAACTTCCAGAATCTACAAACTAACGGAAATCGAAGGTGAAATTGTTGGATAACATTTTAGGCGAAGGCTGGCAGGTTACGCCCGCTGGCGGAGCGACAGGCGAAGCATACTTAGCTCAATATGGAGACGAGAAATTATTCCTAAAACGGAACTCCTCGCCTTTTCTGGCTGTTTTGTCGGCGGAAGGAATTGTACCGAAACTTCTCTGGACCAAGCGACTTGAGAATGGAGACGTTATTACAGCCCAAAAGTGGTTGCCGGGGAGGGAACTGAAGTCCCATGAAATGAAGCAGCCGCGAGTGGCGCAAATGCTTTATAAAATTCATCGTTCTTCAGAACTTCGAAGGATGCTAAATCGTCTCGGGAAAAAACCTCTTTCACCAGACGTCATTTATCAAGATTTATTACAAAAGTTTGAGAATCATCATCGAAGAGACGTTGAAGTGATTCGAGCCCTATCTTACCTGGCTGCTAATAAAAATGATCTTGAGAACGTGGAAAAGGTTGTTTGTCATTGTGACGTCAATCATAATAATTGGATGTTTAGTGAGGAAGGGAATCTATATTTAATCGATTGGGACGGAGCGGTTGTGGCAGATCCTGCGTTAGATATCGGAATGCTGCTTTACTGGTACCTTCCAAAAGAGGAGTGGGAAGAATGGCTCACTCATTACGGATTGGAAAATACAGAAAGCCTGCGCCACCGCATGTACTGGTATGTGGTAGCGCAGACACTCTTGTCTATCTATTGGTACGATCTTAAAGGATTAAACGGAGAAGTTGAATTCTGGAAAAAAGACCTAGAGAATTTAAACCACTATCGACTTATTGATACCGATCAATAGTATCAACCCACTGGCTAAGATGAGGCTGGTGGGTTTCTATATGGTTTAATAAATTGGATTCTGTTGCTCCAGTAGCGCTATATTGTTGAATCTGACCAAGTACCTGCTTAATCTCTGGCGCAACACCTTCGTTTTGCTGTAAAGCTGTTGCCAAACGCTGAACTTGCTCACATTCCGAAGATGTTCCTGTGCAATCGATATGATGGTTCTTAAGAATGTCAGCCAGAATAAAAAGCTGATCTCGATGTGAGAGTGGCATGAATTTTCCTCCTTATTTGTACTACTAAATAGCGTGTGCATGTAAGGAGGAATTATGCTATCGCTATACGAAAAAAACACGGATTTCTCCGTGTTTTACATATGGTTCATTATTTTGTATCGCCTTTTGCACCCCATCCGAAAAGCGCAACAATGGAAACAATGATCACAATCCATGGTGCCCACATGATAAGAAAGTGTTCCACTTCTTCACCCTCCTCTCTCTCCATATCATAACTGATATGATGAGAGTTTCACCACATCATTTTTTACAATTTGACTACTATTTCATACCCTTTCCACCACCTTTCTATTCTTATGATTTCATGGTAAAATGTCGATTGTGTAAAAACGGTAATTAGACTATAAGGAAGTGAACATATGCGTCAACGCAATAAACCCTGGGCAGAAGAAATGTTTGCAGATCACCCACAATTCGTACCCACCGCCCCTTCCGAAAGAAAAGGGAACTGGAAAGACGTCTTTCAAAATAACAACCCCATTCATCTAGAAGTGGGAACGGGGAAAGGGCAATTTATAATTGGCATGGCGAAACAAAATCCTAATGTTAATTACATTGGTTTAGAATTATCGTCAAGTGTTATGGTGTCTGCTTTAGAAAAGTTAATCGTAGAAGATGTACCGAATGTTCGCCTGCTGAATGAAAACGCACAAGATCTTCAATCGCTTTTTGAAGAAAATGAAGTAAGCCGCATTTATTTGAATTTTTCAGATCCTTGGCCAAAAAATCGCCACGAAAAAAGAAGGCTTACCTATAAAACGTTTCTGGATTTGTATCGTGTTGTGATGAGCCCGAAAGGCGAAGTTCATTTTAAGACAGATAATCAGGGCTTATTTGAATATTCCCTTCACAGTTTCTCTGCATACGGCATGACGTTAAATCATGTAAGCCTTGATTTGCATCAAAGTGGCATGGAAGATAATGTGATGACTGAGTATGAAGAAAAGTTTTCATCAAAAGGAAGCCGGATTTATCGATGTGAAGCAAAATTCAGAATTTGAGTCGCTTAGCGCGACTCTTTTTTTGATTCTCATTGAAAGCGATTTCTTTTAGTGAGAAGATAGACATAATCGTAGAAAGGGGTTTTGTAATGGAACAGTTACAAGTAGGTACACTATCAATTACGTGGCTTAGAGGTGGGGTTACTCATATGGATGGTGGCGCGATGTTTGGAGTTGTGCCGAAACCGCTCTGGAGCAAGAAATACCCTGTAAATGAGAAAAACCAAATCGAGCTTCGAACGGATCCACTGTTGCTTCAATGGCAAGGAAAAAAGATCTTAATTGAATCAGGGATTGGGAAAGGGAAGTTGACCGAGAAGCAAAGAAGGAACTATGGTGTTGAGGAAGAGTCTGATATTCATGCTTCTCTTGAAGAGCTATCGTTGTCAGTGGAGGACATTGACATAATCCTTATGACTCACCTGCATTTTGATCATGCAAGTGGCTTAACTGAACCGGATGGAAATGAGTATAAGTCAACTTTTCCAAATGCCGCTATTTACGTCTCAGAAGTAGAATGGAATGAAATGAGAGAACCTAACATTCGTTCGAAAAATACATATTGGAAAGAGAACTGGGAAGCGATTCAACATCAGGTCCAAACATTTAAAGAAGCCTATGAAGTGCTTCCTGGTTTAAATTTGTACCATACTGGTGGACATAGTGATGGTCATGCGATTATCACGCTGGAAGAAGGGAACGAGTATCTCATCCACATGGCAGACCTCATGCCAACTCACGCCCATAAAAACCCTCTTTGGGTTCTTGCATATGATGATTATCCAATGACCTCCATCTATGCGAAAGAAAAGTGGATTACTGATGCTGTATCTCAAGACGCCTGGTTTATTTTCTATCACGATGCTCGTTACCGTGCTCTTAAATGGAACGATTCTTTTGAAATAACGCATGAAGTAAAACGAAATAGCTGATTTTAAGGAAGACTGCCGAACGGACAGTCTTCCTTTTTTACGTCCAGGTGAATGGAAAACAAGAATTGAGCTGTTGAAGTGCTGCGTTATTTGATTGCATTTGAACTCTTTTGAATGTTTTTGAATAAAATTGAACGAAAATGATTGACTTATGAAAATGCTTTCATTATACTGTGAGTAGAAAGTAGGTGATGATTTGTTAAATGCTGAACGTCATTTCATCATTTTACAAGTTCTTAAAGAAAAGGAAACAGCAACTGTTCATGAGTTAAGTGAAGCAACCCGGGCATCTGTTTCAACCATTCGTCGTGATCTTGTCCAACTCGAAGAAGAAAATCAGTTAAAACGAATTCATGGGGGCGCATCACTTTTTCGTTCAAAGGGAAATGAACCATCACTTGGTGAAAAATCCACGCAGAACATGTCAGAAAAAGAGAAAATTGCATCTTATGCAGCTGAATTGGTTAAAGACGGTGACTGCATTTTCCTTGATGCAGGGACAACAACCCAAAAGATGGCTCCGTTCTTACAACATAAACAAGTCATTGTTGTTACAAATGGCTACCAGGTCATTGAAAGCCTTCTAGCAGAAGGTATAACAACTTATGTTATTGGTGGGAAGTTTAAATCAAGAACAGGGGCGATGACAGGAGTTAAGGCACTTGAAAGTATTGAAACGTATCGTTTCGATAAGTGTTTTATCGGGATTAATGGTATTCATGAATCGTTAGGCTATACAACGGCAGATCCAGATGAAGCCATCATTAAACAAGCAGCGATTAAACTTTCACGCGATGCCTATATTCTAGCTGATTATTCGAAAATTGGTGAAGCGGCTTTTAGTAAAGTTGCAGATATTGAAGCGTGTACGATAATTACAAATGAGCATCCTGAAACAAATTATGATCAGGTAAGCAAACATACAACAGTAGAAGTGGTGAAGATATGATCTATACAATTACGTTAAATCCATCAGTCGACTATATTGTACGACTGGAGAACCTTAAAACTGGACTCGTTAATACGGTAGACGAAGAGATGAAAATCGCAGGGGGAAAAGGTGTTAATGTGACGAAAGTTCTAAAACGCCTTGGACATGAATCAACAGCATTAGGGTTTGTTGGCGGATTTACAGGTCAGTTCATTGAACAGTCACTGAAAGAGGAAGCTCTTCATCCTAACTTTATTCATGTAAATGGTGATACGCGCATTAACATTAAGTTAAAAAATGGAGAAGAAACAGAAATTAATGGTTTATCTCCAGAAATAACAGAAAGTGATATTGAGCAATTATTTACTCAACTTTCGCAAACTGTTGCAGGGGATATTGTTGTTATGGCAGGGAGCGTTCCCTCGAGTGTTGATCAAACAATCTATTCTCGAATTCTTCAGGCACTACCAGATGGCGTACAGGCGATTGTTGATACTAAAGGAGAAGCATTAAAGGAAGTAGTAAGAGCTAAACCGTTTCTAGTAAAACCGAATCACCATGAACTAGGCGATTTATTTGATGTTGACATTACTTCAGTAGCGGAGGCGGTCAAATACGGTAAGAAAGTTCAAGAAATGGGCGCAAAAAACGTGATTGTTTCATTAGCAGGGGATGGAGCTGTATTGATTACAGCTGAAGATGTTCTGTTTGGTAACGTTCCAATCGGTAAAGTACAGAATTCAGTTGGAGCAGGGGATTCAGTAGTAGCTGGTTTTCTTAGTAAATACATCGAAACTGAAAACTTGAAAGAAGCATTCCAATCGGGGATCGCAGCAGGAAGCGCGAGCGCATTTTCAACTGGTTTCTGTACAGCAGAAGAAGTTCAAGAGTTAAGAAAACAAATTACGGTTAAGACTTATGATGATATGGGAGGTCGGGGAATATGAGAATCACAGAATTATTAACAAAAGAAACAATGATTCTAAACCTTGAAGCGGATTCGAAAGATCGTGTTATTAATGAGCTGTCTGAAAAACTAGAGAGAGCAGGCAAATTGCAGGACCTTAACGCGTTCAAAAAAGCGATTCATGCGCGTGAGAAAGAGAGTACGACTGGGATTGGAGAAGGCATCGCCATTCCTCACGCCAAAACTGCGGCTGTAAAGTCGCCGGCAATTGTTTTTGGACGTTCTCATGCAGGTATCGATTATCAGTCTCTTGATGGTCAGCCGGCGCACTTGTTCTTTATGATTGCTGCGACTGAAGGAGCGAACCAAACACATTTAGAAGCGCTATCAAGACTATCTTCATTTTTAATGGATAACGAATTCCGTAAAGGACTTCTTGAAGCAAGAACGGAAGAAGAGGTGTTACAAGCATTTGATCAGAAAGAAGAAGAAAATGCTAATGAAGATGAAGTGGAAGAAACAACTGAAGTTACTGGGAAAATATTAGCGGTTACAGCATGTCCTACGGGTATTGCACACACTTATATGGCTGCGGATGCACTGAAAGCGAAAGCATCTGAAATGGGCTATAGTGTCAAAGTTGAAACAAATGGATCAGGGGGCGTGAAAAATCGTCTAACTGATGAAGAGATTGAAAAGGCACCTGGTATTATTGTTGCGGCAGATACAAAAGTAGAAATGGATCGATTTAAAGGGAAGAAAGTAATCGAAGTTCCAGTAGCAGAAGCCATCCGGAAGCCGGCTGATTTACTAAAGCAAGCAGCAAACGGTGATGCTCCGGTTTATAAATCTTCTGGATCATACGAAGACCAAATCAGCGAGAAGAAAAACGAAAGAAAAGGAAAGCAGTCCGCATTCTATAAGCATTTAATGAACGGTGTTTCGAATATGCTTCCGCTCGTTGTTGGTGGCGGTATTTTGATAGCCCTTTCATTTATCTTTGGTATTAATGCTGCAAATCCAGATGATCCAAGTTACAATGCATTTGCAGCAGCACTAAGCACCATCGGCGGTGGAAATGCCTTTGCTCTTATGATTCCAGTCCTCGCAGGATTTATCGCAATGAGTATTGCCGATCGTCCTGGTCTTGCTCCTGGTCTCGTTGGTGGTTTAATGGCTTCTACGAACGGCGCTGGTTTTCTAGGTGGACTTATTGCAGGTTTCCTTGCTGGTTACGCTGTTCTTCTTTTGAAAAAGCTTTTCTCTGGACTTCCACAATCCCTAGAAGGGTTAAAGCCGGTTCTTTTATATCCTTTGTTTGGTATCTTTATCACAGGAATCATTATGATGTATGTCGTAATTGAACCTGTAGGAGCTTTAAACACAGGGCTAGAAAATTGGTTGAGCGGAATGGGTACGACAAACAAGCTTCTACTAGGCTTAATTCTTGGTGGTATGATGGCAGTTGATATGGGTGGTCCAATCAATAAAGCAGCATTTACATTCGGTATTGCGATGATTGATGCAGGTAATCTAACGTATCATGCAGCAATCATGGCAGGAGGTATGACGCCACCACTTGGGCTTGCTCTTGCAACAACGCTATTTAAAAATCGCTTCAACAAAACTGAGCGTGAAGCAGGTAAAGTCGCTTATGTGATGGGGGCTTCCTTCATAACAGAAGGCGCAATCCCATTTGCAGCAGCAGATCCAGGACGAGTGATTCCTTCTATTATTGTTGGATCATCTGTAGCAGGCGCATTAACAATGTTATTTAATATAGCTTTACCAGCACCGCATGGCGGAGCGTTTGTTATCTGGTCTGTGAATAACATCTCATTAACTCATATTCTTCTCTATATCCTAGCTATCGTCATTGGTACAATTATCACAGCTTTGATGGTTGGTATACTAAAAAAATCTAAACCACAAGTACAAGCATAATAAGTGAAAGAGGCTCCGTATGGGAGTCTCTTTTTCTTATTTATTAAATAACGGTGCATTTGTAAAGTTGGTGTAGTAGCTTTATTATCCACTTTTTGTTAAAAGTATAGTGCCGATTAGAAGGGATGAGAGAGCGTGAGAACCGATATATGTCCATCTCATTCATACAGTTTCCAGTGAGATTCGAATGATAGCGTTTTCACTTAGTATCTTGCGCTTATGCTTATTTCTTGTGGCTAAAAGGTTGAAGGTCTAAGGATGCAGTGTTAGTATAAATGACCGTAGATGATTTTTCGGAAATCCAAAGGAGGCAATCATGCTAGAAAATAAAACCGTAACGTTTATCGGAGCGGGTTCAATGGCAGAGGCAATGGCTGCAGGAATGATTGAGTCAGGTACTATTGAACCTGAACGGATTATTATGACAAACAGAAGTAATGAACAACGTCGTCAGGAGCTAATGGAAAACCACGGCGTATTGGCGACGCAAAGCATAGAATTCGCCGTTCGTGAGGCTGATGTTGTAATCCTTGCAATGAAACCTAAAGATGTTGAACGTGCACTAGAAGGGATCGAGAACTTTATCACGAATGATCAACTTCTCTTATCTGTTCTAGCTGGCGTACCATCCTCCTATATTGAGGAGCAACTGGATGGAGAACAACCAGTCATCCGCGTTATGCCAAACACATCAAGTATGATTGGGAAATCTATTTCTGCTTTAGCGGCAGGCACACATGTAAGTGATGAGCAGGTTACAATTGCTCGCGCGCTTATACGTTCTATTGGGGAGACAGTTGTTATCGAAGAAGAGCAAATGGACGTATTTACAGGAGTTGCAGGAAGCGGACCCGCTTATATTTATTATGTAATAGAGAGCCTTGAGAAAGCTGCCATTGAAGGTGGAATTGAAACAGAAACCGCTCGGAAAATGGCTGTTCAAACGGTACTAGGTGCAGGAATGATGGCAGAGCAATCAGAAGATTCACCTTCTGCACTAAGAAAAAAAGTAACTTCACCAAACGGTACAACTCAAGCTGGTCTTGAAGCTTTGTATGATAATGGTGGCGGAGAAGCTTTTGTAGCAGCGGTTGAAAATGCAGCTACACGCTCAAAAGAAATTAGTACTCAATTCAATAAAAAACCAGTAACTCAGTAAGAACCGGTGCATACCGGTTCTTTTTTGTTATGAAATGAATTGGGAAGGGTAAACGTAATTTAAACGAGGATGGATGATCTGTCCGTCATTTCCTCCTATTGGATGTCTTTTTCTACAAAATGTTAGTAGAATAATAGATGGAATATGATATGATAAGAATTGGATAATTTGTTTGATAGAGGAGGAAAAAATGATGAAAAAAGGAATTTTTGCACTTCTTGCGGTATTTTTAATCGCATTTCCTTTCGCGGGAACAGCAGCACATGCTGAAGCGGATGTTAGTGATGAAGTAAAGAAGGGCGTAGCTAGTTATCTTGGGGAAGAACACTATGACTATGACAAAGGTTCTCTTAAAGTTGTAGACGCAGAAAATCTTGAAGTGGACAGCTCAGCAGATAAGGAATTTAGCAAAGTCTCAATGATGCTTGTAGAGTTTACAACAGTTCGTGCCAACATTTTCTTTGAAGATCATACACAGGTCCTTTTCTATGATACAGAAGCCAATGCAATCATCCCAGATTCCAAAGTATTGGATATTGAAAAAGCGAAGGAATATAAAGATAGTCACGCAGATGTTACAGGTGAACACCTTCACATGAGCGTCATTCTTTTTCTAAGTGCGATTATGCTTGTTGGTCCAGCACTTCTTGCCTACTTATGGACTAAAAATAAGTATTCAACACTTCGTTTTAAATTGCAAAATAACGTTTACGACACGAATACTACTTTTTAATTGACCCAAATAAGACAGCAAAATCCCCGTGCCTCGTGCACGGGGATTTCTATTGTGATTCATGCAAACAGTGATTTTTTACTGAGCCTGTAATTCCACTAATGTACCTGTTTCTGCATCCACCATAAAGTCAAGCTGCTGAAGATCACCTTCTTTTTCGCAGGTTAAGCCTCCCGCATAAACGGTATAAGGAAGATTGAATTTCTCCACTGAATCCGTTTTCATATGAATCCATGACCCTTTAACAGTATATACGGGTTTTACAGCACCTTTAACTGCTTTTAACGCTTTTTCAGGTGAAATATACGTTTTTTTTGAAGCGATTGTAGACACTGTAATTGCTGCGGCTCCTGCACCAATTAGTGCTCCAACTAACAAATCCTTTGTTCTCATTGCTTACGAATCTCCCTTCTTCAAGTGGGCAATTTGTTTTCCATCTATAGTATATCTGAATTTCTCACTTGGACCAAATGTTTCTATCGAAAATCCACGAGACTAGCAACAAGCAACCAGATTCGATACAATAGGAAGAGACGAACGATGGAAGGGGATACATATGAATAAAGAAACGTTGACGCTTTTTAAAACATTAACGGAACTACAAGGTGCACCGGGTTTTGAGCATGATGTTAGAAAATTCGTAAAAAGTGAAATTAGTAAGTATACAGATGAAATTATTCAAGATAATCTCGGAAGTGTTTTTGGGGTTAAACGAAACGATGGGCCACGTGTAATGGTCGCTGGTCACATGGATGAAGTTGGATTTATGGTAACATCCATTACTGAAAATGGAATGTTGCGTTTTCAAACCCTTGGAGGTTGGTGGAGTCAAGTTCTTCTCGCTCAGCGTGTCCAGGTAATGACGAAGAACGGCCCAATTCCTGGTGTGATTGGATCAATCCCACCGCATTTACTTGATGATGCGACTCGTAATAAACCAATGGCAATTAAAAACATGCTTATCGATATTGGTGCTGACAACAAGGAAGATGCCGAACGTATTGGCGTTAAGCCAGGACAGCAAATCGTTCCGGTATGCCCTTTCACCCCCATGGCTAATGAGAAAAAAATCATGGCAAAAGCTTGGGATAATCGTTACGGGGTAGGTTTAGCGATAGAACTATTGAAAGAACTTCAAAATGAAGAGGTACCGAATGAGTTGTATTCTGGGGCTACGGTTCAAGAAGAAGTGGGCTTAAGAGGTGCACAAACCGCAGCAAATATGATAAATCCGGATATTTTCTATGCACTGGATGCAAGTCCCGCGAATGATATGACTGGAGATAAGAATGAATTTGGTCAACTTGGTAAAGGAGCACTTCTACGGATCTATGATCGCTCGATGGTGACCCATCAAGGTTTAAGAGATTTTATCTTGGATACGGCTGAAAGTAATGAAATTCCTTATCAGTATTTCATTTCTCAAGGAGGAACAGATGCGGGGCGCGTTCATCTGTCCAATAATGGCGTTCCTTCCGCAGTAGTAGGAATTTGCTCAAGATATATTCATACCTCTTCTTCAATGATCCACATAGATGATTATGCAGCTGCAAAAGAATTAATCATAAAATTAGTAAAATCAACAGATCAGGCAACGGTAGATAGTATTAAAAGCAACGTGTAAGTACAAGGGGCCGAAGAGGCTCCTTTTCTTATGAGCATTTTTTATCAAGTAGGTGGAGGGATGTTGAGTGAATCATTTAGTAGTTGGATCTACGAACCCGGTGAAAATAAACGCAGTAAGAAACCATTTTGTAGGTGAGGTCATAGGGGTGGACGTGGATTCTGGTGTTGCCGATCAACCATGGGGAGACGAAGAAACGCTTCTTGGAGCAAAACAACGGGCGAGAGCCGCATTGGCAACAAGTCAGAGTGAAATAGGGATCGGTCTTGAAGGTGGAGTTCAGATCATTGAAGAGAAATTATACGTTTGCAATTGGGGAGCTCTTGTTGATAAAAATGGCACAGAAGTAATTGCAGGTGGGGCAAGGTTTCCGCTTCCTGATAATATTAAAAAAATGCTGGAGGAAGGAAAAGAATTAGGTCCTGTTATTTCCGAGTATGCAAGTCGAGCGGACGTAAGCAAGAAAGAAGGCGCCATTGGGATTTTTACCAACGGCACCGTCTCAAGAACCGACATGTACGATCATCTTGTATCTCTACTTATCGGTCAATACCAATTTCAAATGCGTTAATTAGTTTCGAAAATATAAGATAATGCTTTTAAAGCCTGGTCTGTGTTTTCAACAGTAACTTGAGCTTTGTTTGAAAGTTCTTTTAGTGGGTGATGAAGGGATTCAGGGCGAATCAGAATAAGTGGTTTCTGAAGAGCGATTGCCGTAGCAGCATCCATCGCACTGTTCCACTGTTTATAGTTCTCACCAAAAAGTGCAATGACTACGTCTGATTTATGAAGTAAAACGTGAGTTCGAAGATTGTTGATTTCTGAAGCAGCTTCATCCTTCAGAATTTTATTAGGTTGTTCGCCTTTAATTTCTTCACCAATGTTGTCTGAACGATCATGATTTTCCATAGGTCCAACAAATTGAATAGGCAATTCCATTTTAATGGCGTTTTCTTTCAGTTCATTTCGCCAATCATCGTGAATTTGTCCAGCCAGATAAACCGTCAATTCCATCCGTAGCGCCTCCTTTAAAATGTTCACGCCATTATTGTAGCATGGTTTTTTCATTTATTCCCAGTAAAGAGATTAGGAGGAAGAGTTTGACCGTTTAACCTATTCATTAAGTGGTGGAAGAAATATGTGTATACTAAAACAGGATAATCCATTTGAAAGGAGAAACAAATGAAAGATTTTTTACATCAGAAAGGCATTACGCTTTCTCCGCGTGTGTATTTTATAACCGCGCTTAGCTATATGGCGCTCGGCCTCTTTTCATCGTTAATTATTGGCTTAATTCTTAAAACGATTGGTGGGCAAGTCTCTGCGCTTTCTTTTTTAACCCCGATGGGAGAGCTAGCAATGAGTCTAATGGGTCCTGCCATTGGCGTCGCGGTTGCCTATGGTCTAGGAGCACCTCCACTCGTATTGTTTGCAGCTATTCTTGCAGGAGCGGCGGGATCTGAACTTGGTGGTCCTGCTGGTAGTTATGTTGCAGCCCTAGTGGCTTCTGAAGCAGGGAAGCTTGTTTCGAAGTCAACAAAGTTAGACATTATTGTGACACCGCTAATTACAATTTTCGCAGGTTATGGGACGGCTACTCTTATTGGACCGGGAATTCAATCGCTCCTTACAAATTTCGGATCTCTAATCATGTGGGCAACGGAACAACGTCCGATTATTATGGGGATTATTGTTGCGGTGCTTATGGGACTTGCTCTTACTGCGCCTATTTCAAGTGCTGCAATTGCAATAATGCTCGGGTTAGAAGGCATTGCAGCCGGAGCAGCCACGATTGGTTGTGCCGCTCAGATGGTAGGGTTTGCTGTAAGTAGCTATCGAGAAAACGGGGTAGGAGGTTTAATTGCCCAGGGAATTGGTACTTCGATGCTACAGGTTGCAAATATTGTTCGCAATCCGTGGATTCTGCTGCCGCCAACGGTAGCTGGCGCCATCCTTGCTCCAATTGGAAGTGGTTGGCTTTCTTTGTTAAATAATCCTTCCGGTGCTGGGATGGGAACAAGTGGTTTCGTTGGACAAATTATGACGTTTAACGTGATGGGGACTGGTGGCGAAATTTGGCTAGCGATTGTTATGTTGCATTTTGTTGGACCAGCAATAATAAGTCTGTTAATATCCGAAGTAATGAGGCAAAAAGGACTTATTCGTCCTGGAGACATGAAGATACAAACAGATTGAAACAGGGAGGTTCATCATGAAGAAATTTGAAAAACATGAAGAATATTTAGAAGCAATTAAAGAAGGGAAATCGGTACTTCTTTTTTCTGCAGACTGGTGCCCGGATTGCCGAGTGATTGAACCATTTCTACCAGAGCTAGAAAAAGAATATAGCGAGATGGATTTTTATTACGTTGATCGTGACGATCATATTGAGCTATGTCAGGAAATGGACATCTTTGGTATTCCGAGCTTTATTGCATTTAAAGATGGAGAAGAAACTGGACGCTTTGTAAGTAAGATGCGAAAAAGTAAAGAAGAAATAGAAGAATTTCTTACGAGTGTAAAGTAACGGACGATCCATGGAACAAAGCTATGCGTCGCATAGCTTTGTTTTTTAATTCGTTCGTTTCATGGTATGATAAGGTGACATCTTCGTATAGGGTGGTGAAAATATGGAACCAAAAGATCTGAAAAAATTGCTCGAAAAACGGCTTCAGCAAGAAGATCGTGAGCTTACATACAATCAAAAAGAAGAAAAACTAAGAGTAGAAGACCGTTCCACAGGAAAAGGAATGAGTCTTGGACTTAAAGGACTCGCTGCTAAGTATGAAGAACGTGGCGAGAAGGTTCTTGAAGAAGTGGTCCATCACGTTGATGAGACGCTCAAGGTAATGAAAGAAAAGCACGAATTAACAGGTAAGGAAAATCAAATCTTTCCAGTTATTCGCTCTGGTTCATTTGCATCTGAGACAGAAGGCGGGGTTCCGTTTGTATTTGAAGAGCATACTGCTGAAACGCGGATTTATTATGCGCTTGATCTCGGGAACTCCTATCGACTCATTGATCAAGAATGGCTAGAGAAAGAAGGTTGGACAAAGGAAGCATTGCACGAGGTTTCGTTGTTTAATTTAAGAGGGTTATCGACAGAAGTGAAATCAGATACAGTCGCCGGTAATACGTTCTACTTCTTGAATACGAACGATGGCTACGATGCAAGTCGGATCTTAAATGATACTTTACTCGAACGAATGGCTAAAAAAGCGAAGGGTGAATTGGCTGTAGCCGTTCCTCATCAAGATGTTTTAGTATTTGCCGATATTGAGAATGAACGCGGATACGATGCTCTTGCTCAGTTAACCATGCACTTCTTTTCAAGTGGACTAGTTCCCGTAACTGGTCTACCGTTCATGTATGAAGATGGAAAGTTAGAACCAATCTTTATTATGGCTAAAAACAAACCTAAAAAATAATCACTGTTGAAAAAGGAGTACAGTATAATGAATATGTTTTACAATAAAGAAGGCGTTGGAGATACTTTAATTGTTACTTTAGGCAGTACGGAAAGAGAAGATAAGGCTGTTGAGCGTAAAGACAATGTAGCCCGAATCTATAGTAAAGAAACAAACCAGACAATAGGCTATAATATTTTTCATCTTTCTTCCATTCATGAGCTATCAAGCAATGGTGTTGTAGACGAAAGTGAAGAGCTTGTAACAGCAGTCAATCATGCCATTAAAGAGAGTGGTTTTCAAGATGAACTCGTCTTTGATCCTTCTCCTAAATTTGTAATTGGTTATGTAGAACAAATGGAAAAACACCCAAATGCCGATAAATTGAATATTTGTCAGGTGAATGTTGGAGAAGAGAAACTTCAAATTGTTTGTGGTGCTACAAATGTTGATCATGGCCAAAAGGTCGTTGTAGCGAAAGTTGGCGCTGTGATGCCATCAGGTATGATTATTAAAGATGCGAGTTTACGTGGAATTGAATCAACTGGTATGATTTGTTCTGCGAAAGAGCTTGATTTACCAGATGCTCCGAAAGAAAAAGGGATTCTTATCCTTCCAGATGATTATAAAGTTGGTTCTAAATTCAAAGCCTACTAGAAAATTTTCTAGTAGGTTTTTTCTTTGGCGTAAATCGGGTATAGGGTATATTGAACTTATTTTTACTGTTTTAGACGAAGAACCACTTTTTTTTACGAAAGATTTTAGAAACAGCCTTACAATGATAAGGGATTTTCCGATAAAATAGAAGAATAGCGCGATCTAAAAGGGCTTAATTAGAAAAGGTGATTGTAATTGGATAATAATTGGTTTAAGAAAGTATGGAGTAAACTATTTGATATTGAAGAGGAAGAGGAGACTGGACGAAGAGATACTGAGGTAAAAGAAACGAAATCTTTAAAAGAACGTACTGATCGAAAACATTCCATCGGTCGGATGGAGAGTGCGAATCGAAAAAATGAAGCTAGAATTGTTCATCAATATCCGAGAGAGGGAAATTTCCGTTTTCCATTAATTCCTGATCAGTCAAATAACCAAACAAAAAAAGAAGATAGAAAAGAGTCGAATTATCCGAAAAAAGAGCAGGGGACCTCAAATAGGACTAGGCCAGAAAAAAAGAATGAGAAGTTAGCCCCGTCCAAAAAAGAAGGTAATGCAAGGAAAGTAGTGAGAGATGGCGTTTCGGATAAAGCGGAGCCAGTAGCTAATAAGAAATTTTCGGGTGTCAATTTTAAACCATCCGAAATTCCTTCGCCCATTTATGGGTTTAGTAAACGCCCCGTTGCTGAAAAAATGGAGGATGCAGCCAAGAAGTCGAATCCTAATCCGCGATATACGTCTCTTGACAAAAGTGATGTGATCGACAAGCTTATCCAAGAACCAGTGCCTTTTTCTTTAACTGAAGAGGAGAGTACGGTCTCTCTCTTAGAAAACGCGCACAGTGATCAAGAATCTTCTCAAATGAACGAAGCGTTAGCATCAGTAGAAAAAACGCCTATTAATCAGCAGGAGACGGTTATACGAGAAGAAGAGAAAAAGACAGGTTTTGGAGTGCAAAGTGATAAATCCCACGATCAGGAGATGGAAGAGCAGAACCTATTCCACGATGAGTCTCTAATGAGGGACGTCCAAGAAGGTTCCCGCATTCACGAAGACGCTTCAAAGGTAAACGAAACAGTAAATGAACAAGATGAAGTAATTGAAGCTGAGATCAATGAAGAGATCGATGAAGAGATCGATGAAGAGATCAATGAAAAACCTACCCTAAGTGGATCTGAAAATGAAGTCTTAGAAGCGGATGACTCTACTAGTTTCAGACAATCTGGTACGCATGAAGATGCTCAGGGAAATGATGAAGAAAGGGTAAGCCTGAAGGAGCCAGCCTTCGAGGAAGAACGAGTACCTGAGAACAATGTTTCGGAACAGCAGGAAGTGTTGTCGCAGAGTAAAGATGGTATGTCAGAACAAGAAGTGGAACAAAAACAAGAGACGCCGGAACCAACTATGTCTGTTCAAGAACAATCTCATAAACAAGGTCGACAAGAGGAAAGTCGTCCTAAACCTCAGGTGCCTTATAATGTGATGATGTTAGCAAACGATCGTCGTCATGTAACGAAAAAGCCCGTAACAGGTGCTGATTATAAACTTCCTCCGATATCGCTTCTAGATATCCCTCCACGAAATGAAGGTAGTGATGATCAGTGGCTTGAAGAACAGCGAGAGTTATTAGAATCAACGCTTGCCAATTTTAACGTTCAGGCAAAAGTTGTTGGAGCGACGATGGGACCAACGGTTACTCGTTTTGAAGTTCAGCCAAGTCCTGGTGTTAAGGTGAACAAAATTACGAATTTAAGCGATGATATTAAACTTAGTCTAGCTGCACGAGACATCCGGATGGAGGCACCTATTCCTGGGAAAAATGCCATTGGAATTGAAGTTCCAAATCCTACGAGTAAGCCGGTCTTTATTCGAGAAATTGTGCGAAGCGGGGCTTTTCAAACGGAAGGTTCTTTATTAAATGCTGCACTTGGTTTTGATATTGCTGGGGAAGCAAAAATAACAGATATACAGAAAATGCCACACGGTCTTATTGCGGGCGCAACAGGATCAGGTAAAAGTGTATGTATCAACTCTATATTAGTTAGTTTGTTACTTAAAGCAAATCCTAACGATGTAAAAATGATGCTAATTGATCCAAAAATGGTTGAGCTTGCACCATATAACGGTCTTCCACATCTGGTTACTCCAGTAATTAATGACGTAAAAGAAGCGACCACTGCACTGAAGTGGGCAGTCGATGAAATGGAAGAGCGATATGAGAAATTTGCAGCTGCAGGTGTTCGTGACATAAAGCGCTACAACGAGCGTGCGATTAACCACGGTGAGCCTCAGCATAAACTTCCATACATCGTTATCGTGATCGATGAACTAGCTGATTTAATGATGGTATCCCCGCAGGATGTAGAAGATGCCATTTGTCGTATTGCTCAAAAAGCAAGAGCATGTGGGATTCATCTGCTAGTTGCAACCCAAAGGCCATCAGTTGATGTTATTACAGGGTTAATAAAAGCAAACATTCCAACTCGAATTGCTTTCTCAGTATCATCTCAGATTGATTCAAGAACCATCCTAGATACGAGTGGGGCGGAGAAGCTACTTGGAAAAGGCGACATGCTTTGTCTAGAGAACGGCTCATCAAAACCTGTCCGTTTACAAGGAAACTTTGTATCAGATGAAGAAATTGAGCGAGTGACTTCTTTTGTACGAAAACAACGGAAGCCTAACTACTTAATTAAGAAAGAAGATTTAATGAAAAAACAGCAGTATGATGATCAAGAGGATGATTTGTTTGAGGAGGCATGTATGTGGGCACTTGAACAAGGTCAAGCTTCATCTTCTGCTCTGCAGCGTCGTTTTAGAATTGGATTCAACCGCGCAGCAAGACTCATTGAAATGATGGAAGAGCGCGGGTTGGTTTCTGAAGCAATGGGAAGTAAGCCACGAAGTATTTTAATGAGTAAAGCTGATTTTGAAGAAGCATTCTCAAAAGATATGCACGTCTAGTGCATATCTTTTTTACTTGTTTTATGTAGCTTGGTTCTATATGATAAATAGTGTTAAGCTAATGTTATATTATAGTCAGATAAGTGAATGGTTGAACATAGAGAGCTCACATTCGGATGACGAAACTACTTGAAGGAGCCCCATTATGAAAGAAATTGAACTTAAAATGCAAGGGAAAATAAAAAGACTTACAAACCGCACGTTTAAATTTGATGAACGCGTAGGTGAGGGCTGGTTTTCCGCAGTTTACTTTCTTAAAACATGCGAAATTGTGGAAGAGTTTAAACCAGATAATATTGTGACGATGCAGTTTTTTCAAAAGCACGATGCCGTTCTTTGTGGTTCAGATGAAGCAATTGCTCTGATTAAAACATTTGCAAAGGATCCTGATTCACTTGAAATTGATTCTCTTAAAGATGGAGATAAAATTTCTCCGTTTGAAACGGTACTGAAAATTAAAGGACCTTATCAAAACTTTGGTTTCCTAGAAGGAATTATTGATGGTATTCTGGGCAGAAGAACATCAGTAGCGACGAATGTTTATCATGTAGTAAAAGCAGCTCGATCATCAGGGATACAAAAACCAGTTATTTTTATGGGCGATCGTGATGATCACTATACACAACAGGCTGGTGATGGATACGCATCCCATATTGGCGGTTCTACTGCTCAGGCAACGCATGCGATGAATGAATGGTGGGGTAAAAGAGGTATGGGGACAATGCCACATGCCCTTATTCAACTGTTCAAAGGTGATGTTGTTGAAGCTTCGAAAGCATACTATGCGAAATATCCTGAAGATGAATTAATTGCGCTGGTGGATTACAACAATGACGTCATCACAGACTCATTAAAAGTGGCAAGGGAATTTGGTGACACATTAAAAGGTGTTCGAGTCGATACTTCCCGTACAATGGTTGATCAGTATTTCTGGAGAAACCCTGACGTTTTAGGAACATTTGATCCAAGAGGGGTAAATGCTGAATTAATCTTTGCCCTAAGAGAAGCCCTTGATCATGAAGGATTTAATCATGTCAAAATTGTCGTTAGCGGAGGATTTACTGAAGAAAGAATCAGAACGTTCGAATCTCAGAATGTTCCTGTTGATATTTATGGTGTAGGTAGCAGTTTGCTTAAAGTGGATATTGGGTTTACTGGAGATAATGTTATTCTTGATGATGAACCCGAAGCGAAAGCTGGCAGAAAATATCGACATAATCCACGTTTAGAGCGTGTTGAATAAGCAATATGAGACAGGAACACAGTCCTGTCTTTTTTGCGCCCGTAGGACCAATTTAGTTTCATGAAATTTATTGTAGACCTGTCTCTATTTCTGCTATAATGTAGTATTGAAAAGAAATGCAGCGCATACTTGTAATACCATCATATACTAAAAAAAGGTTAAGCGGAGAAGAAATGAAAGTGTGGAGGTTCTGAAATGACTATATATCACTTTGTTGGCATTAAGGGATCCGGGATGAGCGCTCTTGCACAAATCCTTAGCGACATTGGATACAGTGTACAGGGTTCAGACGTAGAGAAGAGATTCTTTACACAGGAGGCTTTAGAGCAAAAAGGGATTACTATTCTTCCATTTGGAGAAGAAAACATTAAAGAAAACATGACAATTATTGCTGGTAATGCTTTTGATGATCAGCATGAAGAGTTAGTGCGAGCAAGAGAAATGAACCTTCCTGTCTATCGTTACCATAAATTCCTTGGCGACTTTATTCAAAAGTTCACTAGTATTGCTGTAACAGGTTCTCATGGTAAGACATCAACAACTGGTTTGTTATCTCACGTGGTTGGAGCAGCAGAACCAACATCGTACCTTATCGGAGATGGCACTGGTAGCGGCGTGAAAGATAGCCAATATTTTGTTTTTGAAGCATGTGAATACCGTCGTCACTTCTTATCATATCAACCTGATTATGCAATTATGACGAATATTGATTTTGACCATCCAGATTATTTTACAGATGTGGATGATGTATTTTCGGCATTTCAAGAAATGGCTATGCTTGTAAAGAAAGGCATTATTGCATACGGTGATGACTCTTACCTGCAGCAGATTCAAACAAAAGTGCCAGTTGTCTTCTACGGCTTTGATGATCAGAATGATTTTCAAGCGACAAATATTAAAATAGATGAGAACGGTACTACCTTTGACGTTCATGTTCGTGATGATTATTATCGTACGTTCCAGATTCCGATGTTTGGGAAACACAACGTGTTAAACGCTTTATCTGTAGTAGCGCTCTGTCACTATGAAAATCTTTCTGGGGATACCGTGGCAGCTCAGCTAGCAAATTTCAAAGGTGTTAAGCGGAGATTTACTGAAAAGGTAGTCGATGGCCAAGTACTCATTGACGATTACGCCCATCATCCAACTGAAATTAAAGCGACAATTGAATCTGCTCATCAGAAATACCCGAATCGTGAAGTTGTGGCCATTTTCCAGCCTCACACTTTTACGAGAACAAAAACGTTTTTAAATGAATTCGCGGATGTTTTAAAAGAAGCAGACGTTGTTTATTTATGCGATATATTCGGATCAGCACGAGAAGATGCTGGTCAATTATCGATTGACCAGCTGATTGAGAAAATTCCAAATGCGCATATGATCTCAGAAGAATCCATTCAGCAATTAAATGAGCATGAAAGTGGCGTCCTTCTTTTCATGGGAGCTGGCGATATACAAAAGTATCAAGCAGCTTATGAAACAGAAAAAGCTTCTATCTAAAAGAAAAGGCACTTATGCCTTTTCTTTTTTTGCTTAAATACACAAATTTGCTTAGTAGATCAAGGAGATTGTGTTATAAAAAAAAATAAAAAAGGAATAATGAAACTTGTAACGAATTTATTATGGTGTAGGGTAGTAAAGTAGACTCATTTTTCACTCATATGTGAAATGACAAACTTGTGTTTACTAAAGACAAATGAAGGGAACAGATGGAGGAAAGGGAGGTGCCAGTACATG
>ENA-ORXC01000254-ORXC01000254.1-marine-metagenome-genome-assembly--contig:-NODE-254-length-43914-cov-4.063873_pt1 | contig 43914 bp, 38 predicted proteins | sample MGYA00237865_ERZ511478 | MGnify/ENA metagenome assembly ERZ511478
ATCGTGGGAACTTATTTAGGATATAATGTCGCAACTTTAATTGCGATGGGGTTAGGCGCAACGGTTTCTGGTTTTTCAATTCTCGGAAATATGACGCAAACGTATGACCCGGTAAATTTAATTGGTGCATATAGCCCGCTGTTAGGGTTAGTAGCTGCCATCGTAATTTTTTTATCGGTGCTGTCAACCAACGTAATGGTATTGTATAGCGCGACAATGTCTTATTTATCTATTTTTCCAAAGCAGAGGTTCTGGATACCGGCACTAACCATGGGAGTTGTCACAGTTCTAGGTTCTTTATTAAAAGAGTGGTTAATGACAAATTTTCAAAGCTTTTTGCTTATGATCGGCGTATTATTTATTCCTATTATTGCGATTGTTCTTGTTGATTATTATATCATTCGCCGAAAACACTATGACGTTTCAGCTATTTTAGAAAAAGAAAATAAACTGTACTGGTATACAAAAGGCTTTAACCTTCATGTGTATGTGTCTTATATAGTGGGGGCTGTATTTGCCTACTATTTTACGTACGTTCACCCACTAGCCACTGGTGCAACGATCTTAGCTTTTTTATTTACAGGTGTTTTACATGCATTGTTAACCAAACTTTCACAAGTCTCAATCCCTTACTCAAAGGGAATCGATAAAAATGCTTGATATACATTTAAAATGGACTTAATTATCAAAAAGCTCCTATTTAAAGGAGCTTTTTGTGTTAAAAATAGCTAAGGAATAAGCAAAAGCAAGAAGGAGAGAGGTTCTTGATCTAGCTAAAAATAAAGTAATAACATGTATTTGATTCTCTCAAGGGTCTTTCCTATAATAAATGTAGGAAAACTTTCCAAAGGAGAATTTTATGCTCGAATTAGAGGCTATTCAAAGCAGGGCCATTGAAAAAACTAAACATACATTACTACAGGATATAAAAAGCGTAATAGGTGAACAAGACGAATGTCCGGATTTTGAGACTTATTTAACAGACAGGCACTCTTTTATTAAAAAGGCCTGGGGGACTACGTGGAGAAAAGCAGTTGTTTCTTCTGTATCTAAAAAAAATAGAAAGTCATATTTAACAGAGAAAGGCTTTGAGATAAAAGGGTATAAACCTCAAGCTATAGATAAGTTATTTGCTAAAGAAACGAGAAAAGGTATGGAGTTTGATGCTTTTTCTTGGTTAAAAGAGCAATACGGAAATGGCAATAAAGCAGAGTGGCTGTCACTATACGGAGAAGCAAGAGCCGAATTTGCCAAAAAAGAAGAAGAAAGAAAAGAGAAAGTACGACAGCAAAGTATTAATGATCGAAAAGCCAGATATCAATTACAGTTGAATTTAGAATCAGCTCCTATTTTGGAAGTGAATAAAGAGCTGTATTACCTACATATAAGAGAACAGCTTTCACATCAGCTATCAAAAGATATTGAAACAAACTCAAAATATATTGAAAACTATGCACCGCATACTGAGCTTGAAGATGAATTAATAGAAAACGGTGATTTAACACGTCATGATTATGAAACGGTTCATGACTTTTTTCAAGAGCTCACCGGGAATGTAAGCTCAGAATTAGACAGATATTCAACGATTATCTTGTTTGAAACGTATGAAGATGTATACGAGGTATTTATCACAGATAAGATTTATGAAATCATTCCAACTATGATTATGGATGACCTTCCTGCTTCATTTAAAGAAGAATATAAATCTTATACAAATGCTTCGGTAACACGAATGGATATTATAAAAGCACTCAGAAGTAATTTATCAGATTTGGTCTATGAATATAAAAAAATGATCGTAGAAGAAAGGCTTTCCGATGTACTAGAAGTTTCAGATCACAACTTAACGATCGAAGAGCATAAAAAGCGATATGCACAGCAGCTGGAAGAAAGACGATTACAACAAGAACGTGAACGTGAAGAAAAGAAAAAGCTGATTGAAGAAGAACAGCGACAGTTAAATTATATTTTTGGTGCAGAATACGAAATGGATCCAAGAAAAGAGACGGAATACATTCTTCATCTCGGTGATACAAACACAGGAAAAACGTATACAGCATTAAAGTCATTAAAAAAAGCTGCTTCGGGTAGTTACTTAGCGCCGCTTCGTCTGTTAGCTTTAGAAGTTTTTGAAAAGCTGAACAAAGACGGAGTTGCTTGTTCGTTAAAAACAGGTGAAGAAGAAAAGATTGTTGAAGACGCTCAGCATATGGCCGGTACCGTAGAAATGTTTAGCGAATTAGAACATGGCGATGTAACGGTAATTGATGAAGCACAGATGATTCAAGACCGAGATCGGGGGTTTTCATGGTATAAAGCCATCACCCGAGCTAATGCCAAACAAGTTCATGTGATCGGGAGTTTAAGCATTCGAAGTATGTTAGAAGAGATGTTAGACGGTGTTATCTCAGAAATTCATGAGTACGAAAGAGATATACCTTTAAAAGTAGATCTTCGAAATTTCAAAATTGAACAAGTGAAACCCGCAGATGCTTTAATTGTTTTCTCGCGTAAAAAAGTGCTCCAGACAGCGGCTAAGCTAGAAAAAGATGGTCATAAAGTGAGCGTGATTTATGGAAGTATGCCGCCTGAAACGAGAAGAAAACAAATTGAGCAGTTTATTAATAGAGAAACAAATGTCATTGTGTCTACAGATGCGATTGGAATGGGATTAAACCTGCCGATTAGACGAATTGTTCTTTTAGAAAACATGAAATTTGACGGTCAAAAGCGGAGGTTGCTGACTTCCCAGGAGTTAAAGCAGATTGCAGGTCGTGCTGGAAGAAAGGGCCTCTACAATGTTGGAGAAGTTGCATTCGCTAAAGATGCAAAGCAAATGAGAGAACTGTTATTTTCGACAGATGAGCAAATCAGCAAATTTTCAATTGCGCCTACTTCAGATATGTTAAGAAGATTTAAAGAATATCATCATGACCTCGGAACGTTTTTTGACATGTGGGCTAAATTTAAAAATCCAAAAGGGACACAAAAATCAAACCTTGCACAAGAACGTGAGCTTTATGAGGAAGTGAAAGACACGCTGATTGAGGCGAAAATGCCAATTGTTGATTTATACGGCTATTTGCAGCTGCCGTTTTCAGCAAAAGAAAGCTCTTTGAAAAAGCAGTGGGTGGCCAGCATGAATGCGATTGTTAACAGAGAAGAGTTACCTGAACCAAGGATAATAGAAGGTTCACTGGAAAAATTAGAGCTGTCTTATAAGGCGATTGGCTTGCATCTTTTGTTTTTATATCGAATGGATAGAAGACCGGAAGCTATTTACTGGGAGCGTGTCCGAGAAGAGCTTACAGATAAAATCCATAACGTATTAAGAAAAGATATGAAAAAATTTAAAAGAACGTGCAGTGCGTGTTCTAAAGACCTTCCTTGGAATCATGATCATGCGATATGCGATTCGTGTTTTCATAAAAGATTCCGCAGAAGACATGGGGACGAAGATTTTAATTACTAAGATGTAGTGATAAAAAGTGGCTTCTAAGAACGTATTTTAGTTAAAGAAAGGTCCGAACGATTTGGATTTTTGATTGAGAATCCAATTGGTTCGGCTTTTTTTATTGTGAAGGTAGCTTTCATGTGTTTCGTTCCTTCTAGCAGTTGATTGGAGGGCAAGGCAAAGACTCCTGTGGGAAAAGCGGAACAGGTGAGACCACGCAGAAAGCGACGTCCTACACGGAAATCAACTGAGGTGTAACAATTGGTTCAGCTCATGTATCTCATTTATTTGTCTTTAGATTGGATGCATTTCTTTATGTTTCAATCTTATTTTTCGGATAGGCTTTTTATCTTTTTTCTATAAATTTCTGCGTCAAAGCAGATTTTTGTAGAAAAAAATCGGAAATGTATAAGCGGTCATCTTGTAAAAAGACGAATAAATTATTATGATATAGAGTGGAACTGATATTTTAAAGAGTTCCGTGATTTTTTTGTTGGGCGGACGTGTATTGTATTAGAGTAAGTTTGCTATCATTCGTTATATTAAAAGCAGCACTTTTAAATAGAGATACGGTTCGTAATAGAAGGGAAGAGGATGATGACAAGTCATAACAAAGAAAACAAAGCTGCAGTCGAGCAGTACAGTAAAGGGAAGATTTTGTGGCAATTAACCCGTCCTCATACGCTAACAGCATCGTTTGTACCGGTTTTAATTGGAACAGTTCTAGCCATGTTTTATGGCCATGTGAACGTTTGGATGTTTCTTGCGATGCTTTTTTCATGTTTGTGGATTCAAATTGCGACGAACTTATTTAACGAGTACTATGATTTTAAACGCGGGTTAGACACAGAAGACTCCGTAGGTATCGGAGGAGCCATCGTCAGACACGGCATGAAACCGAAAACGGTATTAAATTTAGCACTGATTTCTTATGGAATTGCTCTTATTTTAGGTGTATATATATGTGCAAACAGCAGCTGGTGGCTTGCTTTAGTTGGATTAGTAGGTATGGCGATTGGTTATTTGTATACGGGCGGACCGCTTCCGATTGCGTATACGCCGTTTGGAGAATTATTTTCAGGTCTTTGCATGGGCGCGATGTTCGTATTGATTTCATTTTTTATTCAAACGAATACAGTAACGTCTGAAAGCATCTTTGTATCACTTCCGATTGCGATTTTAGTAGGTGCGATTAATTTGTCTAACAACATTCGTGATATAGAAGAAGATACAAAAGGCGGACGTCGTACGCTAGCCATTTTATTAGGTTCTAAAAATGCGATTAGATTTTTAGCTGCTTTGTTTGGCATTGCGTATATTTGGACCGTTGCATTAGTGGTATTCTTCGATATTAGTCCTTGGATTTTCTTAGTGTTTCTTAGTGCACCTAAGCCAATTCAAGCCGTACAAGCATTTGTACGCGGAGAGCTTATTGCAATGAAAGCAACCGCGCAAACAAATACATTTTTTGGATTTACTTTATCAATTGGATTATTAATTGGCTATTTAGTAAGCTGATTGAGTGGAAAAAGCCTGTCTTTTTAAAGACAGGCTTTATGTTATGCTCCAGTTATTTTTCCTTTTACTGCGCTAAGAAATGCGTTCATATTTTCAGAAGATGAAAAGCTGGCTTGGGCTTGTTTTGGGCCGCCGCCGCCTTTTCCATCGTAAAGCGGAAGAAGCTCTTTATAAAGCTCTCCGCATTTTACCTCACTGCCGCTGTGGGCAAGTAAGACTTTTTGATCGCTTGACAAAGAAAAAAGAAGCGTCGTATCAGGTGTTTGAAGAAGCTGCTTTGTCAAAGTTTGCACATCTTTTAGTGTACGGTTTTCAAAGTGATGGTACAGGAATGATCCTTCTTTTTTGGCTTCTAATTCACTTGCTAGATAAGCTGCATTTTCATTTTTTAATTCTTCTAGTTGTTTTTGCAGTTCTTTTTGTTCAGTCTCCAATTTTTTAATTCGTTCTACAACTAATTCACGGCTTGTACTGAATTTATTACTAAGTTCTGCTACGATTTCTTGAGACTGCTGATAATCAGCTAAGGCACGCATACCGCATTTAAAAAAGAGGCGTGTATTGCCGCGCTGCTTTTCTGTTTTCGTAAGTTTAATAAGGCCAAGCTCTCCAGTTTGGTTCACATGAGTACCGCAGCAGGCAGAAACATCAATGCCTTCAATTTCCACGATGCGTACCACTTCGTCTTCTAGCTCGGGCACTTTGCGAAGCGCAAGAGTACGTAAGTCTTCCTTTTTCACTTCGTACGTTTTAATGGGGCGGTTGCTGTAAATAGCATCGTTTACAATTTTTTCAATGTGTAATAGCTGCTCATGAGATAACTGAGGCACATTTAAATCAATAGAGACAGCGTCGCTTCCTAAATGAAAGCTAACGGTGTGAATATCGTATGTATCGATTAATAGAGCTGAAAGTAAGTGCTGTCCGCTATGCTGCTGCATATGATCAAAGCGGCGATTCCAGTCAATTTCACACGTGATGTTCGTTTGTACAGGGAGCGTATCAACGAGGTGATAGACTTCTCCATTTTCTTCGTACACATCTTTTACCTTAATTCCGGCAATAGTACCGTAATCAGAAGGCTGTCCGCCGCCTTCTGGATAAAAAGCAGTTTGTTTTAATGTTAAAGCGTAGCCATTTGAAAGAGCGCGCGTCTCTGTTACTTCTGTTTCCCACGTTTTTGTGTAGGGATTGCTATAATAAAGTCTTTCTGTCATGTTCATCATCCTTTCTACTAAAACCATATCTAACTTTTTCTATAGTATCAGAAATATGTTTCTTCGAACATGGATAAGCTAACTTGTAACAATAAAACTGGGTGGGACATATGAAAAATACTGTTTATATTTATACGCGGGATTTAAAAAGAATTTTCACCAATTGGGCGATGATTATCATTGTGCTGACGCTTATGATTCTGCCGTCTTTTTACGCATGGTTTAATATAAAAGCATCTTGGGATCCATACGGGCGGACTGAAGGTATTGCCATTGCAGTAACGAGCGAAGACGAAGGTTCTACGATAAGAGGTCAGCATGTAAACGTGGGAAAAGATATTATTGCAACGTTAAAGAAAAATAAAACGCTTGGATGGACGTTTGTCTCAAAAGAAAAAGCTGATCACGGAGTAAAGCACGGAGACTATTATGCAAGTATTGTTATTCCAAAAGATTTTTCGCAAAAGCTTGGTACCGTTCTTCAAGATCGTTTGGAAAAGCCGGTCATTATTTACAAAGTAAACGAAAAAATAAACGCCGTGGCGCCTAAAATTACAAGCAAAGGAGCCAGCAGCTTAACACAACAGATCAGTGAAAAATTCGTCAAAACAGCGAATGGAGCCATTTTTTCACTGTTCAACGAACTAGGTATTACATTGCAGCGGGATTTGCCGACTATTCAACAAGTTGAGCAACGAATTTTTGAGCTCGAAAATCGTCTTCCTGAAATCAAAAAAGTAATTAATGAAGCGAATGACACTACTCAAAAAGCTGGAGCTATTGTATCGAAAGCTCAGGCTGCTCTTCCTGAAGTAGAGAGATTAACAGCTGACGGCGCACAGATGACTCAGCAGCTCAATACGTTTTTAACTAAAAGCGACGAAGTTTTAAAAACCGCCGAGCCGACGATCAACGAAACGCTGCACCGTGTTCAACAACGAGCTCTCGGAGTGCAAGAACTGAAGAATCAGCTGATGGAAAAAGATATCGCACCGGCTGAAGTCAGCGCAGCAGCAGAACAGCTAAAAGTGCAGTTAACAAAACAAATTTCTGACACAGGAGAGATTCTTACGCTTCTTACAGATTTAAATGCATTATCTCAACAAAAAGTTCTTTCACCTGTTATTAATGACGTAAAAAATGTAAATGGGCTTTTACAGCAGCAGCTGTCGGATGTAAACGACTTGCAGCAACAAACAAAAAATGGAGATGCACCAGATCCAAGTGTGCTTGATAGATTCAGCTCACGCACCGACCAAGCGGTTTCAAGATTAAATACGTTAACGAATTCGTATTCTTCTACGATTGTGCCCGCTGTTGAACAAGCAATCAAAGAGGCAAAAGATAAAACGGCAAGCGCAAATTCACTGCTTGAGGAAGCCAATAAAAGCATGCCTGATATTTCGAATATGCTGTCTAAAACAGCGAGTGGCATTTTGCTTGGGCAGCAGGAGCTTGAGAAAATAACAAAAGACTTTCCGCGAATTGAACAAAACGTGCACAATATAGCGGAGAAGATACGAGAATTTCAGCGAAAAGAAAACATTGAAGATATTATTAATTTGCTAAAGAATGATGTGCAAAAAGAAAGTGATTTTTTTGCTAAACCGGTTCTTTTAAAAGAAGAGAGGCTTTATCCCATTCCGAACTACGGCTCGGCTATGTCGCCGTTTTACACAACGCTTTGCTTGTGGGTCGGAGCTTTGCTGTTAGTTTCGATTTTAAGCGTAGAAGTAGCAGATGAAGAGCGGTTTAAAAGCTATGAAGTCTATCTTGGAAGACTTTTAACGTTTTTGTCTATTGCTCTTGTACAAGCTTTTATTGTGACGCTAGGCGATTTATTTGTAATCAAAACGTACGTCGTAGATAAAGTGCCTTTTATCTTTTTAGGCTTGCTGTGCAGTTTCGTGTTTATGACGATTGTCTATACGCTTGTAGCGATATTTGGCAATGCAGGAAAAGCGATGGCGATTGTTTTGCTTGTACTTCAGCTTTCCGCTGCAGGCGGTACATTTCCGATTCAAGTCGTGCCTGCTTTTTTCCAAGCACTCAATCCGTTTTTGCCATTTACCTACGCAATAAGCATGATGAGGGAAGTTGTAGGAGGCATGTTAGCGGATATTGTAAGAAAAGACGTTACGGTTCTACTTTGCATTTGGCTTGGCGTGCTGCTGGTTGGTATTTTCCTTCATAAGCCTCTTAGTAAAACGAGTGCAAAATTAACAAAAAAAGCGCGTGAAAGTAAATTAATTCATTAAAAAAACGTTTTGGGTTTCCAGACAGAACAAAATGCGGTAGTGTAGATAGAAAGGAGTGATAAGCATGGGTATATTAGATGGACTATTAGGAAATGCATCAGAAGCAGATATAAGAGGAACTGAAAAAGATTTACAAAACATTTTAATTGCCAACGAGCGAGTGGAACAAGCGTATAAAGTCATTCGCGATTTAATGGTGTTTACGACGAAACGCTTAATTATCGTTGATAAGCAAGGAGTGACGGGAAAGAAAACAGATTATCATTCCATTCCTTATAAGACGATTACCCATTTTAGCGTAGAAACGGCTGGAACGTTCGATTTAGATGCGGAATTGAATATTTGGGTATCGGGTTCTAGCGCGCCGATTTCAAAAGAATTTCGTAAAGATAAAAGCATTTACGACGTGCAAAAAGTATTAGCATCTTATGTATTAGATTAAAAAAGTTGAGCCATGAAAAATTGGCTCAACTTTTTTATGCTTGTGTAAAACGGGAAAGGATAATATCTTCTTTCTCGCATGCAGCTGTTTAAAAAATAATCAGGTTTGTCCTTCTATATTTGTTTATTTCACTCATTACTGAAATGCATGAAAACGATTTACATAATGAATTATACAGAATAAAAAAACCGTGATATGCTTTTTTTAGAGAAAAAAGGAAGTGACCAACTGTGAGTTATACCGTAATTGGAACATCAGCTTTTCGCAAAACAAATGTTGCACTTTTTGCAGCAGGCTTCAACACATTTTCGATTTTATATTGTACACAGGCCATTTTACCCGAATTTTCTAGAGAATTTGGTATATCCCCGGCGTTTGCGAGTTTATCTCTTTCTTTAACAACAATCACGCTTGCGGTTAGTATGCTTTTTTTAGGTTCTTTATCGGAAGTGTGGGGACGAAAGAAACTGATGGGCCTATCGTTAATTTTTGCGTCATTGCTATGCATCATGACTGCATTTAGCTCTACCTTTGAAACGCTGTTAGTTTTTCGCGTTATTCAAGGAATCGTGTTAGCAGGGCTGCCTTCTGTGGCTATGGCTTACTTAGGAGAAGAAATTGAACCCGGGAGTTTAGGAAAAGCGATGGGGATTTATATAAGCGGAAACGCTTTTGGAGGCGTAGCGGGAAGACTTATGACAGGAGTGCTCACGGAGTATTTCAACTGGTCTGTAGCTCTTGATGTTGTAAGCGCAATCAGCTTATTGGCCACATTTGTTTTTTTTATGAACTTGCCTGATTCACAGAACTTTACTTCCCGGTCATTTGAACTTAGGCAGCTTACCGGCTCTCTTCGCAGTCATCTTCAGGATAAAGGAATGCTTTGTCTTTTTGCTATTGGTTTTGCACTGCTTGGAAGTAACGTAGCTTTATACAATTATATTGGATACGCTTTATCCGCTCCTCCGTATTCTTGGAATCATACGCTTGTAAGTTTTATTTTTGTTATTTTCTTTGTTGGAGTATTCAGCTCAGTCTGGATGGGGACGCTGGCGGATCGATATGGCCGGAAAAAAGTGCTGTTATGTACGATTGCTGTTACGCTTATAGGTTCAATCGTTACGCTGCATCCGGTTTTATGGATAAAAATTACCGGGCTTTTGCTGCTGACTTTTGGCTTTTTCGGAAGTCACTCCATTGCAAGCAGCTGGGTAGGAAGAAGAGCAACGCATGACAAAGCTCAGGCTTCGTCTTTGTATTTGTTTTTTTACTATGCAGGATCAAGCATTGGAGGGACGGTGGCTGGATTATGCTGGAGTGCGTACGGCTGGAAAGGTGTGATTGCTTTAATTGGCGTATTTCTTACCACAGCCTTTTTCTTAGCTGTTCGTTTGTCAAAAATGCCGGCTCAGCAGACGCATGTTCACTAAAAAAGAATGTAAAGACATGTATGGCTATTTACTAAAAAAGACTTTCCACTCAGTGTGGAAAGTCTTTTTTAGTTTAAAAGCTGAATAAAAAGCTCCGCCACTTTTTTATGGGCGCTGTTAGCAGGATAGATATAAGAAAAACGGCGCTTAAAAGGAGCGGTGTTAACGTTGAGAATCGATAGGTGCTTTTGTGCTACATCTTCTTTAATAGCGCAAAGCGACAGTACAGACATTCCTAAATTATGAACAATTGCTTCTTTAATTCCTTGATTGCTGCTTATCGTTAGCATGCTTTTCATTTTTAAACCGTTGGACATTAGAACGTGATCTAAATATTCTCTTGTTCCAGAGCCTTTTTCACGCGCTACCCACCGCTGATTTTGTAAATCATCAATTTCTACTTTTTTAAGCTGAGCTAAAGGGTGATCCACTGACGCAACGATGGCAAGTTCATCATCCATAAAGGACTGAATATGTAAGTCGGACTCTTCCGTGTGTCCTTCAATAAGTCCTACATCTACTTTGAAATGACGAACAAGCTGAGCAATTTCCTTTGTATTACCGATAGTTACTTCTACATCAATATCAGGATACTGTTCACGAAGCTTTGCTAAAAAAGAAGGAAGAATATATTCGCCAATCGTAAAACTGGCGCCAATCGTTAGCATTCCTTTGACACGGTGATGGTGTTCATAAATATCTCGTTTCGTATGCTCATATATTTGAATCATTTGTTTAGCACGATCGTATAAAATTTCGCCGCTGGGTGTGATTTTTAACATTTTAGGTGAACGCAGGAACAGGGAAGTTTGAAATTCTTTTTCAAGATTTTTGATGTGTACGCTTACGCTTGGCTGTGAAATCATTAATTTTTCCGCAGCTTTTGTAAAGCTTTGCTCTTCTACAACAGAAACAAACGTCTTTAATGCATCATAGTACATAGAGTATGGCTCCTTTTATATTAAAAAAATTAATTATAAACATTATAAAACATTATTATGGTAATAACTAGAGGTACCTAGGTAAGAAAAACAAAATGAGGTGCTGATTTAAAGGAGTACTTTGGCTTATAACAAAGGCAGCCCGCGCAATTTATTTACAGCTATTTGCATTTCATCTATAAAGCTATTAAACACTTTTTTGTCATCTATTTGTAACAAAAGTAAAAAAAGTACTTGTTTTTTCCAAAAAACATACTATAATATTAACTGTAATGCGATAAGTAATACAGTTAATACACCTAGTACACACATCATGATTTTGGGTAGATGAAGGGAGGCAGACACTATGTTCGATTTAGATATTCGTAGTCGTAAGCCGATATACGAGCAATTAGTAGATAAATTGAAAGAGCTTATTATTCATGAAGTCTTTAAGGCCGATCAAAAGCTTCCATCTGTTCGGCTGTTAGCAAAAGAATTAACGATTAATCCAAATACAATTCAAAAAGCGTATCGTGAACTAGAACATCAAAACTATATTTATTCAGTTCCAGGCAAAGGAAGTTTTGTAACGCCTCAAGTTGATACACTAAATAACGAGAAGGTGAAAAAGATGAAAGAAGAATTAGTAAAGCTGTTGGCAGAAGCTATGTATTTAGGGATGGATAAAGATGAAATTCTATCACTTATTTCACAGGCTGAAAAAGCAGTAAAAGGAGGAAGCGATAGTGATTGAACTGAAGGCGATAAAAAAAGAGTTTGAAGAAATGGAAGCTCTAAGAGACGTCACGCTTTCTATAAAAAAAGGATCTATTTACGGACTGCTTGGCTCCAACGGGGCAGGAAAAACAACGCTATTAAAAATCATTGCAGGTATTTATAAGCAAGATCATGGGGAAATCGCAATAGATGGTGAGGAAGTGTTTGAAAACGTTGGTTTAAAAGAACGTCTTATTTTTATGCCAGATTCTCTTTATTTTTTCCCTCAAACAACGATTAAGCAATTAGCGTCTTTTTATAGAAGCGTCTATCCGACTTGGAACGAAGAGCGGTTTCAAAAGTTAAAAGAAGCTTTCCCAATTCAATTACATAAAAAGGTACATAGAATGTCCAAGGGAATGCAGCGACAAGTAGGTTTTTGGTTAGCGCTGTCTGCTATGCCTGATGTACTTATCTTAGATGAGCCGCTCGACGGTTTAGATGCGGTAATGCGGCAAAAAATTAAAAACCTCCTTGTTCAAGACGTGGCAGAACGGGAAATGACGATTTTAATTTCGTCACATAACCTGCGAGAAGTGGAAGATCTGTGTGATCATGTAGGCATCTTGCATCACGGTCAATTATTAATTGAAAAAGAGCTGGATGATTTAAAATCAGACGTGCACAAAATTCAAGTTGCATTTGAAGGAGATGTGCCGCTAGCGCTTTATGACACGCTAGACATTTTATATCAAGAACAACGAGGAAGCGTCTTGCTTTGTATTGTTCGAGGAAAAGAAAATCACTTAGTCAACAAAGTCCGATCGTATAAGCCTTTAATTTTTGACATCTTGCCACTTACGCTGGAAGAAATCTTTATTTATGAAATGGGGGATGTGGGTTATGCAATCGAAAACATCATCGTTTAACCGCGGCATGTGGATTCAATCCATGAGAAATGTGGGATGGATTGGGCTTATATACTTGCTAGTACTGCTGTTCGCTTTACCTTTACAACTGATTTTCACTTTCACAGGCAAGGTAGAGCCTTATATAGAGAAACCAGACACGTTATTTAACGTATTGGATGGGCTGGAATTTGTGTTTATGTTTATTGTACCAGTATTACTTGGTATTTTCCTATTTAGATATATACAAACGAAGATTGCGGCTGACTATATTCATAGTTTACCAATTAAACGTTCTACGCTTTTTCATCAAAATATGCTTCTCGGCGCGTTGGTTTTAGTTGTTCCTATTTTAATTACGGGAGTCGTTACTTTTGCTGTTAAAGGAGTTTTAACGGTTGAGAATGTTTATACAACAAGAGATGTTCTAAGCTGGGTCGGTTACAGTATTTTAATTAACTTATTTGTGCTGACTGGAACTGTTTTAGCGGGAATGTTCACCGGCATGTCTGTCCTTCAAGGAATCTTTTTATACGTTCTATTTCTTCTACCCGGAGGAATCTCTTATTTAGCTATATCCAATGTAAAGTTTTACTGGTACGGCTATGCGTATGACTATTACGTGAACAAAAATGTTGACAGCCTTGTTCCATTTTCACACGTAGCGCAAATGGTAGCTCATAAAAGCTTTTCTACTAGTGCATTTGTCTATATTGGACTCATTGTCTTATTTTACATCATTGCTTTAATCACCTACCAAAAAAGAAAAGTAGAAGCTGCTACGCAAACCATTTCAGTTAGCTGGTTAAAACCGGTATTCGTATACGGAGTAACTGCTTGTTCACTCATGTTAGGCGGATTTTACTTTATTAGTATGAAAGGTGAATTTTCATGGATGGTCGTGGGCTATATTATTGGTTCATTAATAGGCTATACAGTTGCTCAAATTATTTTAAATAAAACGTGGCGCATCTTTACGAAATGGAAAGGGTATCTAGGGTTTGTTATAGCTGCAGCTATTGTGGGCTTCATCATTCATCTAGATGTGTTTGGCTATTCTACTAAAGTGCCAGCAGCTTCAGAGATTGAAAGTGTATATTTCGATGAAGATATATATCCATTGACTGATAAACCTGAAAACTATGCAAATGGAATGAATGGCTATTATGAAGCTCCATATTACTATACAAGCAAAGAAACGATTCAGAGCGTTCGTCAGCTGCAAAAACAAATTACAGCATCTAAAGATAAGAAGCTGGATCCTGATAAACAAAGTGAAATAGAAAGCAGAAACGGTAAAATGGCTGTATTTGCTTATAAATTAAAAAATGGAAAACAAATGGTCCGAGAATACTTTATTCCATTTTCAGACTATAAAGCTTTTTATAAAGAAATTGCAGAAACAAAAGAATACAAAGAAAATTTCCATCCGCTTTTACGAACAAAAAATATGGATAAAATTAAAAGCGTGAGTTTTTCTGTTTCAGGAAAGTCAAATTCAATCAACATTACAAATCCAGGTAAAGTACAAGAACTTATACACGTAGTCAAACAGTCGATGATGAACGAAACGTTTGATGAAATGTACAGCACAAAAGAAAGCTGGGCTTCAATTGAGTTTATGGATGGAAAAGGACAGTACGTACAAACTGCATCTTGGGATAAGTCTTATAGCGAAGTAGAAGCATGGCTGAAAAAAGAGCATTTATATGAACGTGCTCGTCTCATGCCAAAGGACGTAGAAAAAACAGAAGTGTTTAAAAATTCTTCTCATCTTAAAAACGATTATCGTCTTCAAGAAGAGTTTACATCTCTAACGAAGGATGAGAAAGCAATTAAAGTAAAAAATAATCAGCAGGTAGAAACACTTCTTCAACATGCGAACTTACGAGACACGGGAGATTATCTTGTTGCTTTTTATTACAAAGATCAAGTAGATACTCCTCAGGTTTACATGTTGAATGAAAATGAGCTGCCAAACGAACTAAAAGAAAAACTAAAATAACAAGGGAGAACTTATTATGTGCGGCGAGGAATTACAAGATTATTTAAATCAGGTGCTGGCTTATTTATTAAAAAATGGTGTGAATAGACAAGACGCCGAAGATATTACGCAAGAAGTAGCATTAAAATATTTAGAAAAACAAGAAATGGTCGATCCTGAAAAAATAAAAGCTTGGATGTTTCGCGTCGCATTAAATAAACGCTGTGACTTAGGAAGGCGTAAAATGGTGAAAGACCGCTATACGTCTTCTTACAAAGAAGAACCCGTTATGTATACGCCTATTCAGCAGGTCCTCAGAAATGAAGAAGCGGCTGAATGTCAGGCGATTTTAAATCAATTGAATCCTAAGTATCGCAATTTGCTTCTATTAAAATATGGATTAGGATTTAAATATGAAGAAATTGCCGAGTTATTAAATATGCAGATGACTACGTTAAAATCCGCTCTTTACCGCGCGCGCAAATACTTTGTGAAGGAATATAATGAAGTCATTTAATATAAATGAAACAGCAGCAGTTTGTGAAAAAGAACTTTTTTACACAAACTACTGCTGTTTTTTTCGTATTTTTCTTCTTTGGACGGCATAGATAATCAAACTGATCGCACAAAAAGCTAAAGTGATCTCAATCACATCCGTATAAGAAGATGTCGTATTAAAAAAGGAACCGAAAATAAATAAAACGAGCGTCCAAATGAAACCAAAAGAAAATGAGACTTTAATGTAATGACGATGCTTCATTCCGCTTGCTCCGAGAAAAAAAGGCATCACATGCCGCATTCCTGGTAAAAAGTAGCTTGCGATGATGGCGTGAGATCCATATTCTTGAATCGTTCGCTCAACTTTCATGACATTCTTTTCCCATCGCGGGCGTTTTAATAGCGCAAGCGCCTGAGCTGAAAACAGGCTGGCTATCAAAAATTTAAGGTATAAGCTAAGCATCATGCCGCTGTAGGTAAGTATAAAAGCTGGAATATACTGAACGGATGGAGACGTAGCCTGACTGCCTGCAAGCATAATATATACCGGGTCAGGAATCGGAGTAAGGTTGGCTCCGACTAAAATGATAAAAAAGAAATATCCGTAGCCTAATTGGTTAATGGCTCCGATAAGCTGATCAATCAAATTTTCTTCCTCCTTTCTTCATTAGAATACGAGAGAGTGACACACAGTGTTCGCTCAAAATAAAAATAAAGTATAGGTGCGCACAACTTAGGAAAAAAGAGTTATAATAAATAAGAATGTACGTTCTTCTTTCGGGGATTAATTATACAGAAAGAGGTGATAGTATGAAAATGATGTACCCTAAAAACGGCAAAGTTATTCTTCATATTGATGCCAATGCTTTTTATGCATCTGTTGAAACCGCACATGATCATACGCTCAAAGATAAGCCTCTTGCTATTGCTGGCAATCCAAAAGAACGAAGAGGAATTGTTGTAACCTGTAACTATATTGCTCGTAAACGCGGAGTGTATGCGCCTATGCCTCTTTGGGAAGCGAAAAGAAAATGCCCCGAGCTGGTTGTTATAAAACCTAATTTTCCATTATATCGCCAAGTGTCCAAAAACATGTTTGATTATTTAGTAACCATTTCACCTCTTTTAGAGCCCGCTTCAATTGATGAAGGCTATTTGGATATTACGAACTGTGCTGAATTAGGCTCTCCTCTTGACATAGCAAAGTCCATTCAGCAGCATTTAATACAGGCGCTGCAAATTCCTGTGTCAATTGGAATCGCACCGAATAAATTTTTAGCTAAAACGGCAAGTGATATGCAAAAACCTTTAGGAATTACCGTCCTTCGAAAAAGAGATGTTCAAACAGTTCTTTGGCCAAAAGCCGTAGAGGAAATGCACGGAATCGGTAAGAAGACAGCTGAAAAGCTAAATGCGATTAAGATTGTGACGGTCGGTGATCTAGCAAACGCCGCTCCCGGTCTTCTTAAGCAAACTCTCGGAGTAAAAGGAGAAGTGATGAGAGACCGAGCGCGGGGCCAAGATGATCGACAAGTGAACCCTGATCGCCAATCACAGTTTAAATCTATTGGAAACTCTACGACGCTATCTCAAAATGCAGTAGATGAACATGAAGTTCTGCCTATTTTAAATAAACTATCGCATTCTGTAAGCTCTCGTATGAAAGCGAAAAAAGTTGTAAGCAAAACGATTCAGTTAACGATACGATATAGTGATTTTAAAACCATTACTCGAAGCCAAACTATTTCAAAAGCAATTAGCGAGCAAAACGATCTTTTTCATTACAGTGCGGTATTATTTCAAAAGCATTGGAACGGAGAACCGATTCGTTTATTGGGCGTAGCAGCTCTTCAAGTGAGCCACCAGCTCCAAGAAGAAGAACAGCTGGATTTGTTTACATACGGAGAACAAGCAAAAAAAGAGCCTTTATACAAAGCAGTCGAAAGTTTGCGTGAAAAATATGGAGATAACATTATTCAAAGCGGTTTAAAAAAACAAAGAGGAAAAGAAGAGAGGTAACTCTCTTTTTTTGTATAAAATAATAGGTTTACACTCATTATAGAAGGGGAAGTAAATTACTATCACGGTAATCAAAGTGATTACAAAATGAATTTGATTGCGACTTTTTTGATTGTCTGCAATGAAATTACATAAAATAATCTATGAGGTGATCTTATGTCAGACGTACTATTTACATCTAAAGCAACAGCGGTTGGAGGCCGAGAGGGTCGAGTTAAATCAGATGATGGTATTATTGATTTAACCCTTGTAAATCCTTCTCCAAATAACAAAGAAGAAGGAACAAATCCCGAGCAGCTGTTTGCGGCAGGATATTCTGCTTGTTTTGACGGTGCTTTAAATTTAATCGCTAAGAAACAAAAAAAAGACATTGATTCGTCTATTACTGCAGAAGTAAGTCTACTAAAAGACCACACTGATGATGGCTTTAAAATTGGCGTGGTGTTAAACGCTCATATTAAAGGCGTTTCACAAGAAGTAGCTGAGAAGCTAGTAGAAGATGCACATCAATTCTGCCCGTATTCTAAAGCAACGCGTGGAAATGTTAACGTAACGTTAAATACAACGGCTGAGTAAATAAAAAAACGCTTGGATTTTTCTTAAATCCAGGCGTTTTTTTATGTGCAATTTTATATGGTCTATTTTTGATTGTACGTATGCAATGATTGCAATAACTCCTGCAGGGTTTCTTTTAGCTTTTCTAATTCTCCTTGTGATTTATTCGTCATACTAAAAACTTCTTCTGGAATATGACAAGCTTTATCACGTAAGTTTTTTCCTTTTTCGGTTAAACTAATAAAAACAACGCGTTCATCTTCATGAGAACGCTGACGAATCACTAATTCTTGATCCTGCATTCTTTTTAGCATAGGAGTAAGAGTGCCTGAATCCAAATACAAAAGTTCGCCCATTTTTTTCACGCTGAGTGTTTCATGTTCCCATAAAACAAGAAGGGCTAAATACTGCGGATAAGTTACTCCTAATTTATCGAGCAGCGGCTTGTACACCTTTGTAATTTCTCGAGACGTGGCGTAAATTGAGAAACAAAGCTGATTTTCTAGCTGCAGCTGCTTATAAAGTTGTTCCATTCATGTTGCCTCCAGTCTATTGCTTTTTATTTAATTATACACAATTAAATAGTGGTGTCCAATAACGCCGGATGAAAAAGTAATCAAGCCGTAAATAAAAAATGGGAATTTTACATATACTAAGAAAAAAAGGGAGCTGTGCACATGTATTTTGCAAAAAAAGCCGTAGAAGAAGAAGTAGATCAAATGATGGATACGACTGTATATGCGTGTCAATCTGAATCATGTAATGGGTGGATGAGAGAAGATTTTGTTACGGTTGATTATAACTGTCCGATGTGCGGAACGGAAATGTCGCAGGAAGTACGCGAGCTGCCGAAAATTAAGTACGATCACCAATTTTATAATAAATAAAAAAAGAAGCTGCTGCTTCTTTTTTTATTTTTCACTAAAATTTCATTAAGCTGCGCTAGACTAAGAACCAACATACGATGAAGGTGAGGAATATCAGAATGAATCAAGGGAACTTTTTGAAAGGTTTATTTTGGGGAACCTTATTTAGTATTCCTATTTGGATTTCATTATTTGGCTGGTTCCGCATTTTATCACATCTTGCATAGTTTCGTTTTATAAACCGTCATACGCGCCCTTACCTTTCTATTTCCGCTATAATAAAGGTGATAGAAAAAATAAGGAGCTGTTCTCGATGATTCAATATAAAACGGAGCAAATGACGGTTTTTGAAAGCGCGCTATTTCAAACAACATCTGCAGTGATTGAAACAAAAGACTGTGTCATTGTTGTTGATCCAACATGGCTTCCTCACGAAATTAATGAAATTAAACAGCATGTTCAAGAAATCTTAAATCGTCGCAACCTGTACGTGTTTTTTACTCACGGAGATTTTGATCACGTCATTGGATATGGCGCTTTCTTAGAATTAAATGCCACCTTTATCGGCAGCAAATTTTTAGAACATCATCCGGACAAAGAAGAAAAAGTTCAAATGATTAAGCAGTTTGATCATGACTATTATATAAAAAGATCTCATGATATTATATTCCCGGAGCTGGATATTGTGGTAACCGAAAATGAACAGCGCATTGCTTTAGGTGAAACATCCATTACCTGTTATTTTGCAAAAGGTCATACGAACGATGGCCTATTTATGATTGTCGATGATTCGATATGGATTGCAGGGGATTATTTATCGGATTTTGAATATCCGTACATATATGAAAGTGTAAACGATTACCGCGACACGCTTGCGACTGCGCGACATATTTTAGCCAAGCACCAAAATCTAACGCTAGTTCCCGGGCACGGGAAAACGACACATCACCGAGCTGAAATTCAAAGACGAGTGGAGATGGCCAGCTCTTATTTAGATGAACTGAACGCTGCAGTGAAAGAAGACAGTAAAGAAGCGCTCGATAAGCTGAATGATAAACTGGCGTTTCCCTCTGACTTCACCGCACAATGTCATCAGAAAAACGTTGAAATTATGAAAAGAGAATTGCTGTTATAGAAATCGAGTGTACAGTCATCTCGTCGATATTAAAAGTAAGAAACCGCATCTTCTGTTGGAGATGGGGTTTCTTACTTTCCTTTATTTATCAATTAAACGAAACTTTTTCCTTTTCTGTCCGTTTATATAAATAAGAAGTTATTTTATTTATAAAGGAGTACGACAATGGGGAAAAACGGTTGTATAAAATGCGGGCATACAGAAGCAAAAACAAAAGAAATTGCTACAACGGGAACGGGGCTGTCTAGATACTTAGATGTTCAGCACAATCAATTTACGGTGGTATATTGCACGAGCTGCGGGTATTCAGAGCTATATAATAAATCATCTTCAAGAGGCAGCAATATTATTGACTTATTTTTTGGAGGATGAAAATGTGTATCGATCTTATTGAAATTGATAAAGACCGGCGCGCTTCCTATTTAAACCTGCTATTAATAGGGGATGAAGACGAAAAAGTGGTGAAGTCGTATATAAATGAAGGTTCTTTATTTACCATTGTGTATGAAAAGAAGGAGATAGGAGTTGTGCAGTGTCTCACCGATGAAGAGGAACGGGCAGTAGAAGTAAAGAATATCGGTTTAAAAGAAGCATACAGAGGAAAAGGAATCGGCAGCAAAGTTATTAAAAAGTTAGAAGTACTGTATGAAGGTAACCATTATTCTAAAATGATTGTAGGAACAGCGGACTCCAGTCTTGAAAACATAGCATTTTATAAAAAGGCAGGCTTTTATCAAAGGGGTGTCAAAAAGAATTTCTTTTTGCAGTACGTTCCACCGATTTACGAGAATGGCCTGCAAGCTATCGATATGATTATGTTTGAAAAAAAATTAAAAAGCAGAAGCGATTAACACGCTTCTGCTTTTAGTGATTAATCTAAAATTTGAAGTTTTACCGTTTTGCGTCCCCAATTTAAAGCTGAGCTTTGAGATGCCATAAATAAATCAACGCGAGTACCTTTAATCGCACCGCCAGTATCTCCAGCAATTGCTTCTCCGTAACCTTCTACGTATACGCGAGAACCTAATGGAATTACGCGAGGATCAACTGCAATTACTTTTCGATTAGGATTTGACCTTAGGTCGATGCCTGTAGCAGTGATTCCGCTGCAGCCCGCACAGTAAGCAGTATAAGCTGTTGCTTCAACTGTAATCTCTTTCGAAACCGACTTACTTTCTTGCGCTGGAGCAGGTGCCGGCGTTGAAGTCGACGGTGTTGAAGGAGCAGTAGTCGCTGGCGTTGATGGTTTTGCTTGAGCTGCAGCTTGTCCGCCTACTTGTAGCACTTGATTAATGTAAATCGTATTAGACGATAAGTTATTCCACTGTTTTAATTGAGAAATTGCAATGCCGTGTCGCTGTGCTACGCTCCACATTGTATCTCCAGGCTGAACTTTGTAGCTTTTACTGTTGCTAGGAGCCGGGGATGCCTGCGTTTCGTTTGTTTTTTCTTGTACAGGTGCTGAAGGTGATGACGAAACTGTTCCTGTTCCGCTTATTTTTAATACTTGATTCACATAAATTAAATGACTAGATAAGTTATTCCAATCTTTTAGCTGCTGTACAGAAGTACCGTTGTTTTTAGCGATACGATAAAGCGTGTCACCTGATTTTACTGTATATGTATGATTTGAAGATGTTGTAGTTGGAGTTGAACTAGATGAAGAGTCAGTAAATGTAGATCCAATTTGTAATGTTTGGTTTGCATAGATTAATGTCGAAGAAAGACCATTCCACTTTTTTAAGTCTTCAACTGTTACATTATGCTGCTTTGAGATGCTGAATAACGTTTCTCCAGCTTTTACTTTATGTGTGTCTGTGTCAGCCGATGCTGCGTCTGCAATTCCAATTGATACTAAAGCTGTGGCCCCTAATGTAAAAATGTGTTTTTTCATCTAATAATTCTCCTTTATTTCCAATAGTTGTCTCTTATTCTATCAGCAATATGTAACAAACTCATGACAAAATGGTAGGTTTTATATTACAAGTTTGTAACAATACGTCTAAAGTTATAGAAAAAACGCGGTTTTTTTACGATTATGATGAAAAAAGTCTTAATTTGTCTGGAGAGATAGAATAGTGAAAAAGGTGTTTTGCTTTTATAAAAATGAAGAAGAAAGAAGCTATGCTATATTCAAATGACATGATAGAATAGACAAGTTAGAAATGAACGGATGAAAAGGGAGTTAGACATCTATGGAAAAACGCTCTATCTCTTCATATTTAAAAGCATGGGTGCGCGCACTTTCAATTGAGATCAATTATATGAAGAAACACGGCGGAGAAAAGTATACGGTAGGAAAAGGAGAATACTTAGGGCAGCAGGGAGATGCGTATCTTTACCGGTTTGAACGCACAGCCGATTTATACCTTTTTGATGGAGCTCAGGTACGCCTTGTCCACCAGCATAAAGAAAGTAAAGGAGAAGTTATCGGAACAGAAGGGTTTGATTTGTACCTTAAAATAGATGCGTTTATTGGACAAGAAGTAGACGAACTCGATATATATAACGAACCATGGGAATTATTGCAGGCTCTTATTGATAGACTCACGGAAGCGAAAGATTACAAGCAAAAAATAGTGAGAATCAAACGTCTTATGAGAGGTAATAGTCCTGTTCGTCATAAGGAGTATACGTCTAAGAATGCTCTTCATGAAGTGTTGCTGCGCGCGCGTTATAACCGTACTACTTATATTTGGGGGCCTCCTGGAACGGGAAAAACATATACGCTGTCCAAAATCGCGGCAAGCTATTACCGGAAATCAAAGCGGATTCTTTTATTATCTCACAGTAATGCAGCGGTGGACGGTTTACTGCAAGAAACTGCACGTCAGTTAAAAAAGAAAGAAGCTTGGAAAAAAGGAAAACTTATTCGATACGGAGCAACAAAAAGCAGCGGCTTAGAAAATATAAAAGTAGAAGAAGTCATTGGAGAAGATGATCCGGATTTAGCTCAGGAGATGCGGGAGCTACAAGAAGAACGAGTTTACTTAAGCAGGTATCCTAATAGAGCTCACCAGCTTCAGCAAGTGAACAAAAAGCTAAACGCCCTTCGTAACAAGTGGATTGAAGCGGAGAAAAATGTTTTTAATCAAGCGTATATTGTAGGCACTACCTTATCAAAAGCGGCTATTGACCGATTACTTTATCAAAGTGAATTTGATATGGTTGTGGTAGACGAAATTAGCATGGCATATGCACCGCAAATTGCTTTTGCAGCTGCGTTAGGAAAACGAATTGTCGTATGCGGCGATTTTAAACAGCTTCCCCCGGTATCTCAATCTTCTCATACTGAAGTGAAGAAGTGGCTGCAGCGAGATTTATTTGAGCAGACGGGTCTTGTAGAGCAAGTAGAAAGCGGTGAGATACACCCGCATCTTTTTATGTTGACAAAGCAAAGAAGAATGCATAAAGATATCTCCGCTTTTACAAATCGCTATATTTACAGCAATCGAGTAGCAGATCATCCATCTGTCACAACAAGTCGAGAAGTAGTAGCAAGCAGCCGGCCGTTTGCTCATGAAGCAGCGCTTATGCTTAACATTGGTCAGTTGCATGCTTCCGCTATGCGAGATGTTGTTTCCGGTTCACGCTACAATGTGATAACGGCTGTTTTGGCGGTAAGTTTGATGCTGCGGGCACGCAAAGCTTCTTCGGCTACTATTGGCTATGTGACTCCTTATAAGTCTCAAGCTAAATTGATTAAAGCATTTCTTCAAGATATAGAACCAGCTAGCGATATAATTGCAGCAACCGTACACAAATTTCAAGGCGCAGAACGAGATATCATGATTTTTGATACGGTCGATACAAAGCCGCAGTCGAAACCAGGTTTACTTTTAACAAATGAAAATAGCGACCGATTAGTAAATGTAGCGGTGACGCGTTCAAAAGGGAAATTTATGATGCTTTCAGACGAGTCGTTTGTCCAGCAGCGTGTACCAAAAGAGCGAGCGTTATGGAAATTGGTCAACCACTTTAACGAAAGTCAAAAAGTATACCAACCTCAGCAATTTTTAAAAGAAGTCATTCAGCATCCTAAATTGGTTTGGTACCATCCATCGAACAGCAGTCAGTTAAAAAAAGACTTATATCAAGCTCAGCAGCAGATTTTATTGTGTATTCCTTATGCTTCCCTTGTCTCTCAAGAAATACGGGATATGTTACATTCGTTTAAAGGAGAAGTGACCGTTCTTACTCGTGAACCAAAAGAAGTTCGAATTGACGGTGCTCATATCACTTCATCGCCTGTTCCGATGTCACTGCTTATTATCGATGAATCCACTATATGGATCAATATGCCTTATGGCGGAAAGAATGAAGCATTTATGGCAGCTAGAATTGAGTCAAAGCTAGGTGCTAAACAGCTTCTTCGGTCAATTGACTTTACGGAAGATAAAATAAGAAATCAAGAAACAAAAATGTATATAGAAACAAATAAACCACAATATTCTTTGAGCGATTACCTTCGCAGCTGGGATCGCTGTGAGTCCTGTCAGCATATGCGAGAAGTAGAGATAACAAAAAAAGGAAAAGTAAGGTTTATTTGCTATTATTGCGGGAAAACAAGTGGGGCAACACGTTTATTAGTAGAAAAATATTTAAACTACGTACATGCTGTATGTAAAGCATGCAAGCAGCCGATGAACGTAGATTATGATGAAAATAAAGGCGTCTACGCATGTTGTCCATCGTGCAAAAAGGAAGTTTTGCCTAGAGATTTATTGTAACTTTAGGAAAAGGGCGTGATCTTATCGTTTACTCTCGTAATGTAGCGGCTTTAGCTGATTGTTTGCTAGAAGGAGACGTTCAAAAAAGCTGGCTGCTCATTGCTATATATATAGAAGAAGGTCATTCTTCAACCGACGTATATACGTTTCTGACAGAAGCGATGTATGAGATAGGGAAAAGGTGGCAAGAAAATAAAATTTCAGTCGCGGACGAGCATTTGGCTACTGCAGCCTGTGACTATGTGTTAACTCGCTTTCAGCTTTCACAGCAGCAATTGCTTCAGCGTAATCGGGCCATTCTTTTTTACATTGAAGGAGAAGAGCATTACTTAGGCATTAAAATGATTGCAGGACTTATGAGAGAACATGGATGGGAAGTGAAAAACTTAGGAGCCAATTTGCCGCTACCGTTCGCTTTAAAAAGTATCGAGAAGTGGGACCCTGATGCAGTATGTTTGTCCGTCTCACAAGTGCATTTCCTGCCTGATTTACAAAAATACATTGCTGAGATTGAAAACATGCCGCAAAGTCCTCTTGTATTAGTAGGCAGCAGGCTTCTCAATACGCATGACTTATCGGCTTCAGGATCTTCAAAAACCATATTCATTAATCATATTCAAGCTTTTAAAGACTGGCTTCTAATCAACAATAAAGAAAGTTCGACGCAAGATAAAATGTTAGTAATGGGGGAAGAAATATGATCAGTTTGCCGATTCAACACATTCCGGTTCCAATGTTTTTACTCAATAAAGACAACGAAATAATTGAATTTACACCAAGCGTCACGAAAAATTTCCCGCCTGTTCAGAACTTTTTAGATCTAGTTGATGAAGACAGTCAAGAAAAAGTAAAAAGAGCACTCCAGGGAAAGGAAGAAGTGCAAATTGAAGTAAATATGCGCACGTTTTCTAACCCGGTTGCTCTTTTTGATTTTTATTTTAAGCCTGAAGCCTATCATTCGCTGCACGCTGTTTTCTGCTATCCTATTCACGAGCATATGACGAGTGTTCAATCAACTCTTCAACAGTTTCGCTCTATACTTATGCAAGACTCATCACAAGTAAGCCAAAATTTTTCAGTCAGGGAAACAGATGTAGAAACGGCGAAAAAAATGCAGCTAGTTGATCTTCAGCGTCATTTTCGAGAAATAAAAACAAATGTGCTAACCATTCAAGACCTCTTGAGTATTATCCGCTCCGACGTAATTGAAGCAGGAAAAGGAGAATATATTGAATTGGTCTCTACACATTTGTTTGACATTCAAGATTTAATTAATCAGGAGCTTGACTGTTTAAGACAGAAGAACAAAGTACATTAAGAAAGCGGCAATCGAATTTCTACTGTTGTTCCTTTTCCTTCTTCACTATCATACGAAATGCTTCCTTTATGATTACTAATGATTTTATGACTCACCATCAATCCTAATCCTGTTCCTTTTTCTTTTGTTGTATAGAAAGGCTCGCCAATTCGTGTTAATCGATCTTTCGGCATGCCTTTTCCTTCATCTATCACTTGGACGACTACTTGATTTGTATCTGGATCAAATTTAGATACCACCAGAATAGACCCAGGGTCATCCATCGCTTCAATAGAATTTTTCACCATGTTGATAAATACTTGTTTCATATCTTTTTCAATGCAATGAACAACAGGTAATTTTTCTTCAAAATCTGTTGAAATAGTAATGTTTTTAAGAATGGCCTGTGTATGCAGAAGTGTACATACGTCTTGAAGAATTAAATTTATCTGCTTATTTTCATATTTTACGACTTCGGGTTTGGCTAGAATGAGCAGTTCGCTAATAATCAGTTCTAAGCGGTTAAATTCGGACATCATGACATCCATATATTCTTTTTTATACGTTTCTTCTTGCATCATAAGCTGTAAAAAGCCCTTTAATGATGTAAGAGGGTTTCGTATTTCATGGGCAATGCCGGCAGCCAGCTGTCCAAGTGCTGACAGCATCTCTGAATTTTTGAGCATCATTTCCGACTGTTTGCGCTGTGAAATGTCTTCGCTTAACCCAATGTAATGGATGATTTCGTCTTGATCATTTTTAACAGGCATTAAGGCTAACTGTTCCCAAACGGTTTCTCCGTCTTCTTGAACGTAGGAAATTTCTCCGTTCCATTTTTCTCCTCTATATACTTCATTCCAAATCTTAGGGAATCTTTTAACGCCTAGCTTTTTTGTATATAAGTCATAGAGGTGCAGCCCAAATACTTCTTGCGGCGCATGCTTTTGCTCCATGAATTTTTGATTAATGTACTTAATTTTACCTTGATGGTCGGTAATAAAAATGCCCGTAGGACTGTGAGCTACTGCAAATGATGTAATAGCCAATTCTTCATTTGATCGTTTAATTTCTGTAATGTTAATAAACGTAATAACTACACCGTTAATTAAATTCTCGTTCGTACGATAAGGCATCATTTTCATGCTATACCATTGGTTATCGTAGCTTTGAATTTCTTTTTGAAGGGTATTATTTGTTCTTAAAACGTGCATTGCGTCCTCGATTAGATGGTCATATCTAAAGTTATGCGAAATATGAAAGAAAGGTCTTCCGATATCTTGATGAAGAACGTTGATCACCGTTTTTGTTTCTGGCGTAAATAATTTAATATTCAGCTGCTCGTCTAAAAAGATGGTAGCAATGGTTGTACTGATTAATAAATTATCAATATCGTTGTTTAAGTCCGTTAATTCTTCAATCTTTCGCTCGTACTGGTTATTAACACTAATTAACTCTTCATTCACAGACTGCAATTCTTCATTTGTGGACTGCAGCTCTTCATTGGAAGCAATCAGTTCTTCATTCGTGGACTTTAGCTCTTCATTTGCTGTTTCTAGCTCTTCAATCGTTGTTTGCAAATGCTGCTGCGTGTAATGAAGCTCTTGCTCTAAATCTACTACAAGCTCACTAATAGAGCTTGTTTGATTAAGAAACATGGGCTCTTCCTTATCAATAACGGCACTATCTGTCTGTTCATCAAACATAAGTAAGTAAAGAGAGTGATTTGTTGGAAGAGCTGATATCGTAATATTAAAACGGCGCTGAACGTTGTTTATGACAAACTCAATGTGCTGACAGCATATGCTCATACCTTGTTCTTTGACGTGTTTAATAGCTGCTCCAATGGCTAAAGAGACGTGAACGGGAACCATTTTAAAAATTGTATAATTGATTTTTCCAACAGGAACGTTAATAAGCTGAGTCGCTTCTTTTGAACAAAAGATCACTTCGTTGTATTCATTTAATACAAGGCAAGGGCTCATAAAGTGATCAATCATTGACTGATACATCTCATCTAGTTTGAGTGAAGGAAGCGGCTTATAAAGTTGACTTGGCAGCGGTACGCTAGAAAAATCACCTTCATGCAAGTTGGATTTTGAAAGATTAAAAGCTCCCGTAATTTGTCGGCTGGGCTGTCCTGAACGCTTAAATATTTTCCACTTACTGTTGATAGGGCGGAACAAATCAGACAAATTTCCCGTTGTTTCACTAGGCCCTAAAAAAAGTACGCCTTCTTCTGTCAAAGAAAAATGAAAAAGAGACAAAATGCGCTGCTGCAGTTCAGCTTGGAAGTAAATCATCATATTTCGACAGCTAATTAAATCAACGTTTACAAAAGGCGAGTCTTTTCCTATATTATGCGGGGCAAAAACAATCATTTTCCTGATTATTTTTTTTACTTGATAACCACCGTGTTTTGTTTGCTCAAAATATTCATTAATCTGAGCTGCTGAGAAGGAATGAACTTCCGCTTCTTCATAAATGCCTTGGCTCGCTCTTTTGATTGCATGACGATCGATGTCCGTAGCAAAGATTCGGACATCGAAATAACGGTTGATTGTTGATAAATAGTCATGAAGCAAAATAGCTAACGTGTATGCTTCTTGACCAGTAGAACAACCTGCTACCCAGATGCGGATTTCATCTTCTTGACTATGAATCTTTCTTTCAACTAATTGAGGGATGACTTGTTCTTCAATAATAGAGAATGCTTCTTTATCTCTAAGAAATTGCGTCACTCCAATCAGCAAGTCTCGCTGCAGTTCGACGATTTCTTCGGCTTCTTTACATAAATAGTCCCGGTATTCTTCCATCGTTTGAGAGGGCGGATCGAGTAAGGCCATTCTCTTTTCAAGTCGTCGCAGCACCGTGTTTTTTTTGTACATAGAGAAGTCGATGCCTGTTTTCTTCTTTATTAATGAATAAATGTATTGCAGCGTTTCTTCATTATATGTAAATTCAGTTTGGCTGACATGCGTTTGCACAAGGTCAGGCATATCAGCAGGAGAAAGAATATAATCAGCAAGGTGGGCATCAATAGCGCTTAGAGGCATATCTCTGTACTTTGCTGTGCTTTCATCTTGTACAAGTACAGTTCCGCCATACTCTCGTATCGTTTTTGCTCCTCCTGTTCCATCATTTCCTTTGCCCGATAAAATAATGGCTGTGCACCGGTGTTTTTTTGAAGCAGCCAGAGAATGAAAAAAGGCGTCAATCGGATACTTTACCTGATCATTTTTTTCATAAGGACGAAGGTGAAGAGTATGATCCACAACCGTCACATAATGATGGGGAGGATTTAAATAAATTGTGTCTTCTTGTAAAGTCATCCCGTCTTGTGTCAGTTTGATATTCATTCCTGTTTTTTTTGCTAAAAGTTCTGGCATAAAACTTTTATATTTAGAGGAAAGGTGCTGCACAATAATAAACGCCATTCCATTTGGTGAAGGCATATTAGCGAAAAACTGCTCAATAGCTTCTAACCCTCCGGCAGAAGCGCCAATTCCCACAACGTGTAAATCCTGTTTCTCTATTCCTTCTGAAGACGATGGAACTGTAGAAAACGAGTTGTTCTTCATAATAGAACCTCCAATAATGTTTCGATACTTCCTAGATTGTATGTCGTTTTGTTTATTTTAATGTCGACAGCACGGCATGGTTTACATAAAAAGTAAATTTTTCAAAAAAAACCAAGATGCTGGTGCATAGGTTCATTTTAGCAAACCTATTATATTGTTCAAATAACGTTTTCAAAATTCCTCTATTTTTCGCAAAAAATTTTAAAGTCCAAACTATATAATATGCCCCGATTTTCTTTATATAAACGTATTTTTATAAAAAAAATCGGTTTTTTTTGCAGAAAAAAATATTTAAAAATGTTTTGTTTACGCTTACATGCGCATAAGGTTATACGCTCAAGGAGGAAAAAAACGGTTAAATTCAACTTGACACTCTTTTTCAGCATGTTACTATAGGAACCGTTGAAAGAAACGAGAACAAAAATACGAACAAATGACAGGGGAGATTTGATGGATCAAAAACAAAAAGTTGCTTTTTTAGGTGCTGGATCAATGGCAGAAGCGATGATTTCTGGTATGGTCAATGCAAAGAAATTACCCACTGAAAATATTATCGTAACGAATCGAAGCAATGATGCGCGACTGCACGAACTTGAAAATAGATATGGTATCAAAGCAGTAAAGCGCAGCGAGCTGAAAACAGATGACATTGACGTTTTTATTCTAGCGATGAAGCCAAAAGGCGCTGAAGAGGCATTAAACGAATTAAAGCCTCAAATCAACAAAGACCAGCTTGTCCTATCTGTTCTTGCAGGGATTTCGTCTTCTTACATGGAAGAGTTGTTGCATGATGAACAGCAGGTCATTCGAGTGATGCCGAATACATCAAGTATGATTCAGCAATCAGCAACGGCTATATCTCCAGGTCAATATGCTGCAATGGATGCTGTGCTAACAGCAAAAGAGCTGCTTTCTGCAATCGGAAAAGTGTACGTGATTGATGAGCCTCAAATGGACATTTTCACAGGAATTGCCGGAAGTGGACCCGCTTATTTTTATTTCCTTATGGAGCATATCGAGAAAGCCGCTAAAGAAGAAGGTCTCGATCCTGAGCTAGCACGTGAAATTGGCGCCCAAACCATTTACGGTGCAGCAAGAATGATGATGGAAAGAGATGAAACGCCGACGGAGCTTCGTGAAAATGTGACGTCTCCAAACGGTACAACAGCAGCTGGTTTAGACGCCTTAGCTAAACACGGCGGCGGAGAAGCAATGATGCAAGCAGTCAAAGGAGCATCAAAGCGTTCAAAAGAAATGAGTGCTCAACTACAAAAAGTGGCAAGTACTAATTAATTCGTCACTTATCTTCTTCGTGAATTCCTCACCACAAAAAAATAATCATAAACAAGAAAACATACAGAACACACTAGGAGTGATTTGATGAGTCCCGACAATAAGAAGCGGGTTGTAATTAAAATTGGAAGTAGTTCATTAACAAGTTCACACGGTGAAATCAGCAGACGGAAGCTCGAGCGCCTTGTGGATCAAGTCGTAGACTTAAAAGATAGCGGTCATGAAGTACTATTGGTTTCATCAGGAGCTGTAGCTGCAGGGTACCGCAAGCTTGGCTGCTTAGAGCGACCTAGCTCTTTACCTGAAAAACAAGCAGCTGCCTCAATCGGTCAAGGACTGTTAATGGAGGCTTATTCAGAACTGTTTCTATCACATGGATACGTTGCTTCTCAAATCTTAATTACGAGAGACGATTTTTCAGACGAAAATCGTTACAACAATGCACGAAATACAATTAACGTGCTGTTAGAACGCGGCATTGTGCCAATTGTCAATGAAAACGACACGGTAACCATCAATCGATTAAAATTTGGCGATAATGATACACTTTCAGCTAAAGTTGCTGGACTAGTGGATTCCGACCTGCTTATTATTTTATCGGATATCGATGGCTTATACAGCGCGGACCCTCGCCAGGATCCAAATGCAAAATTAGTTCCTCACGTAGGGGAAATCACGCAAGAAATCGAAGAATCTGCAGGAGATTCAGGAAGTTCAGTTGGAACAGGCGGTATGCGCTCGAAAATTGACGCGTTCAAAATCGCTATGGCATCAGGAATTCCAGCATTTTTAGGAAGAGCTGGCGTGCCAAACATTTTAACACAAGCGGTTGACGGCGATGCAACAGGAACGTATTTTGAATCTGAAGATGATTCTGCGAACCTCAATCAGAAAAAGCAGTGGATTGCGTTTAACTCTGGTCCTGAAGGGGAAATAGTAGTCGAAGATGCCGCGAAGCGTGCAATTATTGAAGATAAAGAGCCTTTACTTCGCGAGCACGTTAAATATATTAAAGGCCACTTTAGTGAACGAGCAGTTGTACGTATTCTAGACAAAGACGAAAATGAGCTGGCTCTTGGCGTGACAAATTATTCATCTGATGAACTTGCCCTGAACGAGCCAATTGATCAACCGATTGTAGACAGCGAAGGTCTGGTGTGTCACTTAGAAATTCCAGTACCGGTTGGTTTGTAAGCAAGCATGCTGTAAAGAAAAGGAGCCCTTCCTTTTCTTTGCATGATTGCAGTTACCTCTTATGCCTCACACTTTAAAATCAAACAAAACTAAAACGAATCCAGGAGTGATTTGGTGTTACAAACAAATGAAAAGTATTCAGTAGAAGAACAAGCTATTTCAGCAAAAAAAGCAGCTAAGCAATTAAGTTTACTAACAACAGAACAAAAAAACGATGCGCTGTTAACCATTGCTTCTACACTTGAAAGCAACACGGAGTATATTTTAAAAGCAAATGAAGTAGACTTAAACAACGGGAAAGAAAAAGGTTTTGACGAAGCGCTTATGGACCGCCTTGCTCTTTCAGCGGAACGTGTAAAAGAATTTGCAAACGGCCTTCGTGAAGTTGCTGAGCTAGATGATCCAACAGGCGATATTCTATCAAGCTGGACATTGGATAACGGTCTAGATGTAAAACAAGTACGCGTGCCTCTTGGCGTTATCGGAATGATTTATGAAGCACGTCCAAACGTAACGGTAGATGCAACAGGGCTAGCGTTGAAATCTGGAAATGCCATTGTGTTAAAAGGCGGATCTTCAGCTATTTCATCTAACCAAGCTATCGTGGACATTATTCATAAAGCTCTCGATGAAACGCCAATTCCTAAAGAAGCGGTACAGTTTATTTCAAGTACAGATCGTGCGGCTACGCAAGAATTATTTACAATGAAAGAGCATATTGACGTGCTAATTCCGCGCGGAGGGGCTTCATTGATTCAAGCGGTCGTCAATAACGCAACGGTTCCTGTGTTAGAAACGGGAGTCGGAAACTGTCATATTTATATCGATGAACATGCTGACGTTAAGAAGGCCATTCCGATTTTGATTAATGCAAAAACAGACCGACCAGCGGTGTGTAACGCAGCAGAAACGGTTCTTGTACACAAAAACTGGCTCGATTCTCACAAAAATGAATTGATTCAAGCATTCAATGATCATAGTATTGAAGTATATGGTGACAAAGCGACAGTAGGTGAAATTCCTGGAGCAAAACCAGCGGCTGAAAAAGACTGGGCTGAAGAGTATTTGCGCTTAGCGATCGCGATGAAAGTAGTAGAGAGTGTGGATGAAGCGATTGACCATATCGAAACATATGGAACAAAACACTCTGAAGCCATCATTTCAGAAGATGAACAAGCCGTTTCACGCTTCATGTCTTTAGTGGATGCAGCGGCACTGTATCATAATGCATCTACGCGTTTTACTGACGGAGGAGCTTTAGGATTTGGAGCTGAAATTGGGATTTCAACTCAAAAGCTTCATGCACGCGGTCCAATGGGACTTCCTGCGCTTACGACAATTAAATATATTATGAGTGGAAACGGACAAATTCGATAAGAAATGAAAAGCGAGCCTCATCATGTGCTCGCTTTTTTTTTGAAAAGACAAGTAAATGGAAGCTGATTTGTAAAAAATTATAAACTCTGTTATAATAGTAAAATATATAATTTTTGTGATCTTCATTTTTGTTCTTTTCAGACTATCCCGTTGTTTTAAGAAAAGCAACTGCTATCTGCTTTGCTATAACTTCATTTTTATTTTAGTCTTTCAAGACGCCGTATGTATTCCTCAAAGATTGATTTACGGATGTATAGTATCACTTTATCTTGCACCATTTACCACATTTACACGCTAAGTTAATCTTCATTTATTATCCACTTAAAAAGTACTGTTTAAAGGAGACGATGTGTATGTATAATCGTAAAAATTTAGAGCCGGCTGTTATTGAAGAAACAAAAGTTTGGGAATGTACATCAGATACGTGTAATTGCTGGGTTCGAGATAACTTTAAAAGCGGAGATCAGCCAACTTGTCCAATTTGCAAAAGCGAAATGAAGCAAGCTGTAAAAGAACTGCAGGTTATTCATAATCCTAGAGTCATTGATTAATAACTTTTAGGAAGACGTTTTTTGAAAGGGGCTTGTGGATGTTTCTAGGAATTGATCATGTCCAGCTTCTTGGTCCGGAGGGATGCGAGCAAGAAGCAAGAAATTTTTATGAAAATCTTTTAGGGATGAAAACTGTTCTTAAGCCAGAAAATTTAAGGCACAGAGGCGGCATATGGTTTCAATGTGGGACTCAAGAAGTGCATATCAGTATTCAAGATGACTACATACCTGCTAAAAAAGCGCATCCTGCTTTTGTTGTGGAAGATATCAAGACGCTTAGACGGAAGTTGGCAAATTCGGGGTGTGTTCTTTCTGAAGAAGAGCCTATTGCAGGGAGAGAGCGTTTTTTTGTCCACGACCCGTTTGGAAATCGATTAGAATTTTTACAATATGACAAATAAAAGACCTCCAAGCGGAGGTCTTTTATTTTAGGGCGTTATCCAAATACGTATATACCGTTTCTTTGCTAATTAATACTTGATTTTCTCTGTCTTTATCTTTTTGCCATTTTTCTCGTGCTTTTGCTAATACTTCTTCCGCTTCATCCTTAGGAATGACAATAACACCACCATCGTCACCTGCGATAAAATCGCCAGGGTGAATCTTCACGCCCCCGCAGGAAATGCTTTCATTTACTTTTCCTTTTTCTCTTTTGCTGCTTGCTGCGATCGTAGAGCCCTTACAAAATACGGGGAAATCGAGCTTTTCAATGTCTTCCTGATCTCGTATAACGCCATCTAGTACAATACCGCTTATTCCAACAAGCTTCGCCATGGCTACTACAAAATCTCCTGCTAAGGCACGGTTACAGTAGCTTTTTCCATCAATAACGAGCACGCTTCCGGGCTCCGCTAGTCGAATCGCTTCAAGCACTGAGTAATTATTGCCAGCAGGCGTATCTACCGTAAGAGCCGGCCCAAATAGTTTGTAATGACGCTGCAATGGCTTAATGGAAAAGTCTAAGTGGTTGGCACCTTCCATTGCATCCGATAAATTTGCTGTTGATAATGGGAGCTGTTCATTCAACATTGTATCTCTCCTTTTTAACTTTAGTTTATCTATACATATTCATATAAGAGAAAGCTCTTATTTATGAGAAGGCAAGTAGATAACGTTAAGCATTGACCGCCAATTAATTAACTGCAAACGTACAGCACTAGAATATTGCAGAGCCAATTTTTCCGTTTACTATATTTTTGAGGAGCTGTTTCTCGTATGGTATTCGTCATATAAGCACATATATCCTTTAATTAGTAACAAAGGAGAAGATAGCCTATAAAGACATTATTAAAGAAAGGGAGAAACGAAAGAACTCTGCAAAAGTTACTTTAAATAATATTTTCCGCAAAGTGTAAAATAAGCTGTATTTAACGAGGATGAAGGAAGAACTTTTGTTAGTTTTATGAATGTCTCTGATTTACACTTAAATGGTCTTATATACACACGAAACGCGTGCAAATGTTTAATCCTGTGAACATTTGATGGAGCTTGATGCATTTTTATATAAAAAAGTGAAACCTTTTGGTATGATGAAACGTAGGAACATATATGGAAATCATATATGAAAAAACATATGTGACGTTAGTCATTTAGTGGAGGGAAAGCAATGGTAAAAAAATTATTGGCCGCATTTATCGCATTAGCGGTTGTGTTTTCACCAGTCGGTGGATCACTTATTCATGACGGTTCAAACGTAGCAAGCGCAAAAGGGTATAAATCAGGAAAGCGCTCTTTTGACAGCGGAAGCAATAACCAATCAAGCTTATTTAAAAACAATAACAGCAATTCGGTTAAGCAAAACAATACGTCTAAAAACTCAACATCTAAAAGTACAGCGGCTAGCTCAAAGCGCGGCGGCTTAATGAAAGGTCTTTTAATGGGAGGAATTGCGGGCTTATTATTTGGAAGCTTACTATCTAGCTTAGGACCATTAGGCCCAATTTTAGGCTTTATGGTAAATATGCTTGTGATTGTCGCTTTAATTCTTCTTGTAGTAAAGTTATTCCAAAGCGTACGTAGCAACAAGCGTAAAAACGAGGAAGTGAAATCTTGGAGACAATAAAAATTTCTGAACAAGATATTATCAATGCGATGTGTTTGTATATCGCAGAAAAAAAACAAGTTCAGCCTCAAGAAGTAGAGATTGAGCTAATGTATGATGATGACTACGGTTTTTCAGCAGAGTCATACGTACATGATCGTAAGCAGGTTCATATTACTTTAAATATTATTGAAGCGCTACGCTTTTGGCTGGATACGGAAATGAACGTAGACCCATACGCAGCAGGACTAGAACTGGAATTAGACGATGAAGAAGGCATTATCGCTTTTGCTAAATTAAGTCGATAAAGAAATCATAATAAAAAACCCGCTCAAGTGAGCGGGTTTTTTATTATGATTTTACCTGTTCGTTGGAACTGGACTTATTGCTTTTTTTAGTGAAAAACCACCAGTTGGCATCTCCAAGCAATTTCATAAGAGAAGGGACAAGGAGCATTCTGACAATCGTTGCATCGATAAATATTGCTAAAGCAATTCCTACACCCATTTGTTTAACAGGCGTTACGTCTGTAAAAGCAAAGGCTCCTGTAATCACAATCATGATTAAAGCAGCGCTTGTGATGATTTTACTAGTGGAAGCTAATCCTTCTACCGTTGCCACATTATTATCACGGGTTTGATGATACACTTCGTGAATGCGCGAAATCAAAAAGACTTCGTAGTCCATGCTAAGCCCAAATACAAGGCCGAAAACAAAGACCGGCAGCACTAAAGCAATATTAGATTGAGTAAGACCTAAATGTCCATTTTGAAACAGCCATACAAGTAAACCAAACGTAGCTGTTAAGCTTAAAATATTCATAATGATAGCCTTTAAAGGAATGAGGACAGAACGAAAAGCAATCATTAAAATGACATACGTTGAAAATAAAACAAGAGCCAAACCATATGGAGCTTTTTCATAAATTTCATCGAATATTTCTTGTTCAAATTTTGGATAGCCGCCAATATGAACGGTGAACGGTGAATGTTTGTCTTTCCATTTTCGAACAAAATCTTTTGCTTGATCTGAATTTTGGTCTGTATCTAGCATAGCTTTTATAAGCATATAATGTCCGTTAATGAACGAATCTACAGCTGGCTTTGTCTGCGCACTTATCTGCGGGTTTTCCAGCATAGCTTGAAGCTGATCACTCGATTTTACGTTTAAAGCGGTAGAAATAGAATCGACTTGCTTAACTAACGAATCTTCTTTTAATTGTTCTATAAAAGTAAAGGCATTTGTTAAAGATTTTTCATTCAGCATATCTTGCTTAGCTTCTAGCACAAAATAAACGTCTGCCGTGTTTTTATTTATAAACGTATCGTTATACGTATCAAAAGCTTGACGAGACTCGTATTTTGTTGGCAGCGCTTCTGAAGACGGTATTTCTAGATGCATGTCTCGAACGGGAATAAGTGCTACTAACAGAATAATAAGAGAAACAATCGTCATAGTTACAGGCTTTTTCATGACAAATGTAGCAAATGAACGCCACCTAGACTGACCGCCTTGTTCACTGACTTTTAAGATACGTAAACGATTAATGCGTGTACCTAATATAGCAAGTATGGAAGGAAGCAGCGTAAGAGCTGAAAACACAGCGATAAAAACAACAGCCATTCCTCCAAGAGCGACGTTTTGAAAAATATCAACTTGAATAAACAGCATTCCCGCTAATCCAATAAATACGCATAATCCTGAGAAGATGACCGAGCGTCCCGCTGTTTGAATGGTGATTTTGATTGCTTGTTCTACCGATTTTGTTTGAATTTCTTCTTTAAAGCGATTAATAAATAAAAGGGCAAAGTCAATACTAAGAGCTAATCCAATCATCGGAATCACATTTAAAATAAAGATGGACAGCTCTGTGTACGGATGAAAGAAATAGACAACGCCCATGGTGGTAACGACGGTTACAATTCCTATCATAAGAGGGATTGCAGCGGCTACCACGCCTCCAAAAGCTAGAAGAAGCACAACTAAAGCAACAGGAATACCAATGGCTTCGGCTTTTGCTAAATCAGCTTGGCTTGCTGTATTCATATCTTTTTCAATAATAGGACCACCGGTTAATTTTACACTCATTTCTTTTTCTTCAGCTGAAAGAGTTCTGATCTTTTCCACTCGTTTATCCATCGTTCCATCATCGTGATTAAAGTGGATAATTCCATACGCTGTGCTTCCTTTTATCATCTTGTTAGAAGTCGTTGGTATGTCAACTTTCGAAGCGTCTGATTTGTCCTTTGCTTTTTGCATATACTGAGCGATCGTTTGCTGGAATTTCGAGTCAGAAACTCTGTCTTTTTTTTCAAACAAAACGATGATCTGAGCTTCGCTAACATCAAATTTATTAACTAAAAGCTGCTCGGTACCTTTATACATTCCTTTCATTTCAAATCCGTTTCCTCCCAGCACAGAAGGAAGCTTAGCCGCATAAAAGCCAAATCCGACAATTAGGATGATCCACAGTATTAATAAAATTTTTCTCCCCGCATATAATGCGTTCGCTACTTTATTCATATTAACCTCCAATTTTTTGTACAGTTACTAGACTATTTTATACTAACAGTTATTGTAATTAGAAGAAGTATTGTGTTTTTTTGTTTTTCTTGTCTGAAAAAGCTTTTTAGATAGATGCGCAGGGGTGTTTCCTCAGTAAAATCGTGTTTATGTTTCAGGCGATTTAGGGAACACTGTACATAAATGCACGAAGGGGGATTAAAAAAGATGCAAATGAAACAGCCAGCTAAAATGACGAATAGTTATGGGTGTAAAAATGAGTATGATACATTAAAACGTGTGGTCGTTTGCCCACCTACATATATGAAAATTGAAGAAATTATTAATGAAACACAAAAGCATTATGCGGACGAAAATATTGATGAGAGCTTGGCTTCAAAGCAGCACCGTCAATTTGTCGAATGCCTTCAAAAAGAAGGGGTTGAAGTCATCGGGCTATCTGCACAAGAGCCATTTCCAGAACAAGTATTTACGCGGGATATTGGCTATACGCTCGGAGATACCGTTATTGTCACGAAAATGGGAAGCGAAATTCGAAGCGGAGAAGAGCAAGTGCTAGCAGACTGGCTGCAGCAGCAAGGGATTCCCTTCCATCAGGTACCGGACCATCCCATTGAAGGTGGAGATGTGCTAATTGATGGACAAGCTATTTTTATTGCACTCAGCGACCGTACAAGTAAAGAAGGCTTGGAGCATATCCAAGAGCTGCTTCCAGCGTGTGAGGTTGTTCCGATTCCTATTGATCGGTCTTATCTTCATCTTGATTGTGTGTTAAATATTTTATCACCTACAGAAGCGCTCGTATTTTCACCCGCTTTACATGAAAAAGAATTAAATTTACTTCGCATGAAATATGACTTAATTGAAGTAACAAAAAAAGAGCAGTTTACGATGGGAACCAATGTATTATCTATCGGTAATCAACGGGTGATCAGTCTGCCAATGAATACAGAAGTGAATGAAGAGTTAAGGAAACGAGGCTATAAAGTAATTGAAGTTGATATATCTGAAATTATTAAATCCGGCGGTTCTTTCCGCTGCTGTACAATGCCTCTTGAACGAGTATAAAAAAGCTTAAAAAGAAAAAAAGATCTCGGTGATAGCCAGGGATCTTTTTTTTTGAAGGATGTTGTATAAAATTTCAAGTGAAAGGAATATTAACCTATATAAGCTGTTGAAGGAAAGGAGTGATAAACATGGCAAATCGTAATCCTATTTTAGTTCAAGGTGCTGAACAGCTTCTTGATCAGTTAAAAACGGAAATCGCGGGAAGATTTAACGTTCAGCTTGGCGCGGAACAAACGGCTCGCGCAAATGGTTCTGTTGGTGGAGAAATGACGAAGCATCTTGTTGCAATGGCGCAGCAGCAATTAAGCGGTGCACAGGGACACATTCGCTAGTCTGCTCTACATAAACACTTTGATGAAAAGTTCTGGCCCTTTTGAGCCGGAACTTTTTTTGTGTAGGAAACATCATTCTACTTTCTCTTGGTCGCTTGATTTGAGATTTTGCCTGAAATTCTCCACTTTCAAGGTTGAAAAGTGCATAAAATGGGAAAAGAACAAAAAAAGAGAAAGTAGAGGTTTATCATGAAAAAGCTATTATCATTTGGAAAAAGTCTTGGTAAAGAAATTCAAGAAGACCAAGCAACGGGACTAGCGGCTGAGCAAGCCTATTATTATATGCTATCATTATTCCCTATGCTTATTTTACTGATATCGATTGTTCCATATCTATCGATTAAACCGGAAGAGGCAATCGATCTTCTTCAAAGCGTTATGCCGGGAGAAACGGCTGCAATCTTTAAAGATAACGTAGCTCAATTTGTAAGCCAACCAAACGGCGGGCTACTAACTGTAGGGATTTTAGGAACCATTTGGTCCGCTTCAAACGGTATGAACGCCTTTATCCGTGCAATGAACCAAGCCTACGACGTGAAAGAACAGCGCTCGTTTATTAAAGTAAGAGGCTTGTCCATTCTTTTAACAATTGGATTAATTGTAACAATTGTTGTATCGCTTCTTTTACCAGTGTTCGGAGGAGTTTTGTTAAATTGGATAAGCGAATGGTTTTCTCTTCCTTCAGGTACAACAGTGGTTTTAAATATTCTGCGCTGGATTGTTGGTGTCGGCATTATGGTACTTGTTTTATCCGTATTATACAGATTAGCGCCAAACAAAACGTTTCCTTTTGCTCACGTATGGCCCGGAGCACTCGCTGCTACGCTGTTATGGCAGCTAACATCTTTAGGGTTCTCATTTTATGTAAGCAACTTTGGCAATTATTCTGCTACTTATGGGAGCTTAGGAGGCGTGATTGTTCTGATGCTTTGGCTATTTTTAACGGGGTTAATTCTCGTTATTGGAGGAGAGATTAACGCGATTTATCACCGAAACAAAACGGCTGCGCCTCCTAAAGATACGTCTCAGGCGATGTAATAAAAAAGGAAACCTTTATAGAGGTTTCCTTTTTTAACGTTTAAAGCTATTAACAAGCTGTTTAAATGAGTTGGCTGTATATTTGACCGAATCTTTTTTGTACTGTACATCGGTTTTAATCGCTGCTTGTGTTACTTTTAAATGATTTGTTTTTTCTTTAATATGATCAGTTTCGTTTTGAAGATGTTGAGAAGTGGCATTTACAGAGTTCACAGTTGGCTTGATTTTTTTATTAAATGATACGCCTGCGTAAATAAGATACGCAAGTGATGCCAAAACAACAGCTAAGCTTATATACACAATAATCATCGGTGTGCCTCCTTTGTACGTATTTATATTTATATAGGTGAGAATAAAATATATACGAATATCATCCTCTTTATTTAATTGTTATACCCATTTTTAATTAAAACAAACAAAAGCCTGCCGAGAAGACAATATATTGGATTTTTTCTGAAATTTCATTCATCATTACATATAGAGTTACCCTGAAAGGAGAGAGAAGAAGAATGCCGTTAGATCCGCATATTCAAATATTTCTAAATCAATATAATGAAATGCCCCGTCCTTCTTTAGAGGACGTTACGCCCCCGCAGTTGAGGGAAATGGAAAAGATGTCTTTAACTCCTTCCAAAGAAGCAGTTAAAAAAGTATATAATGAAGAAATCCAATTAAATGAACGTGCGCTCACTATACGAGTGTATGAACCTGAAGGAACAGGGCCATTTCCCGCTCTTGTTTATTATCACGGAGGAGGCTGGGTATTAGGAAGCTTAGATAGTCATGACTCCATATGCAGATCGTATGCAAATGAAACAAACTGTATTGTGGTGTCTGTTGATTACCGCCTTGCTCCTGAGGATAAATTTCCCGCTGCGGTGAACGATGCCTATGACGCCTTGGAGTGGATTGCAGCTCATGCGTCTCAATTAAATATCGATTCAAACAAAATTGCCGTCGGGGGCGATAGTGCCGGTGGTAACCTTGCTGCGGTTGTAAGCATTTTAGCAAAACAAAGACAAGGTCCATCAATTGTTCATCAGCTGCTTATTTATCCATCTGTAGGATTTAAAAATCAGCATCCTGCATCTATGAAAGAAAACGCCGAAGGATATCTTCTTTCAAAAGATCTTATGAATTGGTTTCGCCTTCAGTACTTAAATAATAAAGAAGAAGAACAGCATCCCTATAACGCTCCGGTATTACTAGAAGATTTATCGAGTCTACCAAGCGCCACCATTATTACAGCACAGTATGATCCTTTAAGAGATAGCGGAAAAGACTACGCGGACGCATTAAAAAATCACGGTGTCCCCGTCACCTATGAAAATTATGAAACAATGATTCACGGGTTTTTAGGGTTTCATGAATTTATCCCACTCGCTCAGCAGGCGATTAATAAAAGCGCAGCTCAACTGCGTCAAGTATTTGATTCTATTTAAGGGTATATAGTGTCATAAATCATATAAACTTGAGAAAAACAGCACATTGATGTGCTGTTTTTCTTTATTGATAGGGAGAAAAGATTGACAAGAGTTTCAAAAAATAGCCTATTATCTCTTTTAAAGTCATTTTGTTTGGAGTATAGTAGAAAAGTAGGATAAAAACATTTATTGACATTAAGTAAGGTGATTTTTCGAATGATAAAAAACAAGTAGGTCAGCTGATTCAAGATCTGCGAATCCTTACTAAACGTTGATATAATAAGGTTTTTAGAGGGTAGGTAAATAGTCATGAAGGCTAAAAATTGTCTATAATAAAAAAACTACCTGAACTGTTAAGGCAACTTCCATATTCAAAGGGGGTTGCCTTTTTTGTGTGCAAAGCGAATAAGAAAGAGAGCAAAAGTAACTCAAATAAATCTTAAACAAGCTAAAGAGAAAATTATTAAGATTAAAACTTTAGAAGGCATGGCTCAATCTACTTTAAATCAATACAATTTCGTTTTTAACGATTTAATTACATTCTTCGAAAGCAGCAAACAGGTTTCTGATATTATCTTGGATGATGCGAGAGATTTTATTAATTGGTTGCTTCATGAAAAGTCTGATACAAGTAGCCGCTTTAAGCAGGTTGCTCGAAAAGGAGTAAAGGCATCTAGCGTTAATAACTACCTTCAAAAGACACGTGCTGCTTTTAATATCTTAAAACGTGAGGAAGTTTTATCAGAGAATGTCCTTAATGAAATTAGAAATGTAAAGTTCCAAAAATATAAGGTTGAAACATTGACGGTAGATGAAATAAAGCGAATTTTTAATGCCTTTAATAAGAGTTATTACGCTCAATATAACTGGAATGATGCTCTATGCTATCGATTGATTAAAGAACAATTCATATTAAATGGTGGTGTATTTAACCCAGAAATAATAAAGGGCAAATATGAGGGGGCTTATGCATATATTTATAACCAACATGGAAGTTTTGAAGAGTTTTTAAATACCTTTGATTTGCAAGATTACGTTGAGATTAATAACACTATATATTCAGATGAAATAGTGGTAAGAAAAATAAAAGAAGCCTTTACCCTATATGGAAACAAAGTTTATAGTAGTTGGTTACATGAAAACGGGTTTGGAGGGGTAGCTATTTATCTTACTAGAAAAGGAGGAGGTAGCTTTATTAAAGGGGCAAATCAATTGGAGTTAAATGAATATGTTATCTCAAGATATATAGACTGGACAGATGAACTTGTTTTAGAAAAAATAAATGAAGATATTTGGATTGATGCTAAATTATCCTCATTTGCTTATTTCACAGACGATACAGTAAAAAAGTATACAGCTAGAAAAGAATGTAGAGAACTTTGGCTATTATATTTAAGAGGTCATAAATTCAACCATGGAAATGAAGACATAAAATTAATTTCTATTGAAGAGTGGTATAATTCTTTAATAAAATTAGGAAGAGCAGATTTAGTTGAGAAGTTTGATGACCTTAGGGACACAGTCTACGAAAAAGAAAAAACTGA
>ENA-ORXC01000255-ORXC01000255.1-marine-metagenome-genome-assembly--contig:-NODE-255-length-43780-cov-3.810150_pt1 | contig 43780 bp, 48 predicted proteins | sample MGYA00237865_ERZ511478 | MGnify/ENA metagenome assembly ERZ511478
TTTAAATACTTTTCATTCAAATTAAACATAGCTCTATACTCTTCAAACGTTCTGCCGATAAAAACAACTCGGTCAATTCCTAACTTTTTCTCTGCTAAACTCAACTCTACTCAGCTCCTATCTTTTACTTAGACTTTCATTTTACAGAAAATTGGATTAAATTCCAATAATTTATGTAGTAATTAGTCTAATCACCATCTTTTGAAGCACTAAAAACAGGCCCCAACACATAACTCCTATCGATAAACTCATAAACAAATGAAGGGAGTTTTTCAAACAAATATAAACGACAGCAAGTAGTAAAATAGTGCCTGGCAGTCCATAAAGAACGCCGAGTGTAAACTGACTAACTACTTCCTTTTTTTCTCCTTGCACTGATAACCATACAATACTTAGTAAGCTCACAATTGGAAGGGCAGCCACAATTCCACCGTATGCCGGAAATCTTTTGGCCATTTCTGTTACCCCTGCAATAATAAGAGCTGACATTAAAATTTTAATCATACTATACATGTTTTGCACGCTCGCTTAATAACTGAAAAGCCTGTTGAATCAGCTGTTTTTCAGATGCTGTCATTTCACGTAAAATAGCTGATATTTTTTCTTCGTCCAAGCTTGAATTTCGTTTTAAGATGTCTTTTCCTGCTTCTGTTAAATGCAGAATTACTTTTCTTTCATCCTGTATATCTCTATTTTTATACACATATCCTTTCTCGATACTTCTCTTTACATGTTCAGATGCCGTATTATGTGAAACGTGTAAATAATCTGCAATTTCTTTTATTCCAACCGAAGATGATTTATCTATATGCTGTAAAAGACGTATTGTTTGGTGTGCAATTTTCTCTTGATGCGTATAGTGCAAATGATAATAAATAGACGTCCAATAGCTGTTTAACTCCTCTACTTTCATGATCCTGCTCCTTTATATCGTATTTTTAGTTATTATCGTATTATACGATATATATTATAGAAATGACAGCCAGTTTTCAATACTCCTTTCTTTTTATCTTGTATCTCACATAATAATACGATTTAACAGTTACACTAATTGTACACACTGTGAAAGGCGGTTGTATGACATTGATTCTTCGACTGTTAAAATGGGTTCCGAATCTCTTTACGATTGGAAATTTGCTAAGCGGCGTATTTTCCATAGCCGTTAATATGAACAGCTACGAACGCTTAGCTGCTCTTTTTATTTTTCTAGCCGCTTTTTTCGATTTATTTGACGGCAAAATTGCGAGAAAGCTAAAAGTTAACAGTGAGTTTGGTGTAGAGCTAGATTCTTTGGCTGATATTATAAGCTTTGGCGTAGCTCCTGCAATGCTATTTCATACTCTTTCTCCCCACTCTTGGCTAACGGTACTCGCTTTTATGATTTATCCAAGCCTGGGTGCATTAAGATTAGCTAAATTTAGCGCAAATCCAACCGTAGGTTACTTTATAGGGCTTCCTATTCCTTTTCCAGCTCTAATTATCGCACTGCTTGGTATGTTTTATTATGTGAATCCTTATCTTATGATTATTTTAGCTATTTTGATGGTTAGTCCTATCAGGGTCATGAAAATTTAGATGCAATAAAAGACAGACAAAATGCCTGTCTTTTATAGTGCTGTCCATTCTTCACACAGCATTTTATGCTTGAATTTCAGCTCATGTTCTCTTTTTTCAAGCTGAGCTTGTAAAGACAGCCACTCGCTATTATCAGGTGCTGAGCATAATTTTTCTTCAAGAGACAGTAAGGAATCCAGTACGTCTTCAAGCTGAGCAGCCACTTCTCGTTGCTGTTTCATGTTCATTTTTTTCAACAGTAGTTTTTCATTTTTCTTCATTTTTTTCACCTCTCTCTTTTCTTTACCCGCTGATAAGTGTTTTAGTATGAAAAGTATATGATTAAAAATCGTTTTATCGTAGTAAAAGCTTTTTAATAGCCTATTTTTTATTTTTATTGATTATTTAGAACATAGTTTAATGAGATAAAATTACAATTAGTAATACTTTTACAAACCGTGATATACTTAAAAAAAGAAAGGATGATGAATAGAGAATTATGCTGCAAAAATTTGGTTTTTCTCAGTATGAAAGTCAAGTATATGAAGCGCTGCTTGCGAATGAAGGTCCGCTGGATGCTAGTTCGATTGTCACGTATTCGCATGTTCCAAAAGCAAAGATTTATGAAGTACTTAATCGTTTAATTGATAAAGGCATTGTAGTAAATACATTGTCTGGGAAAAAGAAACTTTATTCAGCGGTAGCCCTTCAAACCGTCATTCAAAAACTTACTGCTGACTTTGAAAATGACATTAATGAATTAAAAACATATAAAATTAAAAAAACGTTTACAGATGATCATGTTTGGAGTTTAAAAGATAAATCCTCCATTTCTGCTCACATTGAACAGTTGATTCATGAAGCGGAATGTTCTATTATTTTATCGGCTTGGAATGATGAGTTGGAACATTACCGCTCATTGCTAGAAGAAAAAGAGAAACAAGGCGTAAACGTCGAGGTCTTAACCATAGGAAACTTGCAGACTGCCCTCAAACATTTACATACATTAAATCCAATAGATGATCATAAAAACCTTGAGCCGTCGCAGTTGATTATTGTGGACGATGCTTACCTTTTATTTGCGGGCATTGAACATGACACATGGAAAGCAATAAAAACCATGTCGCAGCCGCTTGTAAAAGTTTTTGCTGACTTCTTTTACCATGACGTCGCACTTACCCATATTACAAAGAAATATCAAGAGCAGCTTCTTCAAGATTCTGAGATCATGGAGCTGCTTACTCGACTGCGTTATTAAAAAGGTTACTAATTCATTAGTAACCTTTTTTAATATTACCTATTGAAATCCTCTCCTAAAAAGGTTACTATTCTAGTTGTAACTTTTTAAAGAGGGGGTTTTTTGATGAATAAAAAAGTTTACATACTTGCGATTGCTTCCTTTGTTGTTGGAACGGTCGAATTAATTCTAGGAGGCATCTTAGACTTAATTGCCGATGCATTTCATGTATCATTAGCAAAAGCAGGTTATTTAATCTCTATTTATTCGTTTGTTTATGCCTTGTCTGCGCCGATTTTACTAAATGTGACGGCTAAGATAGAGCGTAAAAAAGTATATATGTGGACATTATTTATTTTCTTATTGAGCAATGTATTTTCAGCCTACAGTTCGGGCTATTATATGCTATTAATCGGGCGTATCCTCGCTGCTGCGAGCGGTTCTTTTATCATTGTATTATCTACCACAATGGCTTCTAGAATGGTAAAGCCTGAATATCAAGGCAGAGCGATTGGCATTGTATTTATGGGAATTAGCGGCTCACTTGTTTTAGGCATTCCTCTTGGTATTTTGATTGGAAATGCGCTTGGCTGGCGTCAAGTATTTGTTATGATTGCAATTTTGACTGCCATTATTATGATTACCGTTTGGTTTACAATGGAGCGTCTAGCTCCTGCTCCAATTGTACCGTTAAAAACTCAGGTAAAAGCTTTACGCAATAAAAAAATGCTCGCTATTCACCTAGCAACATTATTTGTACTTGCGGGCCATTTAACGCTTTATGCGTACTTCACACCATTTCTACAAGAAACGCTAGGGTTAAATACAACGATGGTGACCATTATTTATGGTATTTTCGGTCTGGCTGCCGTGGCAGGAGGAGGACTTGGAGGAGCTGTTTCTGATAGATGGAACCCTTCTTCTTCTGTTATCACCATGATTGCTCTCTTTTTTGTTAGCATGATTGCTATGCCTTTTGGCGTTCATTTGCCATTCGTTGTGTTCTTACTTCTTATGATTATTTGGAGTGCGCTCAGCTGGGCGGTCTCACCTGCTCAAAGCAATTTAATTATTCATAGTGCACGCGACACGTCGGACATTTTAATCAGCACCAATGCAGCGATTTCACACGTAGGAATTGCGATCGGCTCCTATGTTGGAGGAATTGTCGTTAATCAATACTCTGTTATTTATAACGGCTGGGTCGGGTCTATTTTTGTTTTGCTTGGTCTTTTCTGCTCTCTTTATGCGGTAACACGAACAGAAAGCACAGCAGATACGCTTCACAGTAAATAAGCTTTTATAAAAAAAGCGTACACACATGGTGTACGCTTTTTTTGATTATGATTGGTCTCCATGCATTTCAGCTGCAAATTGAGATTCGGACATAACGATAAAACCATGCTTTCTTAGCAACGCAGTCGTTACCCCTTCACCGGCTAATTTAACATTTGAAAATGCTCCGTTATATATATGTTCACTTCCACATGAAGGGCTGTTTTCTTTTAGTACAATAACAGTAGCTTTTATTTCTTTTGCGATGCTCAGTGCCTTATAGGCCCCGTCTATGTATATATCTGTCACGTCTTTTCCCGATTGTTCAATAACTCGCGCATGTCCGTTTATTACGTCTATTCCCGTTCCTTTTATAATTTCTGCCGGTTCTCTAGGCGTGTGAAATCCACCTAACAGCTCTGGACACATCATCACCGCTTCTTTATTTTCAACGAGCGCTTCCATTTCCTTAACTAAGGCACTGCTTCCATTATATCTGCAAGCTTGACCTGCTAAGCAGGAACTAACTAAAATCACAGAATTCTCCCTCCCCTCCAAAAAAACACTTCTCATTCATCATACAAAGAATATATGATGAAGGGAAGTGTTTACCTTTTATATTTTATTCAAGATCACGCTTTGACTCCTGCTCTTTGTCTCGATCCGTTTTCGCTTCAAATTCAGATCGAGTCATTACGTCCTCTACATGCATATTTACTTCTACTACCTCTAATCCCGTCATATCGTGAACTGATTTTTTTACGTTATTAACAGTTTCAGAGAAAATGGATGGAACATTTTTCCGTATTCGACAATTACTTTTAAATCAAGGGCAACTTGCTTTTCTCCTACTTCAGCGTTAATCCCTTTTGTGATATCTTCAGTGCTGCGGAAGCGATCTGTTAACCCGCTCATAAATCCGCCGCTCATTGATAAAATTCCTTTAATTTCATTAGCTGCAATTCCAGCAATTTTTTTAATGACCTGATCTTCAAATGTTAATGTATTTTGATTTGTATTTTCCTGAGATTTTACTGCTGTATTTGTTTCATTAACTGCCATAACGAACATCTCCCTTAAAGTGATTTTCTATCTTCCTTTAGTAAAGAATTCTACCCAAGTATTCAGGTCTAAATGACCATCTCGCCACTTCCCGATTACATAACCAATTCCCATAAAAGCTACAATTAGCAGCGTGGGACCAAAACCAATTGTTAATAGCAAAATTGCCAACACTAAACCTGCCAGAATACCAAGTACCCGGCCACGGTACGGAATCAATTTATCTGGAGTACTCATTATGTCCCTCCTTCATCACACAACACGCTCTTTCTTTCGTGTTTGTGTATCTGTTAAGTCAATACGGACGGAGTGAACGGGAAGCTCCAGTAAGGCCTCCACGGCGCGTTTTGTTTCAAGCTGCATCTCTTTTCCTAGTGTCGGTAGTCCATCTCGTCCAAACAACGAACAGTTGATATACAGACTAACTTTTTCTTTGCGAGAATGAATAGAGGCATGGACTTCAGGAGAGCGTATTCCCTGAAAGCTTCTAATTGCTCGTAAAGCTGTAGATTCGATCGTTGCTTTAGAAATTGTTATTTTGCCTTCACCAGTTACAATTGCCAAATTCTTTTTAGGCGGTCTGCTAAATATGCCTGTTAAAAGAAAAATAATAAAAATAACTGCTAAAAATGCGCTTATTGATAAAATTGTGTAGTAAAACCATTCCTGATGCTTCCACTTTTCTAACCAATTTGAAAGGTGAGGAACCCTATAAACCATCAGTGCTAACATACCGGAACAAATCAGTCCTGCAATTCCAATAATTGCGATTAAAAACCGATTAAAACTATTCAATTTTCCACCTCATCTCAACGTGAACTCCTACTGCTTTTTTGTTGTGTGTAAAGGAAAGGCAACGAGATATTCAATAGTTACCTGCAATATTTTTTGATAAACTTTCTAACTGTAAAACTGAATATAAAGAAAATGACTAGGTTTCCCTAGTCATTTTCCTCATCTCTATACGTTGTCTTGTGAGTTTTGATGAACTTATTAGCGTTTATTAAACCGCCAATCAATAAAATAGCGGCCGTTAAATAAAACCAGACCATTAAAATAATAATACTTCCAAGCTGACCATAGATTTGCGAATAGCTTCCAAACTGGACATAGTATCCGAATCCGGTAGATACAACTTGCCATCCTAGCGTGGAGAAAACAGCCCCTGGAAGTACATCTTTCCACGTTACTCTTGCGCTTGGCATCAGTTTGTAAAAAAGAATGAAAAAGCCTAATAAAAATAATGTCCCAATTCCCCATCTAATTGTCGTCCAGCTTTGAAACCATATATCAGGAACATGGACTTTTGTTAGGACCAAATGTCGAATGACCTCTTCAATAATTGGTACAAACAATGAAATAGCTACCACAACCATAAAACCAAAAGTCAAAATTAAATCATTGATTAAACCGCGCAAAAACGTTTGTTTTCTTTGAATGTGATACGCGTCATTTAACGAGCGAACCAAAGATTGTATAGCCATAGATGCGAGCCAAAAAGTCGCCAATAAACTAAAAGATAAAACTTTTTTTCCGCTATTGTTAACTGTTTCAATTGACCGTTCAATTACGTCGTAGGCGCTTTTAGGCGTAAATGGTTCAATAAATATCAGCAAATTGTTTGTATCAATTGGAAAGAAACTCAGCAGAGAAAAAAGAAAGATAATAAACGGTACAAAAGATAACAAAAAATAGTAGGCAGTTTGAGCAGCCTGATCAAAGAAACGCTCCGTAAAAAAACGAGCGGCAACGGTCTTAGATGTTTGAATCATAACAGCGTTCTCCTTTACTTTCGCTTCACTATGTAGTGAAATTCATATTCAATTTTTATGTTCAACATGGATTGGATAAGTTTCGGCTTATAAAGCTTTCTTTTTCCATTATCCGCCGTTAACAAAGAATTTAACCCGTAAAATTATACAGCCGGTTCATAAAGAAGATATTATTATAATTACATCTGCCATTACCACCATATCAATAGATCTTCTTTTTCTTTCATAAAACCGTAAATTCTTTGGGACTGCATTCCCTTTTTTCTTACATTTTTATGCAATGTTAAAAAAGTAAAACATAAGAGCCCCGATCAACATCAGCATAATCATTGAAACAAAAATAACCAAAGCGTGAGAAGATTGATACGTTTGGCTGTTAATTTTTTTGCGCGTTGAAAAATAATGATAGGTTGAGAAGAGAAGCAAACCCGCACTTGCAGCTAAAGAAAAGATGATAACAGCAATAATAAGAGTATCGGCTGCTTCACTTAATTTTTTTCCGGAATTGAAATGCAGGCCGCCTGCAACAAAACCAATGCCGAGTGTAGCAATAGACGTTCTAATCCACGCTAAATACGTTCGTTCATTTGCTAAATGCTGCTGAATATAAATGGATTCATTTTCTTTTTTAGTCATTTACATACCACCGTCCTTTTATCTGTCTTCTATTATGAGTAAATGTTCGAACGAAAATAAATTGAGGACGCTTCACGCCACATTATACCCGAAAAGAAGGAATCATTACCATCTTCAAGCGGCTAGAAAACCCTAACGTAAAACTGTACCCCTTTCTGTTTTCATTTCACGTTAATAGTTCACTAAGTAAATCATTTTATTTTTAAATATTTCTGATATATGGTATAATTTAAACTGATAAAAAGATGCTGCATGTATGCTAAAAGAGCAGGCCGTATGGTTTCGCTCTTTTGTTGTTTTTACGCTATGCCGCACAACGAAAGAAGGAAATAGAATGGAATTATGGAAACGAAACTTGTACATTTGCTGGTTCGGTTCTTTTTGCACCACAGCCGGGATGAGTTTAGTTATTCCGTTTTTACCGCTTTATATTGAAAAGCTGGGAGTTCACGATACGAGCTCCATCAGCAGATGGGCTGGTATTGCGTTTGGAGCTACTTTTTTAATGGCAGCTATTGTTTCTCCTTTATGGGGGAGTTTGGCCGATAAATACGGGCGAAAGCTTATGCTCCTTCGCGCAAGCTTGGGTATGGCAATTGTTATGACTTCTATTGGTTTTGTGCAAAATGTCTATCAGCTTGTCGGACTGCGCTTTTTAATGGGCGCCGTTTCCGGCTTCATCTCTGCAGCCATTACGTTAGTAGCGACTCAAACACCTAAAGAGCACAGCGGTAAGGCATTAGGTACGTTGTCTACAGGTGCTGTATCAGGATCTTTATTAGGACCGCTAGTAGGCGGCTACTTAGGAGATACAATTGGATTGCGTCACGTCTTTTTCGTGACAGGTGCATTTATGTTTTTGTCTTTTTTAATTGTAAATTTAATTCAAGAAGACAAAAAAGAGACGGCGAAAACGACGAAAGAATCTAACATTGGGTTACTTTCTCTTAAGAATTCAAAGGCCGTGATTGGTGTATTTGTTACAACTTTTTTACTGCAGCTTGCGGTTATGGCTATTCAGCCAATCGTTACACTGTATGTAAAACAGCTGTCTACTCATACTGATCACCTTGCCCTTATTTCAGGTTTTGTCGTGGCGGCAACAGGAATATCAAATATTTTAGCTGCATCCAGACTTGGCAAAGTCAGCGATCGCGTTGGGCCTCAAAATGTGCTTCAAATATGCCTGCTCATCGTAGCGGTTATTTGCGGCTTACAGGCCTTTGTGCATAGTACTTGGCAGCTATTCTTACTTCGTTTTTTACTCGGTTTTGCAATGGGAGGATTGCTACCTTCTATTAATTCTTATTTGAAAAAAATTGTGCCGGACTCGATTACAGGTAAAATGTTTGGCTATAATCAAACAGCACAATACTTCGGGAATTTAGCCGGTCCAGTTATTGGCGGACAAATTGCCGGAGCTAAAGGAATTCCTTACGTATTCTTAACAACGAGTGTTCTTCTACTGTTGAATGCTGGATGGGTGTATTATCAGCGCCATCACGGACAACAGCTAGACGGTAAAGCCGCATAAAAAAACCTTCCGTTTTAACGGAAGGTTTTTTTATTACCACAAGGGTTCTTCTTCGCTGCTTACTTCATAAGAAAGTGGCATCATAACAACCGCTGCTATGAAGAAAATAAGCTCCGCGACAACAATGGATGGAAAGGAAAAGTCAAATAGTGAGAGAATAAGCCAAATAATAAGGGGTGCAAATGAGTAGATTGATAATCGTTTTTGGGATTTTGCAGAGATATACTGTTGTTTGGCACAGTGTGGGCATTCTAAAACGTTTTTAAATGTTAACAGTTGTTTAAAGGTTGTCCTCCAGTTCCATTTATGATTACAATTTTGACAGGTGGCCATGGGCATCACGCTCCTAAAAAGATTTATGTACATATAAAGTATACGTACAAGTCGGTAAAGAGTTTTATTTTTATGATTAAAAACGTTTTTACTATTATAACATAAAACAAAATAAAAGGCTTTTTACAAGAAAAAGCCTTTTATTTCAACGTTTATTTAGATACAGCTTCATTCGTTTGAGAAGTTGTTTTTACTTTTATAACCATAATAACAAAAGCTAACAACCCAAGAATCGCTGCTACGAGAAAAGGAGCTTGAGGCGCTACGGCATTGCCAATAACTCCTGATAATAAAGGAGCAAACGCTGCACCTAACCATCTTAAGAAATTATATCCTCCAGATGTAATTCCTCGTTCGTAAGGAGATACTTCCATGACATGACTCGTAAACAATGCATTATTAAGTCCTGATACAAGACCTGCTGCCATGATTAAAACAATGCGCAACCATGTTGCATCAAAGGCAAATAAACAAATTAAAATAAGTGAAAAAACAATTAAGCTAACCTGTAACACTTGTTTTGGTTGATATCTTTTTTCTAACTGATGTGCTAAAACCGCTGAGCCATATGCTAAACATAATCCCCATCCAAAGAAAACAAAGCCAATTTGAAGAGCTCCGATCGATAGAATAAGCGGCGTATAAGCTAACACTGTAAAAAATCCGTAGTAATAAAGCATGCCTGATACAGCGCCTTGAGTAAATGGTTTTAATTTATAAAGTTTAACCATGTCTTTAAAACCCGCTGCTTTACGAGGCTTAGTGCTTGTAGGCTGTTTAACAATCGTTAATACTAAAATAAAGGCGATAAAAATTAAAGCACTTGTACCGAAAAACGGCAATCTCCAAGAAGCATTTCCTAACACGCCTCCTACAAGCGGTCCTCCGGCCATTCCCAAACCAATTGCAGCTTCATATAACCCTACTGCTTTTTTCACTTCACCTGATAATGCAATAAGCAGCGTCATAGCTGTTGCAAAGAAAAACGAATTACCAAGTCCCCATCCTGCTCGGAAAATGGAAAGCTGAGGAATATTGTTAGAAAAACCACATAGCGCTGCAAAAATCGTCACAATGATAAGTCCTGTTACCATCAAACGCTTGTCTCCTATACGTGATGCTAAGATGCCTGCTGGAATCATCATAATAGCCATCATTAACAAATAGGAAGTAAATAACATTTCTACTTGCCAGTGGGAAGCTCCAATTTGCTTAGCAATCTCTGGTAAAATCGGATCTACTACCCCGATCCCCATAAACGCTAAAAAAGTAGCTACTACCGTAATAATTTGACCTAATCGGTTATTTGAATGCTGTCCTTCCACTCTTTCATCTCTCCTTTTGTTTTTGTTTTTTCATGTATTGCCATAGCAGATTCTCGCATTTCTTTTAATTCTGTTTTAAATGCCTGCATTTTTACGACTTTAAAATCAATCATCTTGATTTGATTTTCTAGCAAATCTTCTATTTGCGTTATCTCTTTCACTGACAATCCTTGCCGCTCACTTCTTTCTTCAATCATTCTTTTAAGCGACATAAACTGCTGCAGCTCCTGTAAAGAAAAACCGAGAACTTCTTTTGCTTCTGCTACTTTCCTTAGTTCTTTTACCTCTTCTTCGGAATAAATCCGTGCATTTCCTTTTGTGCGCTGCGGGGGTAAAATGAGTCCAATCTCTTCATAATAACGAAGAGCACGCTTGGTCAAACCTGTCATTTTCGTCACGTCATGGATTAGATACATGTTTTCCCCTTCACCTCCCTTTAACATTAACGTTAACGTCAATTCTATATTATCATTATAGATTAACGTTAACGTTAATGTCAATAATGCCAATACATTTTATGTAAATTTAAAAAATATGTGCATCAAAAAACCTATTGATAAATCAATAGGTTACATCAATATGTCATATAGCTGCTGTGCTGTTTCTCCTGTTACTTTACCGTACACTCCTCGTCTTTTAGAAGTAAGTTCCGCACTCTCAGAGGTGAATCGTACATTGTATACGACTCCTTCATAAGTAAGCTGTACATCTGGGTCAAGAGCGACGCTGTAATCAGCTTTTTTCCATTGAATTTGTTTCATAATTGATTCTACAGCTAAAGCATCTTCTGAACTTAACGTTTTATCTCCTGCTTTTATAGGCTTGCCCTCCCTTTTTTTATTAAATTTTAGTTCAGAATGAGAAGATGAAAATTCAAGTTGGTTTTTATCATGCGCTATGAAATCTTGGGGTAGTTCTACATAGCGGACAACTTCTCCTTCATCTACAAACACAAGCATTTGATTAGCAGCAGATATTTTTTTCATTACCTCTTCACTGATCGGTGCGTTTACAAGTTTTTCTACGTCGGCTTTCTTGCTTTTGTTTGTGAATAAATATCCTTTTTCCCATTTAAAATCACTTAACTTCGATACATCCACTGAGTTTACACCTTTTTTCGCAAACGATTGCTGAATATTCTGCCCCATTTCTTTGTCATTGGTGACTTGAGCATTAGAACTGCACCCTACTAAACAACAAAAAATAATGCCTATTGCTATAAGAGCCTTCACTTTTGCCTTCCTCCTCTCTACCATTCTTTTAGACAATTCCAACTTTGTACCATTTTAACATATAATCCCTATTTTTTCGTGAAAAGAAGAAAAGAATACGCTTACATAATTTCACGCATATAAATTTAATTTATTTATAAGTTTTTTCTGAATGTTTTAAGAAAATTTTAATATTTTATTTAGTTCGTTTTTAAACTTTATCTTTAGACTAAAAAATAAGTTAAAAATAAATAACGCAGGAGGAAAACAATGACTTGTCTATCTGAAGTTTTAAAGTTTAATGAAAAATTTGTAACAAATAATCAATTTGAGGCTTTTCAAACATCCAAATTTCCTAACAAAAAAATAGTCATCTTAACTTGTATGGATACACGTTTGTTAGAATTACTTCCTAAAGCTATGGGGCTAAAAAATGGAGATGCAAAAATAGTTAAAAATGCCGGAGCTGTTATCTCCCATCCCTTTGGCAGCGTCATGAGAAGTATATTAGTTGCCGTCTACGCATTGCAAGCTGATGAAGTATGTGTCATCGGTCATCATGAATGTGGAATGACGGGCATGAAAGCTGAAGCTATTTTAGCCTCTGCTGAACAAAGAGGGATTAGCACGGAACAAATTCGTAATCTAAAATATGCTGGTATTGATTTAGAATCATGGCTGACTGGATTTGAATGTGTAGAAGATAGTGTCGAAAACAGTGTGGATATGATTCGAAATCATCCTTTATTACCAAAAGACGTGCTTGTTTCTGGAATGGTCATTCATCCTTCAACAGGAAAACTTGACGTCGTTGTAAACGGCTATTCCCAAGACCGAGCTGAAACCGTAAGCTCATGAAGGAGGATTTTATCGAATGCTAAAAGATAACCGATTTCAAGGCTATTCAGCAGGACATTTACAAAAAGACATTATCGCCGGTTTGGTTGTTGGGGTCGTTGCTATTCCTTTAGCAATGGCCTTTGCCATCGCTTCTGGTGTAAGACCTGAATACGGGATTTATACAACCATTATCGCAGGGATTATGGTTTCAATATTAGGCGGATCGAAATTTCAAATTGCAGGCCCAACAGGTGCATTTGTTCCGGTGCTGCTTGGAGTTGTCATGCAATATGGTTATGAGAACCTCATTATTGCCGGCTTTATGGCTGGAATTATGATTACGCTTCTCGGAATATTTAAGCTAGGCAAATTTATAAAGTTTATTCCGCGCCCTGTGACGATTGGATTTACAGCAGGAATTGCGATTATTATTTTCTCAGGTCAGATCGCTAACTTTTTAGGGTTAAAGGGAATTGCAAAACATGAGGAATTTCATTTAAATATGATTGAAATCCTACGAAAAATTGCAACGATTAACATTTACAGCGTCATCATAGCCGCTATTTGTTTAGCTATCGTGATTATAACGCCAAAGTTTTTACCTAAAATTCCCGGTGCCCTTCTAGGTCTTCTTGTCTCCACACTTGTAGCCATTACACTGTTCCCAGGAAAAGTTGCAACGATTGGCTCTACTTACGGTGCCATTCCGAGTAAACTACCATCTTTTAGCTTCCCAGATTTAACATGGGATAACATCGTGATGCTATTTCCGGCTGCCTGCGTAATTGCGATGCTTGGAGGTATTGAATCTTTACTATCAGCTGTTGTTGCTGATAATATGGCCAAAACCAAGCATAATAGCAATAAAGAGCTTGTGGGCCAAGGAATTGCTAATATCGCTACCTCGCTATTTGGCGGAATTCCAGCAACTGGTGCCATTGCCAGAACAGCGACCAATATCAAAAACGGCGCAGCTTCTCCGTTATCAGGAGTTATACACGGCTTAGTTGTTTTATTGGTCCTTGTGATGCTGGCTCCTTATGCATCAAACATTCCGCTGGCAAGTATGGCACCTATTTTAATGTTTGTGGCTTGGAATATGAGTGAGCGTAAAGAATTTGCGCATATTTTAAAAACCAAGTCAGCTGATTCATTTGTACTTGTAGCTACGTTTTTATTAACAGTTTCAATCGATTTAACAACAGGTGTAGGCGTGGGTCTACTTTTAGCTATTGTTATGTTCGTGAAACGAATGAGCGGATCACTGAAGATATCAAAGGTTTTAGCGGAAACGTCTGAAAACGCTCACAAATCTGAGTTGATGGAATATACCATGCAAGGATCTCTTTTCTTTGGATCAGCTGAAGTATTAGAAGATTCCTTTGATAACATCGCTGAAGCGAAACCGAAAGTTTTATTGCTTCGAATGAGCCAAGTCTCCTTTATTGATACCTCTGGAGAAGCTTTACTATCGAAGGTGGTCGAACGTCTGAAAGATTCGCATAGCCAAGTCGTTATTTCTGGCTTACAGCACCAGCCGAAAGAAATGTTAAAGTCAACCGGTCTATATGATAAAATCGGTGAAAAAAATATATTTTCTTCCGAACCTCCCGTGAGTAAGATTAAAGCTCGTCATAGAATCGTTACTACGTAATAAAAAAGAGATCCGAACGATTAATCGTTCGGATCTCTTTTTTTAAATATTAAACCGGTACCCTGCTCCCCAAACCGTTTCTAGGTACTGAGGATCCGCTGGGTTTTCTTCTAACTTTTCTCTTAGTTTTCGAATGTGAACTGTTACGGTTGAAATATCTCCTGAGGAATCAAATCCCCAAATTTTTTCAAATAGATGTTCTTTACTTAATACTTGATTTGGATGAGAAACGATAAACTTTAGCAAATCGAATTCCTTCGCTGTAAAAAACACTTCTTTGTCATTCACAAATACTCTTCTAGCGAGCGTGTCAATCGCTAAGCCATGAATACGAATCATACGCTTTTCCTGCTTATCAGAGAGTCTTTCATATCTCGCTAAATGCGCTTTGACTCTTGCGACCAGCTCTCCAGGGCTGAATGGCTTGGTAATATAGTCATCTGCACCTAGCCCGAGCCCTCTAATTTTATCAATTTCTTCTTTTTTAGCTGAAACTAAAATGATTGGAATATCTTTTGCAGCTCGAATTTGCTTGCACACTTCAAATCCACTCACTTTAGGGAGCATAATATCCAAAATAACCAGGTCAAAATGTTCATTTAACGCTTTTTCTAATCCCTTATCACCGCTATATTGAACGTCTATTTCAAAATCGTTAATTTCTAAATAATCTCTTTGCAATTCAGCAATACTTACTTCATCTTCAATTAACAATATCTTCTTCATGTGTATCACCATTTTCATTCATTTTTTGCAAAGAAAAGAAAATACTTGTTCCTTCGCCAAGCTTACTTAGTGCCCAGATGTCTCCCCCGTGGCGTTCAACAATTTGTTTTGCAATGGCCAGTCCAAGTCCACTTCCTCCAGTATTGCTATTGCGGGACTGTTCTGCTCGATAAAACCGGTCAAAAATATGCGCTAATGCTTCCGGTGAAATCCCAGAGCCGTTGTCTTTCACTTCAATAATGAGTTCACTTTCGGTAGCAGAAAGAACGATATCGATTCTTCTTCTTTCTTTATCCATAAATTTAATGCTGTTGGTTGTTAAATTTATTAAAACTCTTCGCAGCTGTTCAGCATCTGCCTTTGCATACAGTGTCGTTAGAGAATCATTAGAAAATAAAACATCAATATCATATTCGCTCATTTCAAACTGAAGTTCTTGCACATAACTTTCCATAAAGGCAGAAATATTAAGTTTTTTAAACACAAATGGAATTTCGTGCAAATCCAATTTAGAAAATAAAAACAGCTCATCGATTAACGCATTCATGTCTTTTGCTTTTGTTGAAATCGTTAACAAATATTTAGAAAGCTTATCTGGCGTATTAGCTACTCCATCTTGAATTCCTTCTACATATCCTACAATGGAAGTAATAGGAGTTCGTAAATCGTGTGAAATACTTGAAAGCAGCTGCTTTCGATTATCTTCATATTGAATTTGCAGTTCAACAGAAGATTTTAGTTTTTGCCTCATTTCTTCAAAAGCTTGCGTTAATTCGCCTATTTCATCCTTTGAATTAGCAGAGATCTCAAAGTGAAGATCACCTTGTTTTATTTTTTCAGCCGCTTCTTTTAATTCACGAATGGGTTTAATAATGCTTCTTGAAACAAGATAGTTTAAAAATCCAATAATAACAATGACTAAAATTAATAGTAGAAAGATTAAAAAAGGGAAAATTCGATTAATAATGCCTACATAAGGGCTGATTTTTCGCAAAACGTAAATGCTTCCTTTTTCTTGATTCGAGAAAGGAAAATCAAGGTTGATATATGTAAAGTACTGCTTACCTATGCGCAGCATGTCCTGCTGATACGAATGATTTCCTTTACTTTTTTGATGCTTTGGCAAGTATTTACGAAGGTTTTCTCCTTTAATGGATTCTGAAGCATATACAATCTCTGTGTTTTTTTGAATCACAATATCAATATTTTCAAATTCATATTTTTTAACCGTCTTCGGCCGCAGCAGCTGTTCTGGTTTTTTTTCACTCAATAACTTTAAATCTAAGAATGCATTTTCTTCTTCTGGCGTTAACAATTTATACTCATAGGAGTGACTGTACAGTTTTCTTACAAAATCGGCGTCTCCAGTAATGGAGAAGAAAATGAGAAAGCCCGATAAAAAAAGCAAAATAATAAAGACAAACACAATACTGATATACGTTAAAACAAAACGCAGCTGAATTGACATTTCTTACCCTATGCCCCTTTGGCTTTAACAAAACTATTTGATAGACTAGTAAAGGTGAATAACAAATAGATCGTTAGACATTATACATGTAGCAAAAATTAAAACAAGAAAACAAATGTATATTCTCACTTTACCGTGATAGAGTGAGAATGAACACCACCTTTTTTACCATTTTATGAATTACTGGAAAATTATGATCTATTTTTCATAATATTCTTAGGCTGAAAGGTATACTATATGCCTTAATATTTTAAAAAAGGAGACTTTTTAATGAAAATTATTAAAGCTACTTCCTCTCACATCCCTTCTGTTGCCCGTCTGTACGTAGACAGCTGGCGCATTACATACAAAGAGTTAGTACCTGATGCTTATTTAAACAACTTGTCTTATAAACAAAGTGCAGAAAAATGGTCCCTTTTTCTTACCGATCCTTCTCATTTTATTTTGCTCGCTATCGATGAACGAGGAGAGATTGTCGGCTTTTCAGCGGGTAAGCCTCATTTGTCCAGCGCTGAAATATACGCGCTATACGTTTGCAAGGAAGTGCAAAGCCAAGGAATTGGTCATCTTCTATTTTCTCATTCAGTAAAAGAATTTGCTGATCAGCAATATACGTCTATGATTATTTGGGCTATGAAGAAAAATAAGAAAGCGACTCAGTTTTATAAAAGATTAGGCGGCAAAAAAATCTTGAATCGCACAAGTCAGTTTGGAGAAACTAAAGTTGAAGACGAAGCATACGGTTGGGAACGTCTTCCTTCTAATAAATAAACGAGCACACTAGTGTGCTCGTTTATTTATTAGAAGATAATATTATTGAGCTGTTGTCTTTTTATCGGTTGAATGAGCTTTATTACAAACCCCATTCCAGTGCCAAAAACAATTCCCTTGACTCACTATAAAACAATCCAGCCATTTTTGAAAATTCATATGTAATACATGTGCATCTTGAAACGATGCGTTCCGCTTTTTTACTATTATATATGCAGAGTGCGCTGATTTTTTAGAGTCAATGATAACCTCTTCTTCTCCAACAGACCCAATTGTCATATAGAGACTCTGACTTTTATAAGCTCTTTCTCTTACATCTTCTAAGCTATAAAGATTCCCTGTTGTTTTTTTGTCAGCATCAATGAACAAATTACATCCATTTGTTAGCTGCAAAAACTGCTTGTAGTCTTCAGGAAGTGATACATGCATTTCTTCTTCAAAAACATTCAGTTGATTCTTGCTTACTCCATCAAAAAAAGTACAAGTGGTTCTGTATACTTCTCCTTCATTTTTACACACTTCTATAACATTATTGTTTTCCCACAGCCGCTTTCGAAGTGAATTTATTATTTTTTCAATCATACTCTTCCTCCAAGCGTTGGATTTAAAACGGTTACATTACATTAATTAAACAATAATGTGCTAATTCCTTCTTTCCTACTAAATTATACGACAAACTTTAGAAATTCATGTTCAAATAACATAGAAAAAAGCAGCGAATATCGCTGCTTTACAGGTTATACAGGTGCTTTTTCTTCCTGTTCAGGATGGTGATCGTAATCAATAAGCGCTTTTGGAAGGCCCGTATATTTAGCCCAATAATAAATCCCAAGTGATACCACCGCTATGATAATTAAGTCTACAGGCGTATCGATCAAACCCTTCCCTCCTCCGAACGAACCAATATAAGAAATAAAGAGCATGATGATATAATAAGCAACTAACCACCAAGTTGATTTAATCTGCTGACGAAGACTTACTTCGTTTTTAGGCACATATTTAGCAAAAATCAAATATATAACAAACATAACTAGTTGAGAAGTTAACAGCCATGAAATGGTCTTCCATCCTGACCAGTAGACAATAAAGGAAGCAAAAATAAAGGATAATGGACCAATTATACTCATTCCTCTTAATTTAAAAGGCTTTTCCAAATCTTTTGCGTTCACCATAAAGGCCGCTGATGAAATTGGTGCAATCGCGTAAGAAAGAATAAGCGCAACAGAGCATACGTTTACGAGTGCATTCCATGAAGGAAATGGCAGTGTCCAAAAAATCGAAAGTCCTAATGAAAGCCATAGAGATGATCGAGGAATTCCTGTTTTTTTATCCACATGAGCAAACGTTTTAAATAACGTACCGTTACGAGACCAAGCATAGATAAGTCTAGATGTTGTATTCATAAAAATATTACCGTTACCACCCGGTGATAAAATAGCGTCTAAAATAACAAGTGTTGCTAGCCAGCCAAGACCAAGAACAACAGCGATGTCTTTAAATGGCAGTGAGAATTTATCTTGAATGCCGGACCAACCGCCTTTAATCATGTCAGATGGAATAGCTCCGATAAACAATATTTGTAGGGCAGTATAAATGAGAGCTGCTAGAATGATACAAATTACAAGAGCGATTGGAATATTGCGCTGAGGATTTTTCACCTCTCCAGCTACCGATACAATTGGATGAAGGCCTAAGTAGGCAAACATAACCCCGCCTGTGGCAATGGCGGCCTGGATACCATCAAACCCCCCGGGAGCAAACTCTCCCATCGTAAAGTTTCCTGACTTAAAATAAAATGCCAGCGTTACGATTACTGTAAGCGGTACAAAATATTTAAAAATAGAGATAATAATATTCGATTTCGCAAATGCTTTTACACTCCAGTAATTGAGTAAAAAGAATAAGCAAAGCAACACAAATTGTAGAATCCATCCGGATATCGTCGGTGAATCAGATCCAGATTTTGTTAAACCCGGAAACCAATAGGCCACATACTGTCTCACTGCTGTTACTTCAATAGCGATTAAGCTAGTGTACGCTACAATAGTAATAAATGAAATCATATATCCTACAAGATGACCGTGTGAATAAACAGGATATCGAATAATTCCCCCTGTACGAGGCAAGGCAGCCCCTAGCTCAGCGTATACAAGGCCTATTAATAAAATAATAACTCCACCAATAACCCAAGAAAAACTTCCTGCAGGACCTGCTTGCGTAGCGACATTACTAACGGCAAACAGCCAAGCAGATCCAAAAATAGCCCCCAATCCAATTAATGTTAAATCTAATAGGGATATCGTCTTTTTAAACGGACCTTTATTCTCCATAAGCTTCCTCCTTTGGATGAATCATCACTTTTGTTGGTTTTTTTGACAACATTCATATATATTCGATAATATGTGTCAAAATTTTTATTACTATACCCATTCAAAATTACTTTGAACCCCTTTTCTTTACTTCTATAGATTAATTAACAGAAAATTTTTAAAATTAATTCTTATGTTAAAGACACACTAAAATTTTTTCTTCTCTTCTTTAATAGGTAAAATACTCAATAAATGAAAGGAGTTAGATAAATGACTTTACCAGAGAATTTGCCTGTTGATTTTACAGCTTACAATCACTTAACATTCCTTCCGCTCGGACGCAAGAATAAATCGATTCGATCCGTAGGAAGTAAACATGCTAAAGGGTTGCTTGGACGTTTAAATGACTACTTTGAGCGAGCAATGAATGAGTTATCTCAAGAAGATATAGTCCTTTTTCAAACGTTCTTATATGGAAGTCATAGGGGCGGTTTTCCCGTCGCAATTGATAAAAATGAAGACGTTTATCCTCACTTTTGGAAACCAACTTCATTTCTATGGAAAGAATATAATAAGAATCGCGGCATTCCTATTCATCATGATGAGTTTTATTCTCAAAATTTTACGGTTTTGACTAAAAATGAGTTGGAAAATTACCTCGAAAGCATTATGAAAGATTACATGTTTTGCGCTAGGATACATGATTCTTCAAAAGAAGAATGGATTCAACATATTAATAAGTGTTTTTTCAAACATCCGCTCATTTCCCTTTATCATCGAAATGCAAATGTGATTGAAGCAATTGAACAATCAAAAAAATCACCTTTGCTTTTTATTATGAAAAACCCTGAGCAAATTGCTTTTTGGCGCAATCGGATTGAAATCATTATGAGACCTTTTCGCTCTCTTTCTTCCACCGCCTTTGAGAGAGGATTTTCAGATACGGAAGATACGGTATTAACTGTTCATGGAGAAAACGAGATCATTCGCTTAACTTCAGAAAACAGGGGTCTCGCCGTAACATATGATGTCACAAATGATGCTATTTCACTCGATGATGAGTATAATGTAGTGCTAGCAGCCAAACGCTTAGCCACAACTCAGCGGCAGTTCGAAGAGATTATAGATGAAAATGAAGAAGTGATTCAAAAACTGCTTGTCTTTTTTAAATGGAAAAGTCTTTTAAAGCATCATGAAGTGCACATCAAAAAAATCCAAGATAAATTGTGCAGCCTAACCACTTATCAACTTAATCAAGAACAAGTTTTACAGGAAAACGATCCCTTTCTTTCCTTCATTCAAAACGTATTACAAGTAAAAACACCGAATGCCAATCTCAAAGTTGGTTCCATTCAATGGTTTTCGCAATGGGATTTTCCAGATGTCACCATGCTGCAGGAAACAAACAAATTCACATGTTATATGGACCCAAACGAAAGAGAAACGAAGCTGACAGAAATAAGCGCTACGATAGAAAATGAACTTCATAAGCAGCGTCAGGACCTGCTTTCGACTCCGCTAAAAATCGGTCAAACAACTTTTGATTCAAACCAAATGTTACAGTTATTAACACTTATAGATGCCTTAAAAAACACGGAAACTCAGCAGAGTTACGTACAAATTTTAGAAGGCGTTTCTACTAACAGCATTCGTCAAAAAGAGCTCGATAAAATACCCGCATTTGGATTATTAAATTCCGTAAAGCGCAAGCGCATTGTTACGTATTTACAAGAATTACAAAACTGTCAGCTGCTTAAAAAAGAGAAAAAAGGATTCAGCCTCACTCCAAAAGGAGAAGCCATCCGACGTCTATTTGAAGAAGAATCACGGAGAATATGAGATTGTATCTCACGTGATTCTTCTTTTTTGATTTTGAAGACTACTTTCTCTATTAAATGCTTATCATAATTAGAAATCTCCATTCATATAATTATTACTAGATTAGCAAAGTCCTTCATACCTATTAGCCTGACGCTGACATAGAGAGGAGATTTCGCCATTGAAATCTAGTAATCGCGCCAATTTTGTAGTGTTAACATATAAGATGGTTCTTGTTATTTTATCCGTTGTTTTAATGACATCATCTATCATTGTTCTAGTAAGTTACTCAGCATTTAAAGAACAGTTCAATTCTTCTATTGTCTATCAAACGTTATCAAAGCATAAAGCAGAAAGTCTTTATTATTTAATGAGCCAAGAAAACCATCATTTTTCAACGGCTTTTGATAAAAACTACTCGCCTCCAGGTCTTTCTTCTACACTGCTCGAGTTATCAACAAGTATTCGAGCAGAAGACGCGAGAAGCTTGTTTGGTTCCGAACTTCCTGGATTCAGTATTTACGACTCCAATATTATTATCGCCGGTGAAGGCACAAATTTCACAAACTTCCCTAGAGAATCTGCACCGCCGCTAGATGAAACGCTAAAAGAAAGAAATTCTACTACAAAAGTTCAGCAGCCTAAAGAAAACAATGGTACGAACGCTCCAAATAATAATACAACTGGCGGAAAAAAGGTATTTTATATTTATCATACGCACAGCTGGGAATCTTACTTGCCTCTGTTAGGACTTGAAGGTGATCCAGATGCTAATAAAGCAGTGGATAGCAAAACAAATATTAATATTGTTGCAAATATGCTAGGAAAAGATTTAGAGACTCAGGGAATTGGGGCAGAAGTAGATCAAACCAATATTGGACAGAAATTAAAAGAAAAAGGTTGGAACACCAATCAATCGTACGCCATGTCTCGCACAGTAATTGAAACAGCGATGACTGAAAATAGAGATTTAACGTACTTTATCGATTTGCACCGAGATTCGCTTCGAAAAGATAATACAACCATTAAGATTAACAATAAATCATATGCAAAAGTTGTGTTTGTTTTAGGGAAAGCAAATCAAAACTTTGAACAAAACTTAAAAATGGCAAAAGCGCTTCATGAAGGTCTTGAAAAGAAATATCCCGGCTTAAGCCGCGGAGTTATTGGCAAAAACAAATCCAGCGGTAACGGTGTATATAATCAAGATGTTTCTAAAAATGCGATTTTAATTGAAGTGGGCGGAGTTGATAATAACTTTGATGAACTAACCAACACAACAAAAGCACTGTCTGATGTCATTAGCCAATTTTATTGGCAAGCTGAAAAAGTAGATGCTCCTGCTCAATAAAAAAAGCCCTCTTCATTGAGGGCTTTTTAAAATTCAATTCCTTTTACAGCAGGAATTCCTTCATCATAATAATGTTTATGAGGCTTCATTTCCGTCACAAGATCTGCTGCTTCCATCACTTCTTTTTTGGCAGAACGCCCAGTAATGACCAAATGCATATGCTCAGGGCGCTTTTGAATAAGGTCAATTATTTCGTGTAGCGGTAGCACATCATCAATAGGAAATTTCTCGATAGCTAGTGCATTATTTAACTCGTCTAAAATAACCACATCATATTCGTTCGAGAAGACTTTTTCCTTCGTGAGCGCCCAGGCTTTTTGCAAAGCTTCACGATGTTCAGGCGGTGTTTTTGTCCACGTAAAGCCGACTCCTGTTTGAATCATTTCAATTCCTATTCTGTCAAACATCAGCTTTTCTCCATATGTACGCTGAGGAGATTTAATAAATTGAATCATTAATACTTTTTGTCCGCGTCCCGTAGCGCGCAACGCAAGACCTAAAGCAGCGGTTGTTTTCCCTTTTCCGTCTCCGGTATAAATTAACGTAAGACCACGTTTGTCTTTCAATCTAAAAACCTCTTTTTCTTCGAATTTCAGTTTACAGCCATGTTGTTTTTTCTGTAAACGATGTTCTAGCAGGCTCTTTCATTTTTGTAAGAGACTCTTCATTTGGATAGCCTAAAAATACGTTTCCTACTACGACTTTACCTGAAGGCTTGCCGATAAACTCATGTAATCTCTCGTCTCGAACAAGACCAACACCTCTTGTTCTCCAAACGAATCCAAGTCCTAGTTCTTTAGCCGCTAGCCACATGGAATGAATCGCGCATGAAACCGCATATTTGTTGTCTTCAGTGGCTTCGTCGTCTCCTTCAACTGTATCAGCTGTTACGACAATATGTACAGGCGTATTTTTCACTGCTTTTAACGAACTTTCTACTAAATGAGGCTTTGTAGGAAAGCGCTCCTTTAAATACGCTTCAGCCAGTTCTTCATACTTCTTTTTTGCTTCTCCTTGAATCACATAAAAGCTCCAGGGCTCTCTCATTCGGTCATTTGGAGCCCACGTCGCTGCTTCAAGCAGCTGTTCGATTTTCTCTTGTTCCACTTCACGCGGTTCATGATCTCGTACCGCTCTTCGTTCTTTTAGCTGTGAAATAATCGTCATATTGTCTCCTCCTTTTAACGTTAAAGCAGAATATTTTCCGCTCTTTCTTCGAACCATTTTATTTTTTCTCTAATTGTCACAACTTCACCTACAAGCACGATGGCAGGATGAGCAATTTCTGCTTTTTTTGCTATTTCTTCGATTGTGGCAAGTGTTCCCGTTACGGTGCGCTGATACTTCGTCGTTCCCCATTGAACAAGCGCTACTGGCGTATGCTTATCTCGTCCATGGTCCATCAACTGCTTGCATATATGAGGTAAATTTCCAACGCCCATATAAAACGCAATTGTATCTATTCCTTGAGCAAGCGCTGACCAGTTTAAATAGTCTTTTCCTTTTTCTTCTCTTCCATGCCCCGTTACAATGGCAAAAGAAGTGGCATAATCTCTGTGGGTAACAGGAATTCCTGCATACGCTGGAGCTGCAATTCCTGACGTGATACCAGGCACGACTTCGTAAGGAATTCCTTGAGTAGCAAGTACTTCAGCTTCCTCTGCTCCGCGGCCAAACACAAAAGGATCGCCTCCTTTTAAGCGCGTCACTACTTTTCCTTGAAGTGCTTTTTCAACAAGCAGTTCGTGAATACGATCTTGGATGACTCCGTGCTTGCCCGGTAATTTTCCGCAAAAAATAAGCTCCGCGTCTTTTTTAGCATAGTTTAATAACTGTTCATTAGCTAAGCGGTCATATAAAATGACATCCGCTTCTTGAATACACTCCATTCCATATACGGTTATTAGCTTCGGATCTCCTGGTCCGGCTCCTACTAAATATACTTTTCCAACTGTCACACGGCATCTCTTCTTTCTTTTTTTACCGCTTTACACTGTTCCACCCAGTTTTCTACCATCTTCGTAGAAGAGCCGAAATGAAAGTGCGTATAGCCGGCAATTAAATTATTGTTCATATAGCCTTCTTCTTTCATTCCTCGCATTCCTTTTGTATCATAGGCAGTCGAAAACTCTTTCTCTGAATGAAAGGTTGAATAATGAAATTCATGGCCTTTAGCTTGTATATCGCCTTTAAATAAAAAATTCCCTGGCTTTCCCGTCACTTCCCGGTATCCTAACGCAGCTAATTTTGTCTGCATTCTTACTTGTCCGGGAATAAGCCCCACCATTTCATGGCATGTATCATCTGTTGTGACAATAGCATCTGTTAAGAACATAAAGCCTCCGCACTCAGCAAGTGTAGGAATCCCTTTTTCGATGGCTGCTCGAACAGAATTTTTAACGTCAATTTGCTGAGCCAGCGTTTCAGCAAATTCTTCTGGAAATCCGCCTCCTATGTAAAGGCCGTCAGCATCTTGTGGGACCATTTCTCCTTTTAATGGTGAAAACTCTACAAGCTCTGCTCCGTAAGCTTTTAACAATTCGAAATTTTCTTCATAATAAAAGTTAAAAGCGGCATCTCTTGCCACAGCAATTTTCACTTGAGGTACGGACGGCTTTGTAAAGATAGGATCATTAATTTCTATTTTAGGAGCTAAAGCCAGTTCGTATACTTTTTCAATATCAATTGTATCATGAACAAGCTGACCTAACTGTTCAAAAAACGGTGTTAATTCTCCTCGTTCAATCGATGGAATGAGCCCGAGGTGACGTTCAGGAATCGTAAGATCATCGTTTCTATTCAAGTAGCCTACTACAGGAATACGACATTCCTGCTCAATTGCTGCCTTAACAAGTTTATAATGCCCTTCACTTCCAACCCGGTTAGCAATCACACCGACAATGTTCGCTTCGGGTAAAAATTGCTGAAACCCTTTTACAATCGCCGCTGCACTTCTAGCCATGCTAGCACAGTTGACAACTAAAAGGACAGGGCTATTGGTGATTAAGCTGATTTCTGCTGTTGTTCCTTCGTTCGTTAACGGATTTTTCCCATCGAAAAATCCCATAACTCCTTCCATAATGGAAATATCAGCATCTTCACTAGTACGAGCGACAATTTCTCTAACCATATCATGCTCAAGCATCCAGCTGTCTATATTTCGAGACGTTCGTTCTGTAACAGCCGTATGATACGTTGGATCAATATAATCGGGTCCGCATTTAAACCCTTGAACTCTGTAACCAGCTTGTCTTAATGCTGCCATCAGCCCGATTGTAAGTGTTGTTTTCCCTACGCCACTTCCAGTACCGGCAATGACGAGTCTTCTGTTTGACATGTTGTTCTCTCCTTTAGTCATATGGAATAAGCGCCACTGAAATGGTGACATTCCCTGACTTTTTCTTCACAAGTTCAAGCTTATCAGCACCGCTGTATAACATAGCAGCAGGTTCACTAACGCCATATGCACCTGTATATTTAAAGACAGTATCTGAAGGCTGTTGGATACTTATGCTGTTTAGCTCTTGGGGCGAATAATAGACAAACTCCCAGCCGTACTTAGACGCTACTTCTAACAGCCCTTCTTCATCTTTCTTTATCTCTATTGTACATAATGCTTTTACACTTTTCATTGAAAACTGAAGTTCAGCAAGCGTTTTTTCAATAACGGTTTCAATTTCCGTTGCGCTTGTTCCTCTGTTGCACCCCATCCCAATCGCCAGTACTTTTGGACGGTAAAGAACACCGTTTTCTAAAATCATTTCTTCCTCTTCTTCTAAATTGCGATGCGTTACAACCAAGGCTGCATGTGGCGATGCTTCAAGAGCTGTCTGAATCGATGAATACGTTTTAATGTTAGCTGGAACAGGGTGCTCATAATGCCACCAGTTCTTTTCACCTGATTCTTGAATCACTGCTATTTCTTCTTCATTCACCACAGAAGCGCTGACAGGCGTTAGTTTTTCTGCTGACTCCCACACCCATCCAAAGCGCTTACCAAATAAATCAACCGGAATTGTTTTTTGCACATCGGATGCTGTTGTAATGACAGGATGAGCTTCAAGAGCTGCCGCAACTTCACGCGTAAGCTCATTTGCTCCTCCGATATGACCTGAAAGCACGCTGATGACATTTTCGCCTTTGTCATCAATCACAACAACCGCAGGATCCGTTTTCTTATCTTTTAAAATAGGGGCAATCATACGCACAACTGCTCCCAGTGAGATAATAATAATAAGTCCTTTATACGATTCAAAAAGAGAAGGCAAAAGCATCCGAACGCTTCCTGAAAACAGCTGGATGTTCTGCTCTTGTTCGTCTCCTTTTTCAAACTTGCTCATGTAATACACGTCAGACTGCTGAAAGATACGACCGAGATTTCTTGCAATTTCTACGCCGTGTTTTGTAATAGCTACAACGGCATAATCTCCGTGTTGTGTAATAAGAGGTTTTTTTCCTTCTTGGAGTTGAATCATTCCGATTTCACTCCTCTTCGAAAGCCGTGGGTAAATGTTTTGTCATAAAGTTTTGAACGATAATCTTTGTCATGAATGTGTGGATCAAGAGCCCAGCCTGCCAGAATCATCGCCTGCTTGCGAATGCCGTTTGTTCGCATAGCATCATCAAGGTCTTTTACCGTTGTGCGAACAATTTTTTCATCTGGCCACGTTGCTTTATAGACTACTACAACCGGCGTGTCCTCACTCCAACCCGCGCTTATAAATTCTTTCATTACTTTTTTTGTGAGCGTCGCGCTTAAAAATAAAGCAATGGTACATTTATGTTTTGCTAAATCAGTTAATTTTTCAAACTCAGGTACAGGCGTTCTTCCTTCAGCACGAGTTAAAATAACCGTTTGAGTTAAATCTGGAATGGTTAATTCCGCTCCAGCCGCTGCAGCTGCAGCAAATACGGAGCTGACGCCCGGAACGATTTCAATATCAACACCTTCTCTTTTTAAAAGCACCATTTGTTCCATAATGGCTCCGTACATAGCCGGATCACCCGTATGTACCCTCACAACCATTTTTCCTTCACGCATGCGCTCAAGCATCGTACCGACCATTTCTTCTAAATGCATACCCGCTGTTTTTAACACTTCAGCTCCTGGTTTAGACTTAGCAACTAGCTCTTGACTTACGAGTGAGTCCGCGTATAAGACAACGTCTGCCTGCTGAAGTAATTTTAAGCCTTTTACTGTAATTAAATCTGGATCTCCGGGTCCAGCTCCGATTATGTATAACTTCATTTTCGCACCACCATTAGCGTTAAGTATTGTAAATCGGCTCCTTCTAGTTCTGAAGCTTTCCAGATAATCTCTTCATCTGACGTTACTTTTGTCACAACTGACGCTTTTTCAAGCAGATCAAGTTCTTTTAAAAGACCGACCATAAAATCGATGACTTTGGCCACTTTAATAAAAATGACGCAGTCGTTTTCCACTAATACTTTTTTCATTGTTTCATAATCTTCACGAGCAGGAACAATGGCTACGTGTTCATCACCGTCTGCTAACGGAATACCTAAGCGAGATGCAGCTCCATTAATGGATGAAATACCAGGAATCACTTGAATCGGAGCTTCAGGGTGACATTCTTGCATTAAACGCATCATGTGAATAAACGTGCTGTAAAGCATAGGGTCGCCCTCTGTGACAAATGCTACATCTTTTCCTTGCTGGAGCTTTTCCCATACTCGTTCTACCGTTTCGGTCCATTTTTTTTCTAAAATAGCAGGATCTTTTGTCATTGGAAACACAAGGCCCAGCATATCTTTTTCATTTGCACTGAAATAGATATCAATAATTTTTTGGGCATAGCTTTTGCTTCCTTTTTGCTTTTTAGGATACGCAATAACGGGTGATTCTTTTAATTTACGAAATGCTTTTACTGTAATTAGTTCTGGATCTCCCGGTCCAACTCCAAGTCCGTACAATGTTCCAATCATATTCATTCTCCTCTTTTAGCTGTAATAATATAAATAGGGTTTAAAGCGTCAAATCGTGTTAAATGTAAAATGGGCTTGCTTCTTGAAATTTGTGCAAGGGTAACAGCAGTCTCAAATCCTCGCTCTTTAAAGGCTTTCATCGCTTCTGCCAAATTTTCAATCGTTACGGCATTTAATACGATGCGTCCTCCTGCATTTAACCGGCTGCAGCACACATCTAAAATGGTTTCCATGCCTCCTGCTGTCCCTCCAATAAACACCGCATCAGGATCAGCAAACTCACTTAATCCTTCCGGTGCTTTTCCGTGCACAGTGTGGGCGTCTACTCGAAATTTCAATAGATTTTCTCTGCAGTTTTCCAAGTCTGCTTCATTTTTTTCCACGGCAAAAATTTGTCCTTCACGCGCAATTTTAGCCGCTTCAATCGCGACTGAACCTGTACATGTTCCGATATCCCATACCACGCTGTCTTTCTTTAGCTGCAGGGCGCTAATACTAAGTGTACGAACTTCTTTTTTAGTAATAAGTCCTTTATCCGGCTTGCGTTGAATAAATTCACCATCTTCTATTCCAAGCGACCAGACTGGACTTTCTTCCACCTGCTTTAATATCACGACATTAAGCGGAGAAAAAACTTGATTCGCCGCTTCTTCCAACGAAAGCAGCTGACAGCGCTCCGTTTCTCCTCCTAAATTCTCTGCTACAAACATCTTGTATTCCGTCATGCCGAATGATAATAAGTAGTTTGCCAGAGCACTAGGAGAATTTTGCTCATCGGTTAAAATCGCCACTGTTTTATAGCCGTCAATGCGCTGAGCCAGCCCTTTTATGCTCCTGCCGTGCACACTTGTAAAGTAAGCGTCTTGCCATCGCTCTTTTAGGCGCGAGAATGCAAGCTGAATAGAACTTAAATAAGGATATATTTCAACGTCTAGCTTCGTAGAAAGATAGCTTCCAATTCCGTAAAATAACGGATCGCCTGAGGCTAACACAACCACGTTTCCTTCTCCGTTTTTTAAACGTTCAACAAGAGAAGAAAGCCCTCCTTCAATCGCTACTTTTTCTCCTTTGACATCTTGAAAAAAATCAAGGTGACGCTTACCTCCAACTAGCACATCGCTTTCGTAAATCCACTTTTCATACATAGGGAGCAAACTTAACTTTCCGTCGTCACCAATTCCAATAATTTTAATTGCCATGTTGCACCGCCTGTCCTAAAAAATCTCCTTTTAATGTGTAAAGAGACGTATCGACATCGATTCCGTCCCCTACTTCCTTTAATGCTGATAAACAGCAGTACTCGCACAGTTTTTCAAAAAACTGATGATGACCGCTTTGCGTCATTAAATCTCCCACTTGAGAAGCTGTGTTTGCACCTTTTATCTCCTCTACCAGTTCAGCAGAAGCGCCTGACTCAGAAGCTGCTTTTGCTAAAAAATTAAAATCAATGGGTGCACTTTTTGAATGAACCATCATAACGCCTTGCGCAACTTTTGAAAACTTTCCCATCATGCCTACGAGCGACACTTTTTTCATTCCTTGCTTTTTACATTGTTTTAACGTAAATCCAACAAAATCTCCCATTTCTATAAATGCTTCTTCCGGAAGTTCAGGGAACTGTTTCATTCCATACTTTTCACTTCGGCCCCCTGTCGTAATAACAACGTGCTCACAATTACTCGCTTTAGCAACGCTGATTGCCTGCACGATACTTGCTTTATAAGCAGCTGTTGAGAACGGAACAACAATCCCCCGCGTCCCCAGTATCGAAATGCCTCCTAAAATACCTAGACGCGCATTTAATGTCTTTTTCGCCATTTCTTCTCCTTCAGGAACCGAGATGACAATCTTAACGCCTTTTTGTATATTGTATTGGGCTAGAAGCTGTTCAGCCGTTTCTTTCAGCATCTTTCTTGGAACAGGGTTAATGGCTGCTTCACCGACAGGAACTGGGAGGCCGGGCTTTGTCACACGCCCTACTCCCACTCCTCCATCAATGATAACGTCTGCACCATTACACCACGAAACTTCAGAAATAATCAGCGCTCCGTGCGTGGCATCGGGATCGTCTCCAGCATCTTTAATGATACTGGCTACAGCGCTTCTTGTGCGATACTCGCATTCTTCAAGATGAAACGTAGCAAAGCGGCCGACAGGTAAGTAAATTGTTGACTCGTCTTGCACTTCCCCTGAAATTAGCGTAAGCAGAGCTGCTCTCGTAGCTGCCGTTGCACAAGCGCCTGTCGTATAGCCCTCTCTGAGTTTCTTAGGTTCTTTTGGTACTTCCTTCATGTGTTACACCTGATCTGCAAGAATTGAAATTGCATTTAATGCAGCAACCGTTACCGTACTGCCGCCTTTTCGCCCGATGTTTGTAATAAACGGCACGTCAAGTTTTGCAAGTTCTTCTTTAGATTCAGCTGCTGAAACAAATCCTACCGGCAGACCAATAACAAGCCCAGGTTTTGCTTCTCCTTCTTTAATCAAACGAATTAACTCAAGTAAAGCTGTCGGTGCGTTTCCAATTGCAAAAATCCCGCCGTCTGCTTCTTTAATTGCTTTTCGCATCGAAATAATTGCACGCGTTGTATTTAAGCGCTTTGCTTCTTCCATTACGTCCGGATCTGAAATATAAACTTTGATTTCACCGCCATGTTTTTCAATTCGCTGCTTGTTTGTTCCTACTTGCACCATTTGTACATCTGCAACCACTTGCTTGCCGCTGCGAATAGCTTTAATTCCTGCTTGAATCGCATCCGGATGAAACAGCATGCTGCGTCCAAGCTCAAAGTCTGCAGACGCATGAATTACGCGCTGAACAATTGGGTACTGTTCGTCTGTAAACGGATGAGGCCCAAGCTCTTCTGTAATCATCTCAAAACTTTTTCCTTCTATTTGCTGAGGCTGAACAGTTAACGGTTTAAATTCTGTACGAAAATCCATCTCAATCAACTCCTAGTTTGGTTTACTAAAGCATGAACCACTTCTTCAAACGTGGAATACACGGTCCCATACTCAATTTTCGGTCGCCCAATCATAATAATATCTAAGCCTAACTCTTTAGCTGCTTCTACTTTTTCATCCACAGATCCAACTTTTCCGCTTTCTTTTGTGACCATAACCGTCACTCCGTATTGCTTATACAGCGCTCGATCAAACTCTTTTGTAAACGGCCCTTGAATAGCAATAATATTTTTTTGCGGAAAGCCTAATTGCTGGCACTTTTCCATATTATCCAGCCTTGGAAGCATACGAGCCACCAGCCGTACATCTGAAAGAGGAAGCAGCTTTTCTGTAAAAACCTGCAGCGTCTTGCTGCCTGTTGTCAGCATAATAACTCCTTTTTTCTCAGCTGCTACTTCTGCTGCTTCTTCATACGTAGAAACCATCGTCATATTATCATAGGCAAAAGCCTGCGAAGCCCGCTCATAGCGTATGTAAGGAAGTGTTGTTTCAGCAGCGGCGCCGATAGCATTTTTAGATGCTTCTTCCGCAAAGGGATGGCTTGCATCCACAATAGCTTTTACACGATGTTCGGTTACAAAATCCATCATATCTTCTTTTGTGAGGCGTCCAATTTTCACTTTCACTTCTGCCCGCTGTAATTCGATTGCTGCGTTTTCGGTTACAACCGTTGCCGTAACGTCATGACCTGCTTTTTTCACTTGAACAGCTAATGCACGTGCATCGCTAGTTCCCGCTAACAATAAAATCATTTTAGCTCGCCGACCTTATCTTCGTGATGGTCGTGATCATGATGGTGATCGTGATCGTGGTGATGGTGTCCGTGATCATGGTCATGGTCGTGATGATGATGGTGATCAATATGTTCCATAATGCCAAGGCGATATTGACACGTATCGCAGTTCATTTTCACTTCACCTTCTAATCCTTCTTCAGCACGTTCTTTTAAAATTGTCTGCAGTTTTGGATGAAAACCGAAATAGCCGGCTAGCTTAAACTCGATGTTTTCATGCTGCATTTTATACTGCTTCACCATTTCTTCCAAACGCTTAATTAGTACTCCTGTAAATAAGAAATATGGGAGAATAACCACTTTTTTAGCGCCCAGTTTTAAACATCGCTCTACCCCTTCATCAATCAGTGGAGCAGTCACGCCCATAAAAGAAGTTTCAACGATTTTATAGTTTGTTTTTTCCCAAAGAAGACGCGTAATTTTATATAAATCACTGTTTGCATCAGGATCACTTCCTCCTCGCCCTAAGACAATAACAGCCGTGTCTTCAGCTGGAGTTTCTAAATTCTCTCCTGATTCTTGTAATCTCGTTTTTAAAATTTCAAGGGCTTCTTCATGAACGCCAATGGGACGTCCGTATACGAAGTTTACGTGTGGATATTTTTCCTTAGCTTCATCTATAGCTGCTGGAATATGTATTTTAGAGTGGCCAGCAGGCAAAAGCATAATTGGAATTACAACTACATCTTGTGCTCCTTTTGCCACACATGTATCAATGCCTTGACTTACATTTGGGCGTTCAAATTCTAGAAAACACGTTTCTACTAAAATAGATGCGTCCCAATCATGCTTCATAGTTGAAATAAATTCGCGAATTTGATCGTTCCCTTCAGGATCTCTGCTTCCATGACCGACAAATAAAACTGATTTCATATAATGCCCTCCTATTTTTTAATCTCCACACGGAGCTGGTTCTACTTTTATTTTTGGTGTTATATCTTGATAGTCGAATCCGTAAACGTTCTTCACACGCTTAAAAAATTTATGAAATCGCTCATTAGGATGACCTTTTTCTTTATACTCATGGACAATGTTCTCCACTATTTCAACAATGTCATCAGGTGCTATGCCTTCCGCCACAATTTGACCTGAATGCGCATTGCGTCCAACCGTTTTAGCTCCTAAAAATAAATCAAACGCACCTTTTCTATAGACAATGCCGATATCTTCTTGAACAGCACCGTAACAGGCCATACCGCATCCATTAATACCAAGCTTCAGCTCTTTTGGCATGTCCATTCCCCCGAGACGTTTTTGTAATTCTTCCGTATGTGGAATAGCATCGCTTTTTTCTCCGTCACAAAAATCACACGCTTTGATTGTGAACACATCTCCGACCGGAGATAGTAAAAAGGAAGCTGCTTGGAGCTTTTTAATCATCACATCTGGCTGAGTCGTTGGGATTTGCAGTTTGATTTGATGGTCAGGTGTATACTCCATCGTACCGTTTTCACCAACAACGTCTGCTAGTGTTGTCATTTGAACAGGCGTAAATTTCTTATTTGCAAGTCCTGGACTAACCGCCACTTCGAAAATAGACTGTATTGGCTGATGTACGACCGCAGAAGTAGGTTCACCTAAAATTGCTTGAAGCGCTTCTTCTGCAAGGGCTCGTGAAGTTGCTGTTTCTTCTGGTTTGGTCTGAACAGCTTCAATAGCTGAAGCTGTTTGCTTTACAGTCTCTTCTTGATCGAGAGCCCATGGTTCCGCTTCTTTTCGAAGTCGCTGATGCGGTCTTAGCGGCTGCTCCGTTTGGTTGAGGGTATATTTTCGCTGATATCCGCGCGGTGTAATCATTAAATCGTCGTAAAAGAACGTAGATGAATTCCCGACAACAACGGTAGTCAGCATGCCAATTTCATGATTTAACATGTCTTTTAAGTTGGTCATTACAACTTCTTCACGGTCACGATAAGCACTTTTCACAAGACCAACAGGCGTATCAGGAGAACGGTACTTTAATAGAATCCTCTGTGCTTCAACAATTTGTCTTGTTCGTCTTCCGCTTTTTGGGTTGTAAAAAGCCACTACAAAATCTGCTTGTGCAGCTGCTTCGATTCTTTTTTCGATTAGTTCCCAAGGCGTAAGGTGGTCACTTAAACTAATTGTACAAGCATCATGCATCACGGGCGCTCCAAGGAGGGATGCGCATGAATTAATAGCCGAAATGCCAGGAATTACTTCCAGCTCTACGCCCGTTTCTTTTTTCCAGCCTTTTTCAATCAACACTTCATACACAAGGCCTGCCATTCCATATACTCCTGCATCTCCGCTTGAAATGACAGCCACGGTTTTTCCTGCTTCAGCTTGCTTTACAGCTTCTTGTGCACGGCTTACTTCTTCGGTCATTCCCGTACTAATAATTTGCTGATTCGTTAACAGTCCTTGAATTAATTCCACATAGGTTTTGTAACCGATAATCATATCACTTTCTTGAATGGCTTCTCTTGCTCGCTGTGTAATATGTTCAAAGCTTCCCGGCCCAAATCCGATAACTAATAGTTTACCTTTCATGCTAGCTCCTCCTTTATGCGTTACTTTTTACTTTGTCAATTCCTTCTATGGAGTCACTGTTCTCCGGAGAAACGAAACCATTTTGATCATATTCATAAATAAGGGATTCCTTTATACTGCAGCCTCCTGCTAAATGTTCTTCGACAATCCGGTGAGCCACGGTTTCAGTGACCTGCTTGTACCAATCTCCTGAAGGATAGACGATAGCTACAGGAGCATCTTTGCATCGTCCGTTACAGCGCGTACGCGTTGTATGAACCGTTTCATCCAAATCCAGTTCTGTCACTTTATTTCGAATAGCTTGGGTGGCTTCCTCTCCACCTTTTCTCATACAGCTGCTTCCATTACAGATCAATACGTGATGTTTTGTTCCATTTAAGTTCCAAGTCGTCACACTCATTCGCTCCTTTACTTAAAAAAAGCGCCTCTATCAATGATAGAGGCGCAGAAAAATTCAAACTAAGTTTTTGCACTTCCACCTATATCCCGTAGGGTAAGCTTCGCATTAGAAAAAGGCTGGTTTCCTGACTTCGATTCATCACTTGATTGCGCCTTCCCGAATACAGTGGCATATGCAATCAGCTCCTCTTCACAGTGGCGGGTACCGCGCTGGCTTCACACCAGACTTCCCATTTAACGCAATTTCAATATTGCGCACCTTTTTTGCACGATATGTAGTTTTATGCTACGAGAAAAAACCGCTTCGCTAATATGCGAGCGGGTAAAACGTCAGAATAAAAGTGTACACGAATGCCACTTTAAGCCAACGTTTCCCTTCCCGCTCCCCGGAGAAATAGAAACTTCACAATAAAGACAGGTCTCCTGACTTGTGTATCATTCTACTTGAGAACCTTCCCGTGATTTTTCCACAGTGGTTATACTCGTTCGTCCACACTTACAGTTGCGGGGGCAGTACTGGTCTTTCACCAGTTTCCCTATTAAGCCTTCTTGGCATCTTTACTGTTGCTGTTTGATATATATGAACCTTTTAAACTATCAGAATAATAGAAGTAACTACCATATCATAGCGTACATTTTTTTTTATTTCAACTCTATTCTTTTCGAAGGATACAAGCATCTATAAAAAAAACAAGAGCATAAAGCCAGCTCTTGTTTTTTCATTATATAGCAACTAATGTTAAATGAGGATCATTATAATACACGACTTCTGAAAGAACTTTACAGCCATTTGTTTTGGCAAAAGCTTCTCTCGCCTGCTTTTCAGTATCAAATTCAAACATTTTCATTTCTTTTCCAGCATATACCGTCAGTACCCACATGAAAAGATTCGCCTCCGATTATTGTAGTGATCGCTATATCCACATTATGACGAAACCATTTCCTTTTGAAAACCCATTCTACAAAACTTGTCACAAGAAACTTTTAAGAATTTAAAAACATTTTAACTTCTGTAAATGAACAAAATGTACAAAAGGTTTAAGCAATATTATACCTCTTTAAAAAGGTGCTTTTTTAACCAACTGTTGCTTCACCAGTAAAAAATATATAGTATTTATTAAAAAAAGAAGCCGGACAGCCGGCTTCTTTTTTAGGAAAGGAAAGTACAGACATCACAATCCCGTCCTGCTCTTTATTTTGCATAAAAATTCACTAATTAAATATTCCTTTCTTAAAGCAGAACCATGTTCGACTGAACATAGTAATAGAGAAGCTTATACGTATGATTCAATGAATCTCGATGCGTTCTCTCAAACGCATGAGAAGAATCAATTCCTGGACCAATTAAGCCGTGTACGATATCGTGTCCGGCACGAATAGCAGCAGAAGCATCTGATCCGTAAAACGGATAAATATCTAATTTGTACTGAATATCATGCTGCTTAGCTAGCTCCACCAAATGCTTTCTCAAACCGTAATGATATGGGCCGCTTGAATCTTTTACACAAATAGACACGGTGTATTCATCGGTAGATTGTCCATCTCCCATAGCACCCATATCAACCGCTAAGTATTCTACTGTTTGAGGCGTAATGTTCGAATTTCCTCCGTATCCAATTTCTTCGTTATTTGAAATGAGAAAATGCGTAGTGTATGGCAGTTCGATCTGTTCTTCTTGAACTGTTTTCATGAGCTGAAGCAATAAAGCTACGCTTGCTTTATCATCGAGATGACGAGATTTAATAAAACCGCTTTTTGTTATTTCTACACGAGGATCAAACGAAACAAAGTCGCCGACTTCAATTCCAAGGCTGCGAACATCTTCTGCGCTATGTACTTTTTCATCCAATCGAATTTCTATATTTTCTTGATTTCGCTCAGCTTTCCCTGCATCTTTATACACATGAACAGATGTTTGATGCATAAGGATGGTTCCTGTAAATACTTCTCCTGATGAAGTTTCAATTTCACAATATTCTCCTTCAATAGAATTGTAGCGAAACCCTCCAATCAAGTCGATTTTCAGACGTCCACTCGATTTGATTTCTTTTACCATAGCACCTAATGTATCGACATGAGCCGTCAGCATGCGGTGGTGATCTGTATCTTTACCGGGAATAGAAGCGACTAAGCCTCCTTTTCGATTGCGATACGTTTGAATATTTAGCTCTTTTACATAGTCTTCGACAAATGAAATTACCTTTTCTGTATTTCCAGAAGGACTGGGAATCGAAACAAGCTTTTTAATTAACTGAACAGTTTCCGTCATTATGACACTTCCTTTGTCTCTCATTTCTTTTATTTTACCATATGTTTCAAAAAAGATAACAGGCAGCTCCAAACAAAACAAGCCGGGCAGCTGCCCGGCTTGTTTGTTTTAAGCTATGTTTGATTTCTTTAATTCATTTGTATAATTTAATGATTTTTGCTTATCAAATTCGCCTTCAGACTTCGACATCACAATTGCAGCTAAAGCATTTCCTACTACGTTAACTGTGGTACGCATCATATCAAGAATGCGGTCAATTCCTGCAATAAATGCCATGCCTTCAAGAGGGAAGCCCATAGATTCAAGTGTAGCAAGTACAACTACAAACGATGCCCCTGGTACACCAGCCATTCCTTTTGAGGTTAACATTAGCACAAGAAGGAGCTGAATTTGATCCATAATGGAAAGGTCGATGCCGTACATTTGAGCAATAAACAGCGATGCCAGCGCCTGATAAATGGTTGAACCGTCTAAGTTAAACGTGTAGCCCGTTGGAATTACAAACGATGTAACCGACTTAGAACAACCGAAGTCTTCCATCTTTTTGATAAGAGAAGGTAAAACAGCTTCTGAACTTGCCGTTGTAAAAGCAAGAAGCAGCTCGTCTTTTAACACTTTTATGAGCGTAAACATGCTTGTTCCAGCCATTTTAGCAATAATTCCAAGAACCACAAGCACAAAGAAAATCATGGTGAAGTAAACGGCGAACACTAATTTCCCTAATGGAATAAGTGATCCGACACCAAACTTTATAATATTAACACCAATAAGTGCAAATACACCTACTGGAGCAAATTTCATCACCAAATTAGTTACCCAAAACATTGCATCCAAGACGCCTTCAAAAAAGGCTAAAACAGGTTTTCCCCTCTCTCCAATCGAAGCTACGCCTACACCAAACAGTACGGAAAATAAAATGATTGGTAAAAGATCGCCTTCTGCTACCGATTGAAAGACGTTTGTCGGAACGATATGAAGAAGCTCTTGAGCAATCCCTGTACTTTCAGACGTTTTTGCCGTTGCCTCATATTGAGAAATATCGCTTTTTTCAATATGTCCCATATCAACCCCTGCACCAGGGTGGAATAAGTTCGCGGCAATAATCCCCACTACAATCGCAATGGTTGTAACAATTTCAAAATAAAGAATTGTTTTTCCGCCAAGCTTACCTAATTTTTTGATATCGCCTACTCCTGCGACCGCTACGATTAATGCTGAAATCACGATCGGTACGACAATCATCTTAATTAAATGAATAAATATGTCTCCAACCGGCTGTAAAATAGAAATGGCCGTATCGCTTCCGTAAAAGATAGCACCTACAGCTACGCCTAAAATCAGTCCAATTAGAATCTGAGTTGCTAGACCTAACCTTTTCACTTTCTTGCTCCTTTCGCACAGTTGACTTTCATCCATCGAGCATATGCGGTTCAACGAACCATGTATAAATATACATCCTTACAGCACCTTATGTAAACAGTTCTTTCCTAATAAGGATGTAAGGCCGCACATGCAAATTTTTAAAAGCCACGGTTCTGTTTTATCATATCAAATAATTGTTGTATACTGAGATTTTTTTGCTAAGTATTTTTCTATTTTTGCTATTTCAGCGAATAAATTAAAAAAATAAAATTTTATATTGAAATATGCATTTTAGGTTAGTATAATACGATACATGTTTATTTTTATTATTCGAATATAAAATTCTGAAAATTTTAATTATTCAACACGATAATAAAAAGCATTTATAATTTTGGAGGTTTTAACGTGTCAAACAAAGTTCCTTTTTCATTTATAGTGGTTATTGGCTTTATGCTTTTTGCCCTATTCTTCGGCGCAGGTAATTTAATCTTCCCTGCAATGTTAGGTCAGTCTGCTGGAAGCAATATTTGGTCAGCAAACGCTGGATTTTTAGTAACGGGTGTAGGTCTGCCTCTTCTAGGTGTTCTCGCATTTGGTTTTTCCGGAAAAGAGGATCTGCAGTCTTTAGCTAGTCGCGTACACCCAGCTTTTGGTATTATCTTTACTACGATTTTATACTTGGCAATCGGACCGCTTTTTGCGATGCCAAGAACGGGAAGCGTTTCGTTCGAAATTGGCGTTAAGCCTTTTTTATCAGAAAATTCAGGGCACCTTCCCCTTATCATTTTCACGGTAATTTTCTTTACTATTACCTGCTTTTTTTCGCTAAACCCTGCGAAAATTGTCGATTTAGTAGGGAAAGTTTTAACACCTATTAAATTAACGTTTATTGGAATATTGGTAGTTGTAGCCGTTGTGAACCCAATTGGAAAATTTGAAGCACCAAGCGAAGCTTACACAACACACGCATTTTTTAAAGGCTTCCAAGAAGGCTACTTAACAATGGATACACTAGCATCATTTGTTTTTGGAATTATTATTATTAATGCAATTAAAGAAAAAGGAGCAAAAACTAACCGACAAATTATCACAATTTGTGCAAAAGCTACGGCTATCGCTGCCGTTATTTTAGCTCTTATTTATAGTGCATTGTCCTATATGGGTGCTTCAAGCGTATCAGAGCTTGGACGTCTTGATAACGGAGGTACGGTTTTGGCTGAAGTATCAAATTACTACTTTGGCTCTTACGGTGGAATTCTTTTAGGTCTGATGATTACCGTTGCTTGTTTAACGACAAGTGTAGGTCTTGTAACATCTTGTTCATCTTTTTTCCATAAGCTGTTTCCAAGTGTTTCTTATAAGTTGATTGCTGTCATTTTATCAGCGTTCAGCGCCGTTGTAGCAAACTTTGGCTTAACGGAATTAATCGCTATTTCGGTTCCGGTCTTAACAGCTATTTATCCGTTAGCTATTGTGTTAATTGCTTTAACATTCTTACATCCTTTATTTAAAGGACGTTCTGAAGTTTACCAAGTAAGCCTTCTGTTCACGTTTATCGTTAGTTTATTTGATGGCTTAAATGCTGCTGGATTTAAAATTGCGGCAGTAAACGATTTGTTTACATCGATTCTACCTATGTATGGAGTGGGTCTCGGCTGGGTAGTTCCTGCTATTGTAGGAGGATTAATCGGTCTTGGCTTTACCTTCCTTCGTACAAATGATAATACGAACAGCAACACTTCAAGAAAATTGATTAAATAAAAAGAGGATGCACTTGCATCCTCTTTTTATTATGACGTTTTATGAATAAGGAGTTTTTTTCTCCGTTAACTTCACTTCTTCTTTTAACACACGTTTTTCGTATAGATATTTATCCGTTCGTTGAAAATGATATTTATCAGCTTTTTCTTTTTCAGACGTGGTCAAAAGCACTCGACGATCAGAAGCATCTGACACACCAAACGTTTCATTTTGATAAGTAGCATACGGAGCTACAAAAAACACTTCTTCAACAGCATCACGAGGAACTTCTTTTGTAAAAGTCGTGTCATTGTATGGAATGAATCCATTTGCTACATCGTCTTTATCATAGCTAATCAGCTTTATACACCCGTTTTCCGTTTCATAACATTCGTAATCTCGTTCATTATATGCTGCATATAAACCTTTTCGAATCACAAAAAACCAGTCCTTTACATTGGGTTAGCAACCGCTGGTACAAATCGTTTTTCTTCTGCCACATAGGTAGCCAAAAGTACTTCTTCCCCATTTACCACTTGGTATAGTTCCGCTCCGTTTGCTGGTGGATAATAGTTATCAAATTTGAACTCTGGAACGGTTTCCCCGTTTCGAGATCCTGTAAACCCATTAAGCGTACATGGAGGTCCGTCTGTTGTTTTTCCTCCGAACACAGTTCCGTAGGGAATATCAACGTGGCTTACCGCTTGCGATTTAAATTTGATTACACCGTACGTCGATCCTTCTTCAGGAAACGGCCTTTTGCCTGAACCATCGGTGTAATCTAAACGTAAGCTTTCCACAAAATCTTTGTACGAAGTAATATCATGAACATCTTCAGCTTTAGCTACATATCCTCCCACTGCTGTATAAGATCCATCTACATACTTTTCAATATCTTTAGCAGGGATCGTTTTTTGCAGCAGCGTATCTTTTGTAAGGGGTGAAACAGAGTCACGTATAGCCTTCATTACTTCTATTTCATGAGAAGTTAATGTTTTAACATCCTTTAATTTTAGTTCATTAAACTCCTTTTTTGTAAGATTAACGCGCTTCAGCACTTCATTAATTTTTTGATCAAAATCTTCTAAGCTTTCTAAATCTGAAGCCGTATAATGAGCATCAACTGTCCTTACATCTTTATGTACTTTTTTAACTTCATTTAATTCATACTGTTCTACTTCATCAGCCGTTTTAAACGTTTCAACGCTTGAAATGGTTTCGCCATTCGTATCAGCTACAACGTAACCGTCTTCAGCTTTTATCACATATCCGACTTCTCCGTTACCTAACACAATTAAGTCTGACTGTTGAAAAGCGGCTTTCTCTTTTTCTTTTTGAAATTCCTTATCTGTCATTCCCTTAGTAACGAGAGCTTTAAGTTCTGATGTGTCTTTACTGTCTTTTTGATTTGCTTCTACTTTCTCAGCTGTAACTGATGAAGTTTCTGTATTAGATGGAGAATGAGTGACCGTCCCGATGACAAAAATAAGACCAAACACAATCCCTATGCCATACAAAAATTTGCTTGTTTTATGAACTCTAAATAAAATTCCTAACACAATGCAAACAATACCCGCAATTAAGCTATCTACTAATAATAGATGTCCCAACCAAACCCCTCCTCTTTAATTCTCGTTTATGTTAAAAAAATCCATAAAAGAAGTCAATACAATTAATGTAAATAAAGTTTTAAATAGGAATATGTTCATAATTATTACTAATTAATCCCTTTTAGTAGGTCTCAAAAATAAAACACACCATCTAAAATAGATGGTGTGTGAAGTATAGTAAGTAATTAAGAAATTTGTTTAAGTTCTGATGAGAGTTTTAAAAACTCTTCTTTATTTTTCATCAATAGCGTGCGGTCGATTTCTTCTTTTAGCTGTGCTTTACGAAATTCTGCAATCGCCTTGTCTAAAACCATCTCAGCGAATAATGCATCAAGCACCTTTCCGTTGGATTTTTGCGGTGAATTAAGTAAATTCTTTTTCATAAGAAATCAACTCCTTGGCTTTTTTATAATATAACACAAATATTCTGACTTTTCAATCATTTAAACCAAGTATTTTAAATCTATTTTTTTCACATAAAAAGGCCGCCCTTTTATTATAAAGCGCGGCCTTTTATTACGAATCTGAGGCTTTTTCTTTTACTTCCGCATAGTAGTTTTCATATTCAATAAATTCAGGAGCTTGATGAGCTGCCATGATACCGTGGTAGCTGATATCTAAGCCCACTTCTTCTTCTTCTTCCGTAGATCGAAGCGGAACCACCAAAGAAATAACCTTTAACCCTATCCACGTCGTAACAAATCCCCAAGCGCATAGAGCGATTAACCCAAGAAGTTGAACTCCAAGTAACGTCCAGCCCCCTCCTGTAAACACACCGCCGTCTGTAGAAAACAAGCCCACAGCCAACGTACCCCATATTCCCGAAGCAGCGTGTACAGGAAAAGCTCCTACAGGATCGTCGATTTGACGTGCTTCGAGCCAGTTTGTAGCTGCCATCATTAATAAGCCAGATACAGCTCCAATAAAAATAGCAGATGGTGTGTTAACAAAAGCGCACCCGGCCGTAATGCCAACCAGTCCAGCAAGCGATCCATTTATTACAGAAGGTGCATCTGAACGGTTGTAGCGAAATAAAGTATAAAATAAAGTAGCTGCTCCGCCTGCTGCTGCTGATAACATTGTGACAATAGCAATGTGACCAATTCTAACGTCAGTGGCACTTAGCGTACTTCCTGCATTAAACCCGAACCATCCAAACCATAATAAAAAAGCACCCACTGATGCAAGCGGCAAATTGCTTGGAAGAGAAACAGAACTAATTCCATTTTTCGTGAACTTCCCTTTTCTCGGTCCAATCATTATTGCAGCTGCTAAAGCTGAAAAACCGCCAAGAGCATGGATAACTG
>ENA-ORXC01000256-ORXC01000256.1-marine-metagenome-genome-assembly--contig:-NODE-256-length-43664-cov-3.902792_pt1 | contig 43664 bp, 44 predicted proteins | sample MGYA00237865_ERZ511478 | MGnify/ENA metagenome assembly ERZ511478
TTCTTGCGCTTATCGGTCGTGGAGTTGCCTTTGAATTTCGTGGAAAGGTGGATACCCCTAAGTGGATCAAGTCGTGGGACTGGGTTGTATTCGTTGGAAGTATCTTGCCGCCATTTCTGTTTGGGGTTCTCTTTACAAGTATTTTAAGGGGGATGCCAATTGATGAACAAATGAATATCCATGCTGCATTTAGTGATTATGTGAATGTATACACGGTGCTCGGTGGGGTCACAGTAACGATGCTCTGTTTCTTACATGGACTCGTCTTTCTCACTCTAAAAACAGTTGGAGATCTCCAGGAGCGTGCGCGCAAGTTAGCTAGTAAAGTAATTTATGGTGTTTTAGCTTCATTAGTTGCTTTCGTTGGACTTTCTTATTTTGAAACGGATTTATTCAGTAACCGAGGTATTGTGAGTGTAACGCTTATAGGATTGATTGTACTCAGTTATTTTTTGGCGATTGTATTTTTGAAAAAGCAGCGTGATGGGTGGGCGTTTGGAATGACTGGTGCAGGTATTGCTTTAACGATTTCTACCATCTTTGCAGCATTATTCCCACGTGTAATGGTTAGCTCAATTGATGCCGCATATAATTTAACCGTTTATAATGCTTCTTCTGGAAACTATTCATTAAAGGTAATGACCATCGTGGCGCTCACACTTCTTCCTTTTGTCCTTGGTTATCAAATCTGGAGCTATTATGTTTTCAGAAAGCGTGTAGACGGTAAGGATATGATTTACTAATGGGGAAAATTCTATTTCAATTAAAAGACGTCAAAAAGGTGCTGTTTATTCTAACGTTCTTAACCGTTTTTCAAGGGATCGCGATTATCCTGCAGGCGAAATGGCTTGCTGAAGCAGTAACAAGACTCTTTGATGGAGAAGCACTGCAACGAATTTATTCCGTTGTTTCGCTTTTCCTCATAGCTTTTATTATTAGGCATCTTGTTAAGTTGATTATGACCAAAGTAACCGATCGTTATGCTGCTCAAACGGCTTCTTCTTTAAAGAAAGATGCCGTTGCGAAATTGTTTGCGTTAGGTCCACGCTATGCAGCGAAATGGGGAACGGGCAATCTTGTTACGTTACTAATTGATGGGGCAAAACAATTCCGTCTTTATTTAGAGTTATTTATCCCGAAATTAACGGCCATGCTTATTGTTGCTCCTCTTGTCCTTATCTATGTTTGGACTCTTGATGTGACGTCAGCCATTATTTTAAGTGTAACTCTGCCGATATTGATTGGCTTTCTAATCTTACTTGGATTAGCTGCAAAGAAGAAGGCGGATAAGCAGTGGAGTACACATCGCGTTTTATCCAATCATTTTGTTGATTCCCTTCGTGGTCTTGAAACGCTGAAGTATCTTGGACTAAGTGGAAAACACGCCAGAAGTATTAAAGAAGTGAGTGAGAAATATCGGAAATCGACGATGAGTACGCTTCGAGTAGCTTTTCTCTCTTCGTTTGCTCTCGACTTTTTTACAATGTTAGGAATCGCTACAGTCGCTGTATTTCTTGGATTGCGCCTTGTAGAAGGAGAGATATCTTTAATGCCAGCTCTTACGATTTTAATTCTTTCACCTGAATTTTTTCTTCCAGTTCGTGAACTAGGAAATGACTATCATGCAACGTTGGATGGACAAGAAGCAGGAAGAAGGTTATTGGATATGATACAAACACCAGATTTTAAAGAAGAATATGGAGCGATTCCTCATTGGTCCGATAAAGATCTTTTAACGATTCAGCATCTTTCCGTAGAGCATGGAAATGAAAGTAATGCTCTTCAAAACATCTCGTTTTCTGTAAAAGGAAAGCAGAAAATAGGGATTATTGGAGAAAGTGGTTCTGGTAAATCGACCTTGATTGACATATTGGGAGGATTTCTTGAAGGAAGTGAGGGGACCATTGAGATAAATGGTCAGGAATTGACTCATCTAATGCATGATGAATGGCAGAAGCAGTTATTCTATATCCCGCAGCACCCTCATCTTTTTCATGATACGTTAGCAAATAATATCCGTTTCTATAACCAAGATGCCTCATTAGAAGAAGTCGAACGCGCAGCAGAAGCAGCTGGTTTGAGGAAAGTTATTGATCATCTTCCTAATGGCTTAAATGAAAAGATCGGGGAAGGTGGAAGAAAATTAAGCGGTGGTCAGGCACAGAGGATCACGTTAGCTCGTGCATTTCTTGAAGATCGCTCCATTCTGCTTCTTGATGAGCCAACTGCCCAGCTTGATGTTGAAACAGAATACGAGATAAAGAAAAAAATCCTTCCATTATTAGAAGATAAACTTGTTTTCATGGCCACTCACCGTTTGCATTGGATGATGGAAATGGATTTGATTCTAATGCTTGAAAAAGGAAAATTGGTTGAGGTTGGTACTCATGAAGAGCTTATGTCTCGAAAAGGTAGCTACTATCAAATGGTGTGTTTGCAAATGGAGGGAGTCTCATAATGGTGAAGAAAGGATGGGTTCTACCATATTTAAAAGAAAATGCAAAGCTCTTCTCGATTGTCATCCTGCTCGGTTTAGTAACCGCCTTCTCAGCAGCCTTTCTTATGTTTACATCCGGATTTCTCATTTCTAAAGCTGCCACTAGACCGGAAAACCTTCTACTAATCTATGTGCCAATTGTTGCGGTAAGGACATTTGGCATCTTACGTGCCGTTTCAAGGTATAGTGAGAAGTTGCTAGGTCACCACATTATTCTAAAGGTTCTTTCACATATGCGCTCTCGATTATACGAAACCATTGAACCGAGAATTTTAAAAGAAGGAGACAGTATAAAAACAGGAGATCTTCTTGGTGTGATGGCAGAGGACATTGAATATTTGCAGGATGTTTACGTCAAGACGATTTTTCCTTCTGTCACCGGTATCTTTTTATATGCCGTCGCGATAGGATTGCTTGGCGCTTTCTCCTGGGTATTTGCAGGATTAATGGCTATTTATGGCGCTATTCTCATCTTTCTCTTTCCTTTAGTGTCCTTATTAGTTACGCGTAAAAATGTAGCAAAGCTAAAAAGTCGTCGTAGCTCTCAATACAGCTCGCTAACAGATGGTGTCGTTGGAATTGGAGACTGGGTCTTTAGCGGTCATCAGAAAACGTTTATTGAAAATGTTGAAAAAGAGGATGCTGAGATTTATAAGGAAGAGAGGCGTCGGACTACTTTTGTTTCTTATCGAAATTTTGCTGCTCAGTGTATTGTTGCCATTATTGTTTTATCGATGCTTGTTTGGACAGGAAATCAGAGTATGGATGGACAGATTTCCCATACGCTAATTGCCGCATTTGTTCTTATTCTCTTTCCATTAACAGAGGCCTTTCTTCCTCTCTCTGATGCTGTGAGTGAACTTCCAGGATATGAAGATTCGATTAATCGATTGAAAGGATTGTCATTGGAGAAACCTTCTGAGAAGGAAGATGATGAGAAAAGCGTTTGGAAGAACAGTCATCTTCGCTTTGATAAGGTTAGTTATCAAACGAAAGAGGGGCAATGGATACTCAAGGATATCAATCTAGAAATACCTCAGGGAACAAAGCTTGCTATTCTTGGTCCGAGTGGTTCTGGTAAAACGACCCTGCTTAAGCTTATGAAAGGAATCTATTCTCCTTCTGAAGGGAGTGTATCGATAAACGGTGTAGAGACTTCTATGTCTATGGGGGATAAACAGCTCTTAAGTGTGCTAAATCAACAGCCGTATCTTTTTGATACTTCGGTATTGAATAATATTCGACTTGGGAAGCCATCTGCTTCGGATGAAGAGGTCTATGAAGCCGCGAAAAGCGTCCAACTTCATGACTTTATTGTTGCATTACCTGAAGGCTATCAAACGTCTATGCAAGAAGCGGGTATGCGATTCTCAGGAGGAGAGCGTCAGCGAATTGCCCTTGCTCGTATTCTTATACAAGAGACAGCTGTTGTTTTACTAGATGAACCAACAGTTGGGCTCGACCCACGAACAGAGCAAGCTTTGCTCTCTACGATCTTTCAAGTGCTTGAGAAGAAAACGGTCGTTTGGGTAACGCATCATCTTGTAGGGATGAGAAGAATGGACCATATTGCATTTATGGAAGATGGTGAAATTGTAATGGAAGGAAAGCATGATGAATTGCTAATGTCGAGCGACCGCTACAGAAGACTTTATGAATTAGATGCTCCTTTTCAATTAAACAACTCTCATGTAACAGAAAAGATGATAGGTTAAAAGACCTAATCATTAGAATGCAATAGTTTGTTTTAAAAGATTAGATAGAGTTTTGTTCTTTGTAAAGAACCAGAAACTAGGGTTCTTACTGGTTTTTTGACATATTTGTAATAAAGACACGACGTAAATGGGTATATAGTACTATATTGTGCAAAGTTTATAAAAACCGTATTAATCTGTCATATTTATGTAACCGACTTGTTATTGGACTAAAATCGTTGTGTTATATTTGCCTGTTATCATGTGGGACATGGGTGATTGAGAGAAACAAAAAAACAACACCAATATTAAAACTCTCAGGAGGAATGTATACATGGTAGCTCGTAAAAACATTGTAAGAAACGTGGTTACATCCACAGCACTAGCTGGAATGATGTTTGCTAGTCCGGTAGTTTCAGAGGCGGCACTAGGAGATCAAACACTTTCTTATGGTGAAAAACACGGCGACGTTGTCGAGTTACAGGATGTACTGTCTGCCAAAGGGTATTTCAACTATGATGAATCTACAGGATACTACGGATCAATTACTGAAGGTGCTGTAAAGCAATTCCAAAAAGAACACGGTCTTGCAGTTGACGGCATCGCAGGTCCAACTACATTTTCAGCAATGCAAAGCGTAAATAATGGACAAGCTATGCGTACGCTCGTTCAAGGTGACCGCGGTCATCAGGTACAAGCGCTACAAGAAGAGCTTGGTGGTTACTATAACTATACAGTAGACGGAATTTATGGTCCGATCACTGAACAAGCTGTTCGTGCGTTCCAGGCTGATAACGGTCTATCAGTAGACGGTATTGCAGGTAAGAACACTTGGTCTGTATTAAACGGTGGTAGTGCTCCTGCTCCAAAAGCACCTGCTAAGAAAGAGGCTGCAAATAAGGAAGCAGTTCAAACATCTACTACTTCTAATTCCACGCCTGCTAAAGAATCAAACACTGAAAGTAAGTCATCACAGGCAAGTGGTCAAGAAATTCAAATGGAAGCAACAGCTTACACTGCATTCTGTACAGGATGCTCTGGTGTAACAGCTACTGGTATTGATTTGAGAGCTAATCCAAATCAAAAAGTAATTGCTGTTGACCCTGATGTTATTCCACTAGGTTCTAAAGTACATGTAGAAGGTTACGGAGAAGCAGTTGCTGGAGATACTGGCGGCGCAATCCAGGGTAACCGAGTTGATTTATTCATGGCTGATCGCCAAGATGCACTAGACTTTGGTCGTAAGACAGTTACTGTAACAGTACTTGACTAATTTAATTGAAGATCACAACTGCCTGATGATTTCATCAGGCAGTTTTTTTTGTCTTGTAATCTATTTTAATTCTTTTCGTTGAGACGTGCATTTCACTTCTAGTGATGGAAAAAGATTTAAGTGAAGCATTCCCTAGTTTACCGATTGGTTTTTATGTTTTCGTTCCTGTGATATAGTTTCAAAGGTTTGAAATTGTTCTGTTTGAGAGGGGCTTTTTTGTGCGAAATAAAATCATTCGGTGGGGATTTTTCTTCGTAGGTCTCGCCGTACTTGGTCTAGGCATCGCTATGACAATTAAAGGTAAAACATTTGGAATTGGTCCATGGGACGTCTTTCATTATGGATTATTTAAGCAATTTGGTTTAACGATTGGTAGCTGGTCTATCATTACTGGATTTATTATACTTGCATTCACATCACTGTACACAAAAACAATGCCGCAATTAGGCGCTTTTTTAAATATGCTTTTGCTCGGTTTATTTATTGATTTCTTCCTATATATTCTCCCGGATCCAGTGACGCTGCTTTCTCAGGGAATTGTATTTATAGTCGGTATTGTTGTGCTCGGATATGGTATTGGTTTATATGTAACCTCTGGTCTTGGGGCAGGACCACGAGATGGAATTATGCTCTTGATAGTAGAAAAAACGGGCTGGCGCATCGATTGGGTAAGAAATGGGATTGAAATCGCTGTGTTGCTTTTTGGTTGGTTACTTGGAGGGCCTGTAGGGATTGGAAGTATTGTCATTGCTTTTATGCTCGGTAAAATAATTCAATTTTCGATGCCTCAATGTAAAGCATTGCTAGAAATTGTTTTAACTTATCAAAAGCCAATGTCCTCAAATGAATCTGCTTAACGAAAAGCCTGCCGAATTCGGCAGGCTTTTCGTTAAATATAGTTTTTCTCTTTGCACCATTCTATGAAAATATCATAGTCTTTTTTTACACGTTTTTGATAAAATGTGGCCCATTCATTCACTTCATTACGTAGGTTTTGCCAGTCATCAATCACACGAAGGATTTCAGTTTCACTATGGTAGGTTAAATAATGGTGATCAATGTCAGAATCCGCTCGAGCATGAATTTTGGCAGAAATTTGAGCCATCGTCTTAACGGTTTGCTTAAGATCTTTGTATTCTTTTATATGTTTTGGCTCGATTTCCTTTGTATAAGGCGATTTTTCTCTTACATAGAATTCTTTATCGCCAATTGTCACGTAACCAAGGTGAGGGTCTTGCTTGTGGTGCATGGCTTGTTGCGTTTTAATTACCCTCAAACCTTCATGTTTATTTGTATCCCAAAATGCCTGGTCATATGGGAAGAAATAAGCTGGAATAGGTGTGCGAGCTTCCTTAATTTCAAGGATAAGATCAGTTAAATGGTCCTCAGCACTTTCGCCGTGAACGAGGATAAGGTAGCGTTTTAGCCCAGTAGAGCCAATACCCGCTCCTTTTTTCTCAACGATATCTTTTATTTCATAATGTCTCAAGCTTTCGTCAATCTCATCTTTCAATGTTTTGGTGTATGTTTCCCATGCTTTTCTTACTTGGGTCTTTTCAGCTTCACCAATCGCATTTAATTTAGTACCGGTACGGATGAATTTTCGTTCGCCATCACTGTTAAGATGAGTTTGTTTATTCAGTGAGTGCGTAGGAGAACGATCTTCAAGTTTTTTTAGGCGTTTCTTGATTGGTCCCTTAGTGTTTTTGTCTGTGAATTGAAACGCAACAGGCTTTTCCTCTCCATTTTCGAACGCTTGAAGTTGTTTCACATAATTCTTAATATACGTACTGACTAGTTTTGATTGGTCGCTTTCTGAGTAACCTAAGTCTTCCGCATAAAGTCGAACACTAACGGTCATTCTAAGTAAATCGTACAGATAAGAACCGAGATAGCCTTCATCAAAATCATCTACATCGAAGACATTCTCACCATCTTCATTGCGAAAAGCACTAAAGTTGTCAAAGTGAAGATCTCCCATTAACCAGGTTGGTTTATCATCTGGTGTATGGTAATGAAAAGGTATTTGTGTAACATCATAATAATACAAATACGCGCTCCCACGAAAGAAGCTAAAAGGACTTTCGCTCATCTTACTATATTTCGTTTTACGTTCAGATTTCGTAAGTTGCATTAAAGTAGAATCAAATTGGTTAATAATCATTTGTAGCGTTTGTTTACGTAGATAGTTTCTTGTGTTTTTGATATGTTCTGTTGAGACGGATGTCATGTTGCTTCCTCCTTTGTTCGTCATAATTCTAGTGTACTTTAGTTAAAGGTTCGAACAAAGTAAAAGAGGTTATAACGCTTTTTCGGTTTGTATGGACGCCGAGTGACAATCATTAGTTCTATTGTTGTAAGTGGAATAAACAAGAATAATTTAAGAGATCCCACTCCAATTGCAAGGAGTAGGATCTCTTAGTCATTAGTCTCTTATAATATCCTCTTTCATTTCATGTTCTTTAATATAAGCAAGAGGAAGGAGAGTACTTTCAAAATCAAACACGTTTAATTCTTTTCCGTTTAAAAGGCGATTTGGGTAATCAGGGTTAGCGAGAGCGCTTGTACCAAGACTAACAAAATCAGCTTCTTGCTTTTCGATAAGATTGCTTGCTTTATCAGGATCACCCAGCTGTCCATTTGCAATGACAGGAATAGAGCTATAGGATTTCGCAGCGGCAGCTAATGATTTAGTACCATCTCCAAAAGCAGGTAGAGTGCCATCAGGCTCAGTTACGTGAATATAATCAAGTTCTTTTTCTAACGTTGAAAAGATGAGCTTTGCTGATTTTTCTCCTTCAGGCCATTTATAGGCTGGGTCAGCAACTTTGATTTGAGATAAACGAATGCCAACAGTAAAGTTCTTTCCAACTTCATTTCGAACATCTTCGATCACTTCCGCTAAAAGCTTAAGTCGGTTTTCAAGCGATCCACCATATTCATCTTCACGCTCATTTAAATAGTTTGTTAAAAATTGGTCAAGCAAATAGCCGTTTGCACCATGAATTTCAACACCATCAAATCCTGCTTCTCTCGCATGACGAGCTGCTTTTTTAAATGAGTGCCTTATTTCCTTTATTTCATCTAAAGAAAGAGACTTCGGAGTTTTGAAAGACCCTGATCCTCCATAAAACCCAAGCTGCTCTCCTTTTGGTGGGATCGTTGAAGGAGCTACTGTGACATCTGTGTAGGCATTTCCCTGACTTTGGCCCCCAGCATGCATCAGTTGAGCAATGATCGAAGTTCCGTATTCATGCACGGATGAAGTTACGTTTTTCCACGTTTCAATGTGATTATGGTTGGTTAAACCAGGCTGATTTAAATAGCCCTGGCTGTAAAGCTCATCTGTATAGATGCCTTCAGTGATAACAGCACTGAAACCTCCTTTCGCAAAACGTTCATAGTAATCGCGCATGGTCGTGGTGGCACTTCCGTCATCTGTTGCAGTAATGCGAGTCATAGGTGCGACGATAAACCGATTTTTTAGTGAAAGCTTTCCAAGTTTTTCTGAAGTAAATAATTTGTTGTGGTTCATTCCAGTCATCCTCTCTACGATCTCATTTATGGTTATCATTATAAAGGCAACCAATAGAATAAACGAAAGTTATGCTCAATTTGGTAGCATGCGCACTGAACTATTTATTTAAGTAGGAAGAGGGGATTGATGTCCATCCATTAAAAAAACACCCTTTCATTGAAAGGGTGGTGGAGGTTTCATTATCTAATTTGACCAGTACCTGTCATGCAATATTTAATCGTAGTTAAAGCAGGTAGTCCCATAGGACCTCTAGCATGTAGCTTTTGTGTCGAAATACCGATTTCTGCACCAAAGCCTAAAGCAGAACCATCTGTAAAGCGAGTAGATGCATTATGATAAACAGCAGCTGCGTCTACAAGGTTTCGGAATAGAGAAGCTGATTTTGCATCTTCTGTAATAATCGCTTCAGAATGCTTCGTGCCATATTGTTCAATATGATCAATAGCTTCTTGCGTATTTTCAACTGTTTTGATTGCAATTTCAAGACCAAGATATTCATTGCTCCAGTCATCCTCGTCAGCAAGGACAGCATCTTTAAACGTGTTTACGATATATTCATCACCGTGAACGCTAATGTTATTTTCAGCTAATGCACTTTCAAGAGTCTCTTGGTTTTCTTCAAGCCATTTTTTATGAACGATAAGCGTTTCAACGGCATTACAAACCGCTGGTCGGTCGGTTTTCGCGTTAATTAAAATGTTGATGGCTTTGTCAACTTCTGCTGATTGATCAAAATAGATGTGGCAGTTTCCAACACCCGTCTCAAGTACTGGTACAGTTGCATTGTTTACAACTGTGTTAATGAGGGCTCCGCCTCCACGAGGAATGAGAACATCAATGTGTTCTTTCATCGTAAAGAGCTGGCTCGTTGCTTCGCGATCAGTTGTTGCAATTAATTGAACGGCTTCAACAGGAATTTTCGTTTTTGGAAGTGCTTCATGAATGACGCGAACAATTCCTTTATTTGAATTAAGAGCGTTGGATCCACCTTTTAGTACAATCGCATTTCCTGATTTGAGTGCAAGACCAGTGGCATCAACGGTTACGTTTGGTCGGGCTTCATAGATCATACCGATAACGCCCAGTGGAACGCGAACTTGTTCTACTTGCATACCGTTATCAAGGGACCAATCAGAAATAACCTCTCCAACTGGATCCTCAAGGTCTGCTACTTCACGAAGGCCGTTCGCAAAGTCTTTTACACGCTCTTTCGATAAACTTAAGCGATCCATGAAAGCTTCTGTAAATCCTTTTTCTTTTCCGCGCTCAAGATCTTTTTTATTTTCGTTTAAAATATAGTCCGTTTCTTTCTCAAGTTCGTCTGCAATAATGAGTAATGCTTGATTTTTTTCCTCGGTTGTTAGCAGGGAGAGGGTTTTGGAAGCCCCCTGTGCCTGCTTTGCTTGTTCTTTTACATTAACTTTAATTGGATCTAGAGTAGTCATCAAACGCCTCCTATAATTTTTTATTCTTATTTTATTACGAGCCGAGTGGAATAGCTAGCTGATCGTGATAAACAAAGTCATTAATATGAACGGCTTCTTTCACTGAAATATCGATAAGCTCGGAAATTTCTTCAGTGGAAAGTCCTTTAATCATTTTCAAATGCTTAGAAGAGTAGTTCGTAACGCCAAGACCGATTTCTTCTCCATCCATGTCTGTTAGTTTCACAACAGCTCCTGGCTTAAAGTGTCCGTGAACGTAATGCACGCCTACAGGTTGTAAGCTACGTTCGTGTTCAGAGATCTCAGAACTTGCTTTATCTGTCACGATCACTTCACCTTCAGGACCGGAATTAAAGGCAATCCATTGTTTCTTATTATCAAGCTCTGCTTGACCTTCAGGTGTAAAGTACGTTCCAGTTGCGGTTTGGTGAACGGCGTTATAAATAATTCCTTTTGTTGTAGCGTTACCTAAGAAGGACGGAGTACCTGATGCCATAGCAATTTTGACAGCATCAATTTTGGATCTCATACCGCCCGTTCCCACAGAGCTGCCAGGCTCACCGGCAGAGTCTTCGATTTCAGGTGTAATTTCAGTAACATGCTCTAATAGTTTCGCATCCGGATTCTTTCTGGGATCATCACTATAAAGACCGTCTATATCAGATAGAATAATAAGTTGATCGGCACTTACAAGTGCTGCGACTTTAGCTGAAAGGGTATCATTGTCTCCGAATTTTAAACGTTCAACTGTTACCGTATCATTTTCATTGACGATTGGAACAATTCCTCTTTCTAATAGAACATTAATGGTGTTGCGCGCGTTATTGTATCTTTTGCGATCAGAAAAGTCACTGCGCGTAATCAGAATTTGTGAAGCAGTATAGCCGTGAGATATGAAGCGTTCTGAATAAGCTTCCATTAACAGTCCCTGACCGATTGATGCAGCGGCCTGTTTTTCTGAAAGTGATGTCGGCCGTTCAAGGCATCCAAGACGGCGGTAACCAGCGGCTACTGCTCCTGATGAAACAAGAAGAACTTCATGACCTTCATCTTTTAACATGACAATATCATCTACTAGTCGTTCTAGTTTTCTTCGGCTAATGTCACCTAGTCTACTCGTTAGTGAGCTGCTTCCGATTTTAATTACGATTCGTTTCTTTTCGTCGTTTAGATTCATCATTTCACTCCTATATAACTTGCCGTTAAATATGTGATTGCTTTAATCAATTGACTCTATGAGTATAACAAACGGACATATCGTGACAACACGACATGCCCAAATAGTCCGAATACAAGGAGAATAACTACGAATATGGACGATGCTCGCTCTAAACTCGTTTCACATAAGCTTAGAAGATGAGAGGCTTGCTTATCACGGTATATAAAGACTGTAAAACAATATAAATTTACAATTACATCCATTTTATGCGTTTCGCTGTATGAAACGATTAATTAGATCCGTCGTCATGTAAGGGCTTACATAAGGGTGGTGTGCATAAAAGTTAAGCTTTATGCAAAAAGAAACAGACACGGATCAGTCAGTAAGGAAAGAACTCTGGTATACTGCTGATAAAAGGATGTTGAAAGGGTGGTGGCATGATCATAATCGATGTACTATTCGTTTTATTAACTGTTTTATGGATTAGCGAGTTTGTGATGAAACGAGGGAAAAAGAGTACGGAATCATCATCTTCTGAAAAGCGATCTTTTGTTTGGATTCTAAGTATGATTAGTTTAGCCATTGTAGGTTCCATTATCTTTAGTGAACGTAATCTTTTCGTTTTTAATGAATCACCGCTTACTGAATTGCTAGGGCTACTTCTATATGGCAGTGGAATTGGCTTAAGGTATTGGGGAATTCAAGAACTGGGGCGTTTTTTTTCGAGAAACGTGATCGTGGAGCAAAAAGTCGACCTCGTCAGTTCAGGTCCTTATCGTTTATTGCGTCATCCCTTATACACAGGCTTGCTTCTTACTTTAGTTGGGTTGCCAATCTACATAGGTACCTGGGGAGGCGGGATATTATCATTTCTATTGCTTGTTCCTGCTCTTCTTTATCGAATTCGTATCGAAGAAAGAATGCTCTTCGATTCTGTTGGGGAAACTTATCACGAATGGGGAAAGGAAAGATACCGACTGCTCCCTTTCATTTACTAATATGAAAAGTTTGATTTCTCTGTGGAAAAGTTCTCCATCTTCATATAAAGAGATTAGGATGATCGAAAGAGGGAACAAGAGTTAGATGACATAATAGTGAAAGAGGACATTAATGAATGAATTATTCTAAAACTTTAGTTAACCTGCGTAATAGTTTCTGGTTTCTTCCAGTTGTATACGGCCTTATTTCTTTGGCGGTAGTAGGACTCAGTACATGGATAGACTTTATGTATGTTTCACAGCTTCAAGGGACATTACCGAAGCTGTTTCTTGCAACTGAAAAACTTGCACAGTCACTCTATGCTCCGCTTGTGACAGCTATTTTAACGATGACGACGATTTCATTTTCATCCATTATGGTTGTGTTGACGACTTATTCATCACAATTTTCTCCGAGAACATTACAGGATTTTATCTCGGATCGTTTTACACAACATGTACTAGGCGTTTTTGTGGCGGGATTTGTTTTTGCACTTGTTAACATGCTTCTTTTAACAGGTAAAGACAGCCGGATTATCCTATCACCACTTTTAACGGTTATTCTTGCGATTACTTGTTTGCTGTTCTTCATCTTATTTATTCATCATTCGGCCACGTTTGTTCAGGTAAATAACTTAATTGAAAAAATCACAAGAAGATCCCTTTATATTGTTGAAAAGAAAAGTGAACTTTACGAAGGTGAGACGTTCGAGAAGTGGGATCGCTGGGAAGAAAGTGAACTTAGAGAAGAAGATGGTATGCCGATATATAGTCATAAGATGGGCTATATTCAGCAAATCCCTTACTCGAAATTAGTCGATATCGCCACCCAAAATGAAAGCATAATTCGACTTAATTCTGATGTAGGGAATTACGTGAAGGAAGGTTCTAGAATCGCAACGGTATGGATGAAAGGTTCTTCCACTTTTTCTGCTGACAATTTCTTGAATTCAATTGCGATCGGAACAGAAAGAATCAATGATCAGGACCTGGAGTTTTCAATACAAAAACTCGTAGACATTGCCCTTAGAGCGATCTCGCCATCAGTGAATGATCCGCATACAGCAGTTAACTGTACGAACCGAATTGGTACGATCCTTTCAAAAATCGGCCATACTTATGATCCAAAAGAAGCTTTTTTTGATAAAGAAAGAAACCTTCGCGTTCTATCAACGCCAAAACCATTTTTTCAATATCTTTATAAATCGTTCTATCAAATACGTCATTATGGAAAAGATGATGTATCCATGTTAAATGGGATACTAGATGCACTCATTTTAACCGCAGGTGGGCAACGTAAGGAAATCAAAGCAGATGTTCAGCGGTTTCATCAATATTTATTAACTAGCATTGATCTAAACGAACTACCAGATCTTGACCGTGAGTTTCTTCTCCATACTTCAGAAGTGTTAAATGATGTATGTAAATAACATCGAAAGGCATCCGACAAATTATCGGATGCCTTTATTTTTGTAGCTCAACCTGTGCGAGCGCTTCGCCTGGTAAGGTGAACTCTTCAAGAACGCTGCTTTGTTGGTTCCGAATAACAAAATTGAGAGGAAGACCTGTAGCTGGCTCAATCCATATACTAAACGTCATTTTCTCAAAATACCCTTCTGTAATTCTACCTTGAGCAAGAATCGCAGGCTGTTCCTTATAGATAGCTTCTGGGTTGCTGATTTTCCAATTATCATAGTTAGCTAAGTAAGAAAGGGCAATCGAGCGGATTTTTTCTTCATCATCGGCATTATTTATGAGAGATGCTGAGTGTAAGACATCATTATATAAGTCTTCTTCCGTAAGCGAGTGGACGCTAGCTGAATTCTTTTCTGGCAAAATGGCAATCTCAGATGCAACAAATAATCCGGTTCCTACTAGCATCAATAAAAGAGTAAGATAAGTAAGAAGAGCAGGAACTTTTTGATGTAAGACTGTTCCAAAACTACTTTTCTTTTTTGGACGAGTATCTCTTTTAACTGTTTTCCAAACATTGTCCTTATGGGAATGAGTAAAAGTAACAGCCTTTGTATCAAGCAACCTAGTGCGAAGGTTTTTAAAATATTTCTCCATCGTGACCCTCCCTAGTACATTTCTTTAAGAAGTATTCTTGCCCGTCGTAATCTAGTTTTAACGGAGTTTTCATTAATGGAAAGCAGTTCACTGATTTCTTGTACTTTCAAATCTTCAAAATAATGAAGAAAGATAACCTCGCGATATTTAGTAGGAAGCTTAAGGATGTTTAATGCAAGTTCATTATTCTCTTCTGAGCCAATGAGCACCATGTCAGGCTCAGAAGCGGAGTGTTTAAATGTACTTAAAAGTGATTGAGCGAAGGTGATGTTACGATAGGCCCAGCTCTTCAGAACATCCTTGCATTTATTTGCGGTAATGGTTAGGACCCAAGATTTAAGAGAAGATTCCATATTAAAAGTGTCTAGTTTCGTATAGCAAATAATAAACACTTCTTGAGCAATATCTTCTGCCTTATCTTTATCTTTTAAGTAGCTAAAAGCAAGCCAGACAACACTATCGCCATATTCATCCATAATTGTCTCAAGGACCGCTTCCCTATTGGTGAGATCAAGGTAATTGGTTGGTTCTTTGTTCCCCAAGGTTGCGTCTTCCTCCTTCGGCCCTTCAAATAAAAGACGAGTAACGTGCGCGAAGGGTTTCATATTAAATTTCCATAATTTGTGTTTGTTTCTATTATAGAATAGATTTAACCAAACTTGGTAGATTTTCCTTGAATTATATAAAAATAACGTACGGTGGTAAACACATGACTAAGTCGACTGTATTTATAGAATGGCTAAAGAAGGTTAAAGTTTGATTAATGTGGAACGAGTTCTTTAGAGGTATATCATTAGTATGAAAAGAGGAATAAGTTGACTAAATTAACCGCAGTACCCACACCTACGAATGCAAGGATTCAATCCATTGATGCGATGCGGGGCCTCGCTTTACTCGGTATCTTTTTTGTGAACATGATCGATTTCCATTCACCATGGATGTACATCGATCAGTTGAGCTACTGGGGGGATTTATGGAATCAATTCTCCATGAATGTGATTGATGTACTCGCACAAGCAAGTTTCTATCCCTTATTTTCATTTTTGTTTGGTTATGGATTTATTATTCTACAAAATCGTTTGATTGCTCGTAGTACCCGATTTCTTCCGGTTATAATTAGGCGATTGGTTTTCCTGTTTATCCTTGGCGTTATGCATTTCGTATTGATCTGGCATGGCGATATTTTATTTACCTATAGTCTTTGTGGCTTCTTATTGCTTCTTTTTATCAAACTAAAGGGGAAGTATTTGTTACAAATTGGAATCGGTATGTGGCTGTTTTATGCCCTTATTTTCTTTTTATTACTATTGCCATTTAACGGAGATGAGTTTACATCGCATAATCCTGACGCGATTCAACAGTCACTTCTTATTTATGGATCAGGTAGCTATATGGAAATTTTAAATCAACGTGTGAGTGATTGGACTTATGTAAATGGTGGGATAAATGGTGTGTTTCTCTTATTTTCAGTTTTCCCTTACTTTCTAATAGGTGCCGCTTTTGCAAAAGAAGGGTGGTTTAATGGGAAGCAGAACAATTTGTTATTAGTGAGAAAATTGTTTTTTATTGGAGCAATCGGCTTTTTTGTAAAGATTTCGCCTTTTTTGTTTGATTCTTATGCATTTTCTCATCTTCAAGATAGTCTTGGTGGACCGCTGGTTTCTCTTTTTTATATGTCGGCTATTGCTCTCATTTACTATTCGGGAAAAACGCTAAAGCCACTTGAGTGGGTTGGAAAAATGGCGCTAACAAATTACTTGTTCCAATCAATTGTAAGCACGCTCATTTTTTATAACTATGGTCTGAGTTTATACGGAGAGGTTGAGGTTAAGACAGGTATTCTATTATTACTAGGTATTTTCTTATTTCAGATCGCATTTAGTCGATGGTGGCTTTTGAAATATCGTTACGGCCCGATTGAATGGGTGTGGCGAATGGTGACGTATAGACGTCGTTTTTTCTTAAAAAGAAACCAGGAAAAGGAGGTTGTATATGAAAATAATTGAAAAAGCTGTTGAATTTTCTGCAGTCGCTCATGATGGGCAATATAGAAAAGGCTCAACGTTGCCATACTTTTCTCACCCTGTAACAGTAGGGTTCTATTTATTAGAGGCAGGCGCCTCAGAAGAAGCCATTGCAGCGGGAATACTCCATGATGTGGTGGAAGATACCGCCATGACTTATGACATCGTTAAAGAAGAGTTCGGTGAAATCATTGCAGATTTAGTTGAAGGGTGCTCAGAGCCTGATAAAAGTCTTAGTTGGGAAAAAAGAAAAAGTCATACGATAGATACGTTAAGAACAGCTTCGTTCCAAGTGAAACAAATTGCTTGTGCAGATAAACTCCATAACTTAACGACGATCAATTATGATTACGAGACAGAAGGTGAACGAATTTGGGAGCGATTTAGTCGTGGAAAAGAAAAGCAGCGCTGGTATTATGAATCGATCTATCTAAGTTTGTTAGCTGGTCTTACAGCAAAAGAAGCGGAATTTCCTTTGTTTTTAAAGCTAAATGAAATGATTGAAATGGTTTTTAGGGATTAGCGAAATGTTTGTCATATGAATTTCATGATTACATTTCCTACTTCGGGGTATTAGTAATTATATTCGAATAGAAGTAGGAGGTATAGTAATGGAACTTATTCTTTATTTAGCAGTGGCTCTTATTGCGATTGTATTCGCAGTACTTAGTATCTTTTTAATTAAAGTGTTAAAGTCAACTGAAAAAACACTTTCTAACACAGCAGAAATGATTGATTCTCTGCAGGGACAGATTGATGGGTTATCAAAAGAAACAACAATGATGTTGCACAAAACAAATGTACTTGCAGATGAAGTTCAATCAAAAGTTGGTCAATTCTCACCCGTTTTCAAATCTGTTCAAGAAACAGGTGCATCTCTACAAAACTTATCCCGTTCTTTTTCCAAATTAAGCAAATCAGTTGAGAAAGGCGTCGAAGCCAGGCAGGGAAAAGCAGCTGAAGCGGCGAATTGGGGAAGTACTGCTTTGAGTATGTGGGAGAAGTATCGCATCAAAAAATCAAACATACAAGCTGTTAAGGAGGAAGGTAAATATGAAAGAGTCTAAATCAAGCCATGATGTAAAGGTTGAACACGAACCAGCACCAGAAGGGTATTCATCTTCAACAAGAGAAGTGATTCGCATTGATTCTTCCGATCCGATCAAGTCAGAAAGTCAGTTTAAAGGTCCAGCGATTGCTGCTTTAGCTGGAAGTGTCGTAGGTGCAGCTGCAGGCGTATTGCTAGCTCCTAAAGCAGGGAAAGACTTAAGGAATGATATTAGCGGCGGCGTTACCAAAGCGAAGGACAAAAGTGTTGAAGTGTCTAGTAATGTGAAAGTCAAATCCACTGCTTTTGCACAATCGGTCAAAACAAAGTCGAATGATATTGTGAGCAAAGTAAAGAATCGTAAAAATGATTCAAATCAACCAGAACAACCAGAAGAAGAAGCACTTGTAAGTGGGTATTCGATCAAACGAGCAGCTGAGCTTGACGAGACAGAAGTGCCAACTTCAACAGTGGTGAATAAGGATATCGAAAAGATTATTGTCGAAACAGAAGGTGCAGAAACATTTGACGATGTGATTCAACGTGATGTTGAACGTACGCTTGAAAGAGATCCAGATCATCCTGAAACCCTTGACGAAGCTGCTGAATTGGAGCTAAAGAGAACATATAATAAAGATTCAAAATAAAAAACCGCCGTTTGGCGGTTTTTTTTTAGTCATAGAAAAAGCAGAGAGAAGATCTCTCTGCTTTACGCTAAAATGAAATTAGGACGGGTGGATCGAGTTTACTTTTGTAGCTTCTCGGACAACGCTTCTAGCTTTGGACGCTTCAAGTTGTTCTTTCTTCGCTTTGTTCTCGATTTCTTTAATGGTCTGTATCGTGGGACCAGTCATTTTTTAAACCCTCCTAATTTTAATCTAGTTATCTTTTCCCCACTTTTAAAAGATAAAACAGCTTAAGGGTGAAAAAGTTATAAAATGGTAAAAAAGAACCTGTGTTTTTGATTAAACGCTTACATTTCTTAATAATGAACAGTTCGAGAGGCGAAAATGTGCGAGATTTGTAATCTCATGACTAGTTTCGACGAAGTTATTTTCTTTCGGGATTAGATGATGCACAATAATGATAAGAAGTCGCATGATATGAGACTATATCGCAAAAAAGGTGGGCATACGATGAAGAAAATATTAATTGTGGACGACCAGTATGGCATTCGCGTGTTGTTAAGTGAACTATTTAAGAAAGAAGGGTACCAAACGCTCCAAGCTGCGAACGGTATGACAGCCATTGAGCTTGTGAAACAAGAATGTCCCGACCTTGTAATCCTCGATTTAAAAATGCCCGGTATGGACGGATTGGAAGTATTTAAAAACCTGAAAAAGCTTAATGAAGGTGTTCAAGTTATCTTTATGACGGCTTATGGTGAGTTACAGCTTGTACAAGAGTTTATGAAGCTTGGTGCGATCACTCATTTTGCAAAACCGTTTGACATAGAAGAAGTATGTCGAACCGTTAAACGTGTTGTTCCACTTGATACAAAAGAAATGGCACGCAGCAAATAATTGTTTCCCCTGCTTTCTTCAGAAAGCAGGTTTTTTTCTATCAATTTTGAAACCTATTTAGCGGCAATCCGTATCATAATCAATGATTAAAAAGGGGGATTATGAAATGAATAATCACGAAATTGACTTTAAATTATACGGGGATGATATGCAGTTTGTGGAAGTAGAATTAGATCCAGGAGAGACGGTTGTAGCCGAAGCGGGAAGTCTGATGATGATGGAAGATCATATTGAAATGGAAACAATTTTTGGGGATGGAAGTGAACGACAAAGTGGCTTAGTAGGTAAGTTGTTTAGTGCAGGAAAACGAGTACTTACAGGCGAGAGTCTCTTTATGACGGCTTTTACGAATGAAGGAAAAGTGAAAAAACTCGTATCTTTTGCTTCGCCTTATCCGGGCAAGATCATCCCAATGGATTTAAGTGAATGGGAAGGAAAAATCATTTGCCAAAAAGATGCTTTTCTTGCTGCAGCTAAAGGGGTATCGGTAGGAATTGAACTTCAAAGGAAGTTAGGTACAGGTTTCTTTGGCGGAGAAGGGTTTATTATGCAGAAGCTTGAAGGAGACGGTTTAGCATTCGTTCATGCTGGGGGGACGATACATAAAAAAGTACTTCAACCAGGTGAAACGCTCCGTCTTGATACAGGGTGTTTAGTAGCCATGACAGGCGATGTGGATTATAACATCGAATTTGTAAAAGGGGTGAAAACGGCTTTGTTTGGTGGAGAAGGCTTGTTTTTTGCAACGCTTAGAGGTCCAGGAACGGTTTGGGTTCAATCGCTACCGTTTAGTCGCTTAGCAAGTCGGGTGTTTGCTGCAATGCCACAAACGCCAGGTGGTAGTAAAGGGGAAGGTAGTATGGCAAAAGGATTCTTTGATATGTTTAATGGAGATTGAGAAACTTTGTATTCAAAAAGCTGCTCTTCATCAATAAGTGATGAAGAGCAGCTTTTTTAGATTGCGTAGTAAAGCGTTACTTACGCTTGCGAGATTTAGGAGCTGGCGCATTCTTTCTTGTTAATTCAAGATCTAGTTTTTGGGTGATTTTCTCGAGATATTTCTCTTCACCAGGAAGTAGCAGAGTGACAACCGATCCTTCTTTCCCCATTCGGCCTGTTCGTCCTGAACGATGAAGATAAGTTCTTGCGTCCTCGGATAAATCGTAGTGGAAGACATGGGTGATGTTATCAATATCCAAACCTCTTGCAGCAAGGTCAGTCGTTAACAAAAGTGGAATCTGATCGTTTCGAAAACGATTTAGAACATTCTTTCTTTCAGTCTTGTTTGTGGAACTATCCAATACATCGAATGAAATTTTTTTCGTTGCAAGAATGTCCTTTAAACGCGAAAGATAGTTGCTATTGTTAACAAAGGCTAGAGCTTTAACACCATCTTTACGTGCTAGCTTTCGAAGTAGTTCTGGTTTTTCGCGACGGTTGGTTACGTAATAACTGTGATCAATGGCTTTCTTCTCTTCAGCAGTTGCTTTGATGCTTAATACTGATGGATTATCAGACAGCTTTTTCGCTTGCATGAGTACTTTATCGCTAAGAGTAGCTGAGAAGAAAAGAAGCTGACAGTCTCTAAGGGCAGATTGACAGATGTAAGAAACATCTTCCATTGTAGAAGGGTGTAGCACCTGATCGGCTTCATCGGCTACGATGCTGGTAACCTCATTCATCTTAAGTTTCTTCATATCGATCAATTCAGCCACTCGGTTTGGCGTCCCAACAATGAGTTGCGGGTGTTTTTTGAGTTTCTCTAATTGGCGTTTAATCGCAGCTCCCCCGATCATCGAAGCAGCTGTCATTTCACTACCTTTTAAAAACTTTTGAGCGACTTCAAAAACTTGCATGGCAAGTTCCCGAGTTGGCGCAAGTACGATCGCCTGTGTATTTTTCTTGGTTGGATCAAGCTTTTGCATAATAGGTAAAAGGTAAGCTAGCGTCTTTCCGGTACCAGTGGGTGCTTCTACAAGTAAATCCTCACCGTTCAAGATACGAGGAATTGCCTGTTCTTGGACATCTGAGAAATTTGTAAAGCCGGCAGCTTGCCAGTTTTCCGAAAGAAATGGGTGTTGATTAAACATTGTCATATTGTTACTCCTTTATTATCATATACGTTCAACCTGCAAGGCAGGATAAATATTCGGTTTCTACGCCTATTTCATCAAGTTATCTTTATTTTAACATAGTCGTCATTTTCTCAGGACGCTAACCATCTCTTTTTCGTTTGCTTCTTTCCTTGCGTCTCTTTATGTTTTATTGGGTCATGAGAGGGAATAAGCAAGCAAGAGGGAGGAATCGGACATGAATGGATACTTACTTAGAAGAATGGCAGTGTATACATTACTTTCAGGAATCATCGCCGCGCTCTTTATTGGCATTACGCTTGGAGAAAACTTACCGAATTACGCTACGATTGAAGAGCCTTATCCAATGCGTTGGCTGATTGGAATCGGAGCATTTGGAATCAGTGGCATCATTTCATCTATTCTTTATACAGGTGGTGTTATAGCGGATATCATCGCACAAAAAAACGAAAAAATTTCTCCATGAAATTGACAAAGAGCGCATCACTTTGATGCGCTCTTTCATTATATATAACGATCGTTATTTATTAACAGTAACTCCTTCATTGCCGCGGTAAACATACCATAGAGATCTGTTGATCTCTCAAACAACGAAAGCCCTACCTCTCTTCCATCCTTACGGCTCCGAAGCCGCGCCAGTGTGAGTGAGGAGGATCAACAGCAATTGTAGTATGGCCATTAACTTGATACAAGCCAATTAGAATCATGCTGTTCATACCTTTCCAGTTATGAATTTTAGTTCTCCTTATTTTAAAGGAGCTAGTTGTTAATATCGGGTTTATTAATACCCCAACTACACATTATACACGCTAGATTACATATGTCAAATGCAAATCTGTTATTTTTTTGAAAAATACCCGAAAAATCCAAGTGCTATGCCGAGTAAGGCACCCCCGCCTACCTCAGCGGGCTGATGACCAAGTAATTCATTCAGTTCTACATCGCGCCTTGCATGAAACAGATCAGGGTAATGTCCTGATAAGAGTTCAAAATCTTCATCAAGGTCATTAACAAGGCGAGCAATCTCACCTGTGTGTCGTCTAATTCCTTGAGCGTCGTACATGACAATGACTCCAAAAACAACCGCAAGAGCGGTCTCAATCGAGTCTTTTCCCGTTTTCAAAGCTGTATAAGTAGCTAGTGCTGACACACCTGCAGAATGAGAACTAGGCATTCCTCCTGTTTGAAGGAGAGGTCGCCAATCCCACTTGCCAGATGTTGCTTTGTGTGTCAGTATTTTTAGTCCTTGTGCAAGGACAATTGCTGAAAGTGCCAGGTTCATACCTTTATTCATTTTCTTCACCTCATTGTTATTCTGGCAAAAAACCACATGATTATGATGATTGAAGGAGAAAATAAGAAAAACAATGAGAGGAGGAATGCCTGTGAACATTACGCAACGAGAAGCAGAAGTGATCCGTTCTGCGTTAGCGACATTAATCAATGATTCAAACCAGGAGTATTATGCGGGTGTATTAGAAAAATTGGCCCTTTCTCCTTCAGTGAACCAGCTGTGTGATTTGGACGGTTTTATGAATGGTGTAGAAGATAGTAGTGAAACTCCTAATTAGTCAGAAGTTTTCAGCTTCTGACTAATTTTTTGCAAAGAACATTAAAAACCGATTCAAATTAGGACCGTGCCCTTTCTTCCCTTACGCTTAATGCAGGAAAGAAGGGGTGGTTCATATGGATAAAGTTGTGATTGTTACTGGTGCAACGTCAGGAATTGGGCAAGAAACAGCGCGCTATTTTGCAGAAAAAGGAGCTAGTGTTCTTGGGCTTGGACGCTCAAAAGAACGCGGTGAAAGGCTAGAGCGAAATAGCGAAGAGCTATTGGGCTCCATTACCTTCTATCAAGTCGATGTTGGGAAAGAAAACGAAGTAAGAAAGTTCGTTGAAGAATTTAAGACAACCTATGAGAAAGTAGACGTTCTCTTTAATAATGCTGGTGTAGCAGATGTCGCGATCGGACCTCTGAGTCGTGTTTCAGATGATGAATGGGACCGTCTTTTTCAGACCAACTTAAAGTCAATCTATTATATGGTGAATCATTGCGAAAGCCTTTTTAATAAAAATTCAGCGATCGTAAACAATGCTGCTATTGTGGGAACACTCAAATACCCTTCAGCCCTCCCGGCATATAGTGCTGCGAAAGCTGGGGTAGTAGCATTATCAAAATCAATGGCAAGTCGTTATGCGAAGCGAAAAATTCGTGTGAATGTCATTTCTCCTGGCCCCATTGATACTCCTCTTGCAAGAAAGTTATATGGTTCGGAAGAAGTATTTCAGAGAGCTTTCAAACAGCATCCAAGGGGTTCATTTAGGTCACCACTTGAAATCGCCAAAGCCGTATACTTTTTATCTAGCGAGGATGCAAGTTATATTAATGGGCACAATCTCGTCGTAGACGGTGGGTACACGCTTTCGTAAAAAACAATAATAGGACTACTCTCGTTAAGTCGTAATTCTAACGAGAGTAGTCCTATTATTTTTAGAGTTTAGGGACTTTTAGGCTTGGGATCCATTTTTTCATATGATTGTTTATTTCCTCTAGTCGCTCAGGCTTGGCTTCTATAAGAGGATGAACGTGATAGTTCTGATCAACAAACGTTGGTGTGAAGGAGGGAGAGGTGACTGAAAACGTCGTTTTTCCTCTAAATTGCTCTTTGACAAACTCCACTTTCAAAATGCCACCGATATCTTTGTAATCATCCTTCTGGCCAGACCAAAAGTTACCAAGTGAATAAGCGACGAGTACGTTTCGTTTGTCTTTTGTTTCAATCCATTCAAGTGGTTGAAGTACGTGAGGGTGGTGGCCCAAAATAAGGTCAGCTCCTGCCTCAGCTAGAAATGAACTTAGCTCCAATTGTGTTTTATTTGGGTTGCGTTCATATTCAGTTCCAAAATGTACGCTTACCACGACACCATCTGCTTGCTTTTTGGCATTTTGTATATCTTGTTTCATCATGTTTTTATCAATGTAGTTAACGAGGTGCGGCTTATTAGCTGGAGGACGTATACCGTTCGTTCCATAAGTATAAGAAAGAAAAGCTAACGAAATGCCATTATGTTCGATCGTTCGGATTTGATTCCTATCTTCTTTGGATAAGTAGCTTCCTGTATAAAGTATACCGATTTTTTTCCAATGTTGAATCGCATTTTGGATGGCCTTTTCTCCTCGGTCTAATGTATGATTGTTCGCCATTGAGACGATATCGACTCCGGACATTTTTAGGGCATCGCCAACTTCAGTTGGACTGTTAAAAGAAGGATAGGAAGAAAGGCCAATTGAGGTTCCGCCTATTACTGTTTCTTGATTGGCAATGGTTATGTCTGCATCTTGCAATTGGTTTTGTACGTTTTGAAGCATCGGATTAAAATTATACTTCACCGCTTCAACTGCTTTTTCGTAGACGCGATCGTGGATTAAAATATCTCCAATTGCCGCAAGTGTTAAAGAAGAAGTTTCAAGTGTACTATCATTAGAGTGTTGTGTTACGTTTCGATAAGCAAGGAGATCTGATGTGTTCTTTGGATCTTCCTTTTGACTGGATAGCCAAAAGACGAAACCTCCAACAAAAATCAAAAGAATGATGAGTAATAGCGACCTTCTTTTCATTGTTTTCACCTATATCCCCATTTGTAAGTTATCTTAAAGCGTTATCATCGCTATCGTACCACCTTTTCATAAGAAAAGCATGTCGATGAAAAAAAGGACCATTCGCTTTGTGTAAAGGGGTCATTGAAAAAGAGAGGATCTATTCAAATAGACATGGTGAATTCACCATGTCTATTTGAGGGAGAGCATATTAGGTTGAATGACTACTGAAGAAGTATTAATGCTTTTTAGAAAAGTGGAAGTGGTGGTATCTCCCGCTTGAAGTAAACCTGTTAGGCATGTTTTTGTGCTTGTCCTGTAAACTCCTTCAAATGGTTTTAGAACTCCATTAAAAACAGGAAGAGCACCATCTACATCAAATTTCAACAAGTTCTTTATCAATCTACTTGCGATGCGAGTAGACGGGGCAAGATTATCTGATTCGATGACCCATACGACATCCGTCCTAGCGAGTGAAATCCCGGCATGTAAACCACCTAGAGGACCTTTGTTATGAAAAAAATCTGTAATGATGCGTGTATCTGGTGGTACGAAGGGCAGTAAGTCTCTAGGTGTATTCGTTACGACAATCATTTCATCAACAATTTTACGCATTTCTTTAATCTGAAACTGAATAAGCGGTTCACCATGATGTGGTAGAAGGGATCTGTGGCGACCGTAGACATAATCATTTGGTCCCCCGGCTAAAATAACTCCTGTTAGCATGCTCTTCACCTTCCAATTCGTTTGTTAGTTTAAATGTAACCGGTATTTGAAAAGTAGACTGTAAGGAATGTCACATCTTTTTTAATAAAATGGGCGATATGTGATGTTTATCACACCTGAATTAGAAGTGAACTCTTATAATGAAAGCAACAAAAGGGTTCTAGGAGGGAAATCGATGAAGGTTACATGTCCAGTTGCGATGATGAATAAAGGGAGTTACAATACACAGTCTTTTTCTAATCAAAATTTTGTGAAATTAGAAGAGTTAATGTATGAACAGCAGGTGAAACGTGGTGAAAAGATCTATTGGGAAGGAAACGACTGCAATCATCTATATTATTTAAAAAGCGGAGCAGTGAAACTTACGAAAAGTTCAGATGAGGGGAAGGACCTCGTTCTCTACCACTTTCAGGCAGGCGATCTTTTTGGGGAAATTGGAGATGATAGCCACGTTCTTAATAGCTTTAGTGCAGAAGCCATGACGGATTGCAGTCTTGGCGTCATTCAACAAAAAGACCTTGAAACAATCCTCTGGCAAAACGGTGATCTGGCGGTGGAATTTATGAAATGGATGGGGTATATGCAGCGTTTTACGCAAACGAAACTTCGTGATTTAATGTTTTTTGGAAAGCACGGAGCTCTTGCCTCAACATTGATTCGAATCGCAAACACTTACGGTATTGAAGAAGGGAATACCATTCGAATGACTACAAAGTTCACGAATACGGAAATTGCTGATTTAATTGGCGCCACGCGCGAAACGGTCAATCGCATGTTAAATCAGTTTAAGAAGGATAACATCATTGCTTACGAAAATGGCACCATCATGATTAAAGATCTTGAACAGCTAAAAGCAATTTGTCATTGTGAAGGCTGTCCTAAAAACATATGTCGGTTATAAAAAGTTCAGGAGCAGTTGTCCTGAACTTTTTTTTGAGGTTTATTGGCCAAAAAACATTATATTGTCCAAAATCGTAATTTATTGGCTAAAAACACCCTATATTGTCCAATTTCAAATTTTATTGGCGAAACCAAAAACCGCCCGTTGTTTTGTGAGTAAAGTCACAGAATAAACCCTTTTATTCTCCTAAACTAAACCTATACCGAGCATACAAAGGAGGAGGAACAATGGGGGTTCTTGAGGAGAAAAAGGAAACGGTGCGAAAAGTCGTTACGACAAAGGAAGGACCAAACCTGAAAGGAACGATGATTGCTGTCATGTTGCTTGGGGGATTTATTGTCCTGTCCTGGTTTAGCGTCTACTGGTTGTATATGGTTCGTCTTTAGAGAGAGAGAGGGGGAAGTAGCATGCATATGCATAAATTAGAAAGGCTATGGCTCATGATTGGAAGTGGAGCACTGATTCTTTTTTTATTGGTAATTGGTGTGAACGCTTTCGCAATGGGTCATACACCGCCAAGTGATAGTGAGATTCTTGATCCAACTCAAGTCGATTTAACGGCACCTTTTGATGATCCAGGCTTAAAAAAGATAGGTGAGAATGAATATGAATTGGTTCTAGTTGCTCAAGCATTCACATTTCAATCGAACGATGAAATAAAAATACCTGAAGGGGCAACTGTTCATTTTAAAGTAACGAGTAAAGATGTGGTACATGGATTTCAAATTCCGAAAACGAATGTGAATATGATGATTACACCAGGTCATATCAATACCATTACTCATACGTTTGATGAAGCGGGACAGTTTCTCATTTTATGTAATGAATATTGTGGAGTTGGTCACCAGGCCATGGGTGTGCCACTGGAGGTGATAAAATGAAAAACGAATTAGTAGTCGATCGACATGATGCAAAGCTGAGTATGGCTCATTTGTATATCGCTTTTGCAGCCGTCCTATTAGGTGGGATTGCAGGACTTTTACAAACACTTGTTAGAAGTGGGACGATTCAACTTCCTGCAGGGATAGGCTATTATCAGCTGTTGACCGCTCATGGTATTTTACTTGCACTTGTATTTACAACTTATTTTATTATTGGTTTTTTCTATGCCGGCATGAGCAGAACAATGGGGAAATTCTATGACCAACCTTATCGAATGGGATGGCTTGGTTACATTGTAATGACAATTGGAACAGCGCTTACAACAGTGATGGTTCTTTTAAATGAAGGTACGGTTCTTTATACCTTTTACGCACCTTTAAAGGCTTCCCCGTGGTTCTATATTGGCCTTACGTTATTTATTGTTGGTACCTGGTTAGCGGGCGGCGCGATGTGTCATCAATATTACATTTGGAAAAAGGTAACTCATAAAAAGATTTCTCCTTTGTTTAGCTTTATGGCTGTTATGACAATGGTTTTGTGGTTTGTCGCTACGATTGGTGTCGCCGCTTCTGTCATCTTTCAATTCATTCCTTGGTCATTTGGATGGGTTGATGAAATTAACATTCTACTAAGTAGAACGCTTTTCTGGTATTTTGGTCACCCACTCGTGTACTTCTGGCTCTTACCTGCCTATGTGTGCTGGTATGTCATTATTCCAGAAATTATTGGTGGGAAAATTTTCAGTGACTCTTTAGCTCGTTTATCTTTCGTGCTCTTCTTACTGTTTTCTATTCCTGTTGGTTTTCATCATCAGTTACTTGAATCAGGAATCTCTCCATTTTGGAAGTATTTGCAGGTTGTGTTAACGTTCATGGTTATCGTTCCTTCTCTGATGACTGCCTTCTCACTGTTTGCTACTTTTGAAATAGCAGGACGAAAAAAAGGAGCAAAAGGATTATTTGGTTGGTTTCGTGCATTACCATGGAAGGATGCAAGATTCTTTGCACCGATGGTTGGTATGCTCATCTTCATTCCTGCAGGTGCAGGAGGAATCATTAATGCTAGTAACCAAATGAACCAGATTGTTCATAATACGTTGTGGGTTACAGGGCATTTCCATCTTACTGTTGCTTCGAGTGTGGCGCTTACGTTTTTTGGAATAGCCTATTGGCTTATCCCACATCTTACCGGTCGCGTACTAACAGGAAGAATGCATCAAATTGCAAATCTACAAACGATCCTATGGGCGATTGGCATGTTCTTTATGTCAGGGGCTATGCATACAGTTGGCTTGCTTGGTGCACCGAGACGAACAGCTTATACGACATACCAGGATCATCCTGATGCATTAGGTTGGATTCCTTATGAAGTAACAATGGCCGTTGGTGGTTCCATTCTCTTTATTGCTATTTTACTCTTAATGTATATTATTACTGATCTTGCTTTTTTCGCTCCAAAAGGCAAAGAAGACTTTCCGATCGGAGAGGTGGCGGAGGCGGCCGAGAAAACACCAGTCATTTTAGAAAATTGGCGGCTGTGGCTTGGCATCGCAACTGTGCTTATCCTTGTGGCTTATACTGTACCAGTCATTCATATGATTGAACACGCTCCCCCAGGTTCTCCTGGATATAAGTTCTGGTAAACGCCGGCGATCAGCCGGCGTTTTTCTATTTAGACACCTTTTGATATAGTTAAGAAGGAAATTGAGGAGGGATTATGTTGAAAAAACCGAATATCTTGTTTATTGGTGCAGGACGAATGGCTGAGGCTATTTTTTCTGGACTTAAGCAGTCAGATACGATTGGTAAAATTACGATTTCAAATCAGTCTGATCAAACGAGATTGACTCATTTGAAAGAAACGTATAACGTGGAAACAGGTACATGGCAAGAGGTTATTTCGACCCATGATGTTGTGATATTAGCCATGCCTCCTGCAGCTCATCCTAATGTTCTCAAGGAACTTTCTAGTAAAGTAACCGAGCAATTTGTGATTACGGTAGCTGCAGGGATTGGGCCTTCTATTTTAGAAGCTTCCTTGCCAGGTGTTCCAACAGCGTGGATTATGCCGAACACTGCAGCTGATATTGGTGAGTCAATGTCACTGTTTGCTTGCGGGAGTGAGGTAAAGGAAGAACATCGAGAAGTGCTACAAACAATTTTAGATGCTATTGGTGAATCCGAAGAGCTATCAGAAGAACAGATTCATGACTTAACAGCGGTTACGGGAAGTGCACCTGCTTTTGTTTACCAATTCGCTGAGGCGTTAGAAAAGACGGCGCAATCCTATGGTTTATCATCGGAAGTAGCGAGAAAGCTCGTGATGCAAATGATCTTTGGTTCAGCTTCGATGCTTAAAGATGGGCGGAAGGCAGGAGAACTTCGGGATCAAGTCACAACGCCAGGCGGCGCGACAGCTGCAGGACTTGACGTTCTAAAAAATGCTGAATTTAGTCAACTTTTACACAAGGCGGTACTAGCTGTAAATCATAAAGCTTCAGAACAAGCAAAGTAAAAAAGCATGTCCTCTGGCCAGAGGACATGCTTTTTTATTTGTTAGAGGATATAAGGTCCTAATAGGAAGATTAGCATGCCGAGATTTAATCCAAGCTGATAGGAGGTTCGCTGCATGATGGTCCATTCTTGATCTTGAGCAACGCGGCTAATCATATAAGATACAACAAAGATAATTAGCGGCCAAACGTATGCAGCTCCTGAAAAGGTTAGGTAAGATGGAGCGAGATATTGAAATGGTCCATCAAGAATAGATGGAAGGAAAATAATTTGAGAGGCGACACATAAAAGAATGATCGTCCATTCGACCCATTTCTTGTCTTGCTCGATTGCTGTTGTATTGGCGAAATAGAAGTACATTAATGCGACGGCAGGAAGGATGAGAAAACCAAATGAGAAGGCTAACATCGCAAACATACCGACTATTGCTGTGAACGTATAGTAAAGAGCATACGTTAAATCATCGCTCGATATGGAGCTACTGCTTTTCACAACGGTAGGATCCGTTGATGCGCCGTGTAAGACGAGTTCATTTTTCTCTTGATCCATCCAGACTAAAGACTGATCGGTAATTGCAATGGGGCGGATGGATAACTCTTCTGTCGTACTCCGGCGAGAGGCAATCCACTCCCCATCTTGTTGTGACGCTTCATAGATACTAATGACGGAACGTTTTGGTGAAATTTCTCCATTCGCGCTAAACAAAAGGTGTGCCGCACCGTCTTTTTCGATTAATGAAAAGTAGTTTGGCTTCTCAAAGCTGTCATCAGTTTCCGCATTTTGGATTTTCAAAAGCTGAACGTCTGCTTCTTTACCAGCAACACTTTCTCCAAAGTACGTATTCACAACTCGTGTACCCTGTCTCGTTGCACTAATGGTATAGGTGAACGTAAGTTTGTTATCGAGTTCCATCATTTGAAGATTGCTGTAAATTTCTCCTGATGTAAGAGGAGTCTCATATAGAACAACCGGGTCTTTACCGGCATCAAGTGTTAGAAACTGGTTCACATCATCCGTTTGAACATAAAGAAATGCCAAACCTTTTTCCGTTAAAGTACCGCTTTTTATGTATTGAGGTAGTTCGGTTTCTGACTTAACTTTTCCTTCTGGTGAAATGGTGTATGCGGTGTGCCGTGACCAAGCAATTACGCCATTTTCTGATACGTTCATTCCTTCAATTTCCTTTAAAATGCTTGTTTCTTTTCCATCTGTTGCGTAAATTAATTCATCATTCTTCTTGTAAATCGCTTGCTGATCATCAACATAAAACGAATAACCGTCTGGAATGGAGTAGCTGAGTTCTTCTGTCGTTGTATCCAACTGTTCGTTCACGACCACTTTTCGAACGGGATCACCGCTAAAAAAGAGAGTGCTGCTATCTTCCTCATGTTGAACAAACATCTCGCTATCTTCTGCAGCTACGTCAAGATTGACTGACCTGCTCCAATCCGTTGCCGGTTTTTCTTGAAGAATGGAGAGCTGATGAAGATAAACTAAAAGCAAAATGATAAAACCAGTGAGAATGGGAAATCCTATTTTTTTCATTCTATTCCTCCTTGATCCTTACATACGTTTGAATTTTACACAAGTTTCAAAAAATTTACAATAGTTAATAGTGAGAATGTTCGAAAGGTAGAGTGAATACAATACGGTAGCCTACTTGAGGAGGGAGCGCCATGCTAGAAAAAAAAGTAGATGAAAAAATAGAAGGTCTATTAAGTGAGGCTTTAAGGAATCAACATGGGAATGGTGCCTTTCACTTTTGTTTTGAGAATAGTTTATTAACTGATGCGATGATGATTGTATTGATACGCATGCTTAAGTTTCCGGAGAAATCGCTGCTTGATGCTCTTGTGAAACGACTTCTATTTAAACAATCTAAAGAAGGATACTGGAAATTATATGAAGATGATCGAGGGAATCTTTCCGCTACCGTTCTGGCTTACCATAGTCTTCTGTATTCAGGAACGATGACTTGTAAACATAGCGAGATGAAAAAAGCAGAGCACTATATTAAAAAATGGGGTGGGATCGAAAAGGTTGATTCGATGACGTCCATTTTTCTCGCTTTAAACGGTCATCTAAATTGGCCTCACTTATTCCACATTCCGATGCTTTTTCTACTTATCCCGAAGGCATCACCAGTTTCTTTCTATGATTTAAGTTCTTATGCAAGAGCGCATTTCGCGCCAATCCTTCTGTGCCAGGACCTTCGTTATTCCATTAAAACAAAATGGACGCCAGATCTCACTCATTTAATTATGGAAGATCGATCCATGAAAGAAGATATTAAACAAGCATGGACTGCTATAAGTCAATTTCCATCAAACCAGCTATATAAAGCAAGAAAGAGAGCGGAACAATATATGCTTCAAAGAATAGAAGCAGATGGGACATTACTGAACTATGCAACGGCTACTTTTTTTATGATCTATGCGATGTTGGCTCTTGGATATGAAAAACACGCTCCTTCTATTTTACGTGCCTTTAATGGACTGAAAGGAATGCTCTGTAATTCTAATTCCCATCTTCAAAATTCTCCTTCAACAATTTGGGATACTGCCCTTCTGTCCTATACGTTACAAGAAGCTGTTTTAGTTCATGCAGTACCTTCAACTAGAGCGGCTAACCATTATTTAGTTAGACATCAGCAGACAAAATATGGGGATTGGGCGATTACAAGAGAGGGTATTGCCCCTGCTGGATGGGGGTTTTCTGAAGGGAATACCACTCATCCAGATGTAGACGATACAACTGTTGCGTTAAGAGCGTTGAAGGATATGAAAAATGAGTCCAGTCGTTGGCATGACGGAGTCAGTTGGCTCCTAGCCATGCAAAATCAGGATGGAGGTTGGCCAGCTTTCGAACCGGATCGTCAGGCTTTTCTATTAAAAGATTTACCCATTGACGGGGCAAGATCATCTTTTCCAGATGATTCATCGGCGGATTTAACTGGTAGAACCGTTGAGTTTTTATGTAACTATGCTGAACTAAACCGTAATCATCCTTCCATTAGAAAGGGAACAAACTGATTGATTCGGAATCAAGAGAGCGATGGTTCTTGGAGAGGCAGATGGGGGATTTGTTACATTTATGGTACATGGGCAGCGTTAACGGCTTTAAAGGCAGCTGGCTATCCATCTGATTTTACTCCTGTTCGAAAAGGAATACAGTTTCTTAAGAAAATACAGAGACATGATGGGGGATGGGGAGAGTCGTGTCAAAGTGATATTCAACAGAAATTCGTGCCTTTACACGTTAGCACACCATCACAAACAGCATGGGCCGTTGATGCTTTATCCGTTTGTAAAGAAACAGGTGATTTATTAAATAGAGGTGTGGATTACCTTCTCAAAAAATCATTTGATATGGAAGAACGCACGTATCCAACAGGGGCGGGATTACCAGGAGGGTTTTATATCAGATATCATAGTTATGAAGTGATATGGCCACTACTTGCGCTTTCACACTATAAAAAGTTACAAATTCAACAATAAAAACAATAATAGAGAGGCGGTTCCATACCGCCTCTCTACAGTCAATTATTGTGATTCTACACCACTTTTTTCAATTTCTTTTACGGTAATTTCTCCTGTACCACGTGGGATTTTCACTGTGTGAATGGTTTTTGCTTCTAATGACCTTGCGATCGCATTTGCTGCTTCGGAAGGATCAATTTTATCTCCGCATGTATAGACATCAACAGAAGCATAGCCATGTTCAGGGAAACTGTGGATGGTTAGATGGGACTCAGCGATAATAACCGCCCCACTTATACCTTGAGGTTCAAATGGATGAAAAACAACATCTCTTATTTCTGCTCCAGCTTCAAGAGCCGCACTAGCGAATGTTTCTTCTATATACACTAAATCGTTTAGTTTTTCTTTGTTACAATTCCACATCTCTGCGATGATATGATGACCAAGCGTTTCGATAGTAAATTGCCTCCTTCTTAACTACATCCTTGTATAGTGTTGATTACAGGAATTGCTTTTATGCAGGTTTTCCCCTCAATAAGGGAGAAATAAACCTATATAAGAGTTTTAAGATTGACATATTATGTTTAAATGTTTAAACTAAAGAACAATAAAGTCGTTAAGAGGAGAGTATAAGATGGAGCATATTGCTGATAAAGTAAGCCTGCAAAAAGAATATTTTTATACAGGGGAAACAAAATCCTATTCGTTTAGAATAAAACAGCTTGAAACGTTAAGAGACGTAATTAAAGAGTATGAACCTGAGATCTTACAAGCACTTAAAGATGATCTGCATAAATCAGAATGGGAAGCTTATACAACTGAAATTGGTTTCCTTCTAGAAGAAATTAAGTTCACACTTAAACACCTAAAAGAGTGGATGACACCGGAGAAAGTAAAGTCCCCTGTTACTCACTTTGGCTCTAAAAGCGTCATTCACCGTGAGCCGTTCGGGGTAACGTTAATTATAGCGCCGTGGAACTATCCATTTCAACTTCAGTTAGCTCCACTTATTGGAGCAATCGCATCGGGAAACTGTGCCGTGTTAAAACCTTCAGAATTAACACCTGCTGTCTCAACTCTTATTAGTAAAATGATTCGAGAAGTTTTTCCTGAAAAGTACATTGTGGTTATTGAAGGTGGCGTTGAAGCGAGTACTGAACTTTTGAAACAACCGGTTGATCACATCTTTTTCACAGGAAGTGTTGCTGTAGGAAAGATTGTGATGGAGGCGGCTGCAAAGCAACTTATCCCAGTTACGCTTGAATTGGGAGGGAAGAGTCCGGCGATTGTTGACAAAGACGCTAATTTAGCTCTAGCTGCAAAACGAATTATGTGGGGGAAATTCACGAACGCTGGTCAAACGTGTATCGCACCTGACTATTTGTATGTCCACAGTGACGTGAAAATGGCATTGATCGAACAAATGAACAATGTGCTGATTGAATTCTACGGAGAAGATCCACTATCAGATGAAAAATACGGTCATATTGTAAGTGATCGTCACTTTGACCGATTAAAACATTTTTTAGCCGATGGAGACGTATTAATTGGTGGACAGCATAAAGCAAGTGATCGGGTAATTGCTCCAACGATTATGGACAACGTTTCATGGGAAGATCCAGTTATGCAAGAGGAGATTTTTGGTCCTATTTTACCTGTGCTTGAATTTACAGAACTTGAAACGGTTATTAACGAAGTACGTCGCCGTCCAAAACCGCTCGCACTTTACTTTTTCTCTGAATCCGAACAAAAACAAGAAAAAATAACATCATCCATTTCATTTGGTGGAGGGTGTATGAACGACACATTTATGCATATCGTCTCTCCTTACTTACCTTTTGGTGGCGTTGGGTCTAGTGGTACGGGGAGTTACCATGGGAAAGCAAGCTTTGAAGCCTTCTCACATGAGAAGAGCATTGTGAAACAAACCACGAAGTTTGATTTCGCCTTCCGATACCCATCAGCCCAAAACGGGCTGAAAATCATCAAGAAGATCATGGGGTAATGACGTTTTCTTCTTTAGTGTTTTACCTTGCCATGGTATGATTACGGAAAAGCTGTACCCTTGGTGCAGCTCTACAATTGATAGACTTAGGAGGACGTAGATATGAGTAAAGGTGTCATTAGTTTAGGGGAAGCATTAATTGATTTTATACCTCTTGACAAAGACAATTTAACGTATCAAAAAAGCCCTGGTGGAGCTCCAGCAAATGTAGCAGTTGGGCTTGCCCGTCTAGGCGTAAATTCCACTTTTCTTGGAAAAGTAGGCGATGATGTGCTTGGACGTTTTCTTCAAGAAACGTTAAAGAACTATGGTGTAGATGTTTCGACGATGATTCTAACTGAATCTGCACGCACAGGCGTTGTATTTGTGACCAATGCCGAAAATGGTGAACGTAGCTTTGACTTTTACATAAATCCAAGTGCAGATCGTTTCTTAAGTGAAGAAGAAATAAGCGAACAGTTATTTGAGCGTCATCGGATTCTCCACTTCGGATCGATTTCCATGATTAGTGAACCTTCTAGAACAGCTACTAAGAAAGCTGTTGAAATGGCAAAAGAAAATGGATTGCTCATTTCCTATGATCCGAACTTACGACTTGGTCTATGGGAGAGTGAGGATCGAGCAAGAGAAACGATTGTTTCCATGCTATCTGAGGCAGACATTCTAAAACTTTCTGAAGAAGAACTGACCTTCATTACTGGTGAAGAAACGGTGCAAGCTGGAATTAAAAAATTCGCTCATTATCGTATTCCAGTTATTTTCATTACGATGGGTGGAGAAGGTAGTCTTGTTTTTACTCCTAACTATTCACTCAGAGTTCCTGCTATGAAAGTAAAAGCGGTTGATACGACAGGTGCGGGCGATGCATTTGTATCAGGCATTCTTCATGGTTTTAACGAATATGTTGGCTCTCTTACTGAACTATCGCGTGAAGAGCTCGAGCGAATGACGCAATTTGCTAGCGTTTCTGGCGCTTTAGCAGCTGCAACAAAAGGCGCTATGACTGCCCTGCCAACGAAAGAAGAAGTGGAAGAAATTTTATTGAAAGAATCGAAATAGTGAGGTGCCCCGTCTAAATCCGGGGTGCTTTTTTGTATTGAGCTTGCATCCAAAACTAGAATGAAGACTAGCTGTAAGATACAATGAAAAAGGAACTAATCAACTATTCGGAGGTGCTTCGTATGAATCAGGAATTTTTACTTGAATTGTTATCAACTGCTTCACCATCAGGAGCTGAAATGGAGATTCAGCATAAATGGATGGACTATGTGAAGGAATTTGCTGACGAAATGAAAACAGACAATGCAGGAAATGCCATTGGCGTTCTTAATCCTAATGCAGAATTTAAAGTTCTTCTTGCTGGCCACTGTGATGAAATTGGATTTATGGTAAAGAAAATTGATCAAGACGGCTTCATTCGTGTGGAAAAGTTAGGCGGTATTAGTCATAAACCTGCTATCGGCATGAAAGTAACGATTCTTGGCACGCATGGAAAATTAACAGGGGTATTTGGCGTGAATGCTGAACATCATGGTGGAGCAAAAGAATTCAATTTCGAAGATCTTTACATAGACTGTGGTGCAACTTCAAAAGAAGAGATCGAAAAGTATATTCAAATCGGAGATCTAGCTGTCTATAAACGCGAAGTTGAGCACTTATTGAATGACAGAATTAGTGGTAGAGGTCTAGATAATCGAACTGGCTCGTTTATTGTTGCAGAGGTTCTACGAAAGCTCGCTAAGCGAAATCCTAAAGTAGGTGTATATGCGGTTAGTACAGTGAACGAAGAAACCAATATGGGTGGAGCATACTTTGCTGGTGCAGGAATTCAGCCAACGATGGCCATTGCCTGTGATGTGACATTTTCTTCTGATTATCCTGGGATTGATGCAAGAAAACACACGGAGGTTAATCTCGGGGACGGCCCTGTTCTTGCGAAAGGTGCTCCAATTAATATTAAAATTAATCAGCTGCTCGAAAAGGCTGCAAAAAAGCTTGATCTAAAACTTCAATATGAATTAACACCAAGAATGACAGGAACCGATGCTGATAAGCTCCGCTTAACAGGATACGGCGTGCCGATCTCGCTCGTATCTTTGCCGCTTCGCTATATGCATGCGCCAGTTGAAACGGTTAGTCTAAAAGACATGCAGGAAGAAATTGATTTGTTAGTTGAAATGATTGCAGAATTAACTGGTGAAGAAAGTGTAAATCCATTAAGTAAATAATAATATTGACAAAATTGTGACAATTGTGCTACGATTACAAAGTGAAAAATAACGGTAAAGGAGAGTGTGTGTGATGAGACATGTTTTAACAGGTATAATCCAACCAATTTCATGTACTCATAGACGCACTTTGCCAGGGAAGTAACCCCTTTGTCACAAAAAGGAATCGGCACGCGTCTTAGACGTGTGCCCTTTTTTATGTCCAATGATTGGATGAGACATAGCCGCAGACGGCTATGTCTTTTTTGATCCTCAAATATGATGACAAAGAATGAAGTAGTAGGGGGTGGGAGTGATGATTGCGATTTACTAAGGAAGACCATGTTAGGGAAAAGATTGGGGGGAAAAGAATGTTTTCGATTTTACAGAAGCTAAGCTGGTTTTTTAAGCAGCATTGGAAGCGTTATAGTATTGCCATCGGTTTGTTAATTTTAGGTGGGATCCTTGAGGTTATTCCGCCGAAGCTAATTGGGATGGCAATTGATGAAATCAATGTAGGAAGTTTAACCTGGGATAGTTTACGAAATTATTTATTTTTTTATGGCGCGTTATTGATTGTCGTCTACCTCGTCACATATGTATGGATGTATCAACTATTTGGCGGGGCATTTCTAGTTGAGAGAATGCTTCGGTCCAGATTCATGAAACATCTTCTGAAAATGACGCCGTCTTTTTACGAGAAAAATCGGACTGGGGACTTGATGGCAAGAGCAACAAACGACTTAAAAGCCGTGTCGCTTACAGCGGGTTTCGGTATTTTAACTTTGGTTGATTCAACGATCTTTATGTTTCTTATATTGGTTACGATGGGTGTTTTGATTAGCTGGAAATTAACGCTTGCCGCTATTCTGCCTCTTCCATTAATGGCTCTTGCCATGAACCGTTATGGAAAGGTTATTCATAAGCGCTTTACCGCTGCGCAGGATTCTTTCGGTCATATGAATGATCAAGTACTTGAATCGATCGCAGGCGTTCGCGTTACGCGTGCTTATGTACAAGAGAGAGCGGATCAGCAAAAATTCAAAAACTTAACAGAAGATGTTTACAGAAAGAACATTGATGTAGCAAAGATAGATGTCCTGTTTGAACCAACGATTAAAGTTCTCGTAGGGATGAGTTATTTAATTGGTTTAGGATATGGTGCTTATCTTGTTTTTCACAATGTACTTACACTAGGCGAACTCGTGTCATTTAACGTGTATCTCGGTATGCTGATTTGGCCGATGATTGCGGTTGGTGAGCTAATTAATGTCATGCAGCGCGGAAGTGCCTCACTAAATCGAGTATTGGATACGTTATCTCACGAAGAAGATGTTAAGGAACATCATGCTCCGAAACATCACGATTCTCCTGGTACGATTTGCTTTGAACATGTTCAGTTTACGTATCCAACTTCTTCAGTTACAAATTTAAATGATGTTTCATTTACGCTTAAAAAAGGTCAAACGCTCGGTATCGTTGGGCGAACTGGTAGCGGAAAAACCACTTTGCTAAAGCAATTGTTGAGAGAATACCCAGTGGGGGAAGGGAAAATAAAAATTTCTGATGTACCGATCGAAGAGTTTTCGCTTGGAACGCTTCAAAGCTGGATTGGATATGTTCCGCAAGATCAAATGCTATTCTCTCGATCAGTAAGAGAAAACCTGCTTTTTGGTAAGAAAGATGGAACTGACCGAGATGTCGACCATGTCCTCCATTTATCTGATTTTAAAAAAGATGTCCACCTTCTTCCTCAAGGGCTTGAAACACTTGTAGGAGAAAAGGGGGTAGCACTATCTGGCGGGCAAAAACAGCGGGTTTCGATTGCTAGAGCTCTCATGATTGATCCGGAAATTCTTATTCTTGATGATGCGATGTCAGCAGTGGATGGAAAAACAGAGGCACAAATTCTTGCAAATATAAGAAGTGAACGTGCTGGTAAAACGACGCTTATTGCCACACATCGGCTTTCAGGTGTAAAGCATGCTGATCGTATTCTTGTTCTAGAAGATGGAAAAGTCATTGAAGAAGGTACACATGAGGAGCTTCTTACTCAAAAAGGATGGTACCGAGAGCAATATGACAGACAGCAACTTGAAGATTCACTGAAGGAGGTGCTGTAAATGAACCGACATGTAGGAAAGCGTTTAGTAAAGTATGCACTTGGATTTAAGAAAAATATTTTAATTGCACTTCTTCTTTTAACAGTTGCTGTGACAGCGGAACTATCTGGTCCTTTCATTGCTAAACGGATGATCGACGTTCATATTCTTGGAATTGAGTATCCATGGTATGAATCAGATCAGGGGGAAGATGCTGTTCAATATGATGGTGGATGGTATAAGCGAAGCGATCATTTTGAAAATAATGAAGCAAAAGGAGAAGAGGCAAGAATTCTTCAAATCGGGCGTGATTATTACTTCATTGACGAACCGATCGCTTTCGACGGTGAAAGATCAATTAACGAAAATACGCTCACAATCGAAAAGGATGGAAAACAACAGTCCTATGAAGCATCAGAAATAAGTAACGAAGAGCTGCTTGCCTTTTATCAACCTCAGATTGAACCGATGATCTGGCTCATTGTATTATACTTCGGACTTCTCGTCTTCGCTTCATTTTTTGAATATGGGCAGGGACTTCTTTTGCAAACTTCAGCTAACCGAATCATTCAGAAGATGAGAACAGATGTCTATGCGCAAATTCAGCGTTTGCACATCAACTACTTTGATAATTTGCCAGCTGGAAAAGTAGTGGCAAGAATTACGAATGATACAGAGGCGATACGCGAGCTATATGTAACCGTACTCGCAACTTTTTTCACAAGTATCTTTTATATGACAGGTATCTTTGTTGCCTTGTTCTTACTGGATGTAAAGCTTGCGTTTATTACATTAACCATTGTTCCACTTCTGTTTGTTTGGATTATTATTTATCGCAAATACGCTTCAAAATTTAATAAAGTGATCCGGACAAGAGTGAGTGACATTAATGCTATGATTAACGAATCCATTCAAGGAATGTCAATCATTAGAGCTTTTAAACGCCAGCAAATGACAGAACAAGAATTTGAAGAATTAAATGATAGCCACTTTACGTATCAAAACAAGCTTTTACATTTAAATTCTTTAATGTCTCATAACCTGGTTAACATTTTAAGGAATATCTCATTTGTAGCATTGATTTGGTATTTCGGAGGAGCTTCTCTTACATCAGGTGCGGTGATAAGTCTTGGTGTTCTCTATGCTTTCGTCGACTATTTAAATCGATTGTTTCAACCCGTCACAAACATGGTCAATCAACTTGCCAATTTAGAGCAGGCATTGGTTGCTGCAGACCGCGTTTTTGAACTTCTTGATGAAGAAGGAGAAGATGTAGCGGACGGAATGTTCCCGCGATATGAAGGGAATGTTTCTTTCGATCATGTTTCCTTTGCTTATAAAGAAGATGAATATGTGTTAAAGAATCTTTCTTTTGAAGCGAAAAAAGGTCAAACTATTGCGCTCGTTGGACACACGGGCTCAGGTAAAAGCTCCATTATGAATTTGTTATTTCGATTTTATGATAATCAAAAGGGAGCAATATCCATTGATGGGAAAAACATTCAGGATATTAAAAAGCAAGAACTGAGACAACATATGGCAATTGTGCTTCAGGATCCATTTCTATTCACAGGCACAATTGCATCAAATGTTAGTCTTGACGACCCCTCTATTTCAAGAGAAAAAGTAGAAAAAGCTTTAAACGATGTTGGAGCAGATCAGCTGCTCCGTTCGCTTCCAAACGGTTATGACGAGGCAGTTATAGAAAAAGGAAGCACGCTTTCTTCCGGGCAAAGACAGCTTATCTCATTTGCAAGAGCGTTAGCGTTTGATCCTGCTGTCCTTATACTTGATGAAGCGACTTCAAATGTTGATACTGAGACGGAAATGATTATTCAAAACGCTCTCGATATTTTGAAAAAGGGGCGTACCACATTTATCATTGCCCACAGACTTTCAACGATAAGAGAGGCAGATCAAATTCTCGTTCTTCATCAGGGAGAAATCGTTGAACGAGGCGATCATGATCAATTAATGCAGAAAAAAGGAAGGTACTTTCAAATGTATCAGCTTCAACAAGGGAAAAAGATTGAGCAAGCCGTGTAGAAATAAGATAAAAGCCGTAGCTTCTGCAGCTACGGCTTTTGAGTTGGAGCGCCAGGTGGAAGATAAGGTGGCGGAGATTTCAGCCATCCTCTCTTTTCCATTAACGTTTTAAAATCCGCAGCAAATAGAAGGATGTGGGTTTGAAACTCAAGAAACATTAACCCAACATCGGTTCGAATGGACTGAGAAACGGTCGTTGCACAGAGAATATTCACTGAAGCGAGCTTCAGTGAAATCCCGTTAGCAATTTCATCATCCGTTAGCTTTACCCCCATTGGAATCGTTTCTGAGGATGAATCGGGCTTTGCTTGAGATGTTGGTGGAAGAGGAACACCTTCTTTTATTAAAAAGTGTTTTAATTTATTTTGGTCTTTAACAGATGCATCAAAAATCTCCTGTGTTTTTTTCTTGAGTTGTTCATCATCGGTTGTATTTAATGCCATTCGATAAAAAACTTGAGCTTCTTTAAAAATCGTAAAAGCTGTCCAACAGTTCATCACTTCACCGACATGTAACGGGGATTTAGGCTCAGCATCAGTGTGAGATTGGAGAATGCCAAGCATTGATTTTAAAATTGTTTTCATCGTTTCGCTACCTCCTCTAGCCTATGATGGTACAGAAGGTAACAAATTATGTGTGTTTGTCTAAAGAGAAAGCGTAATGCAAGACGATTACCTGGAAGATGGACGGAAACCAGCTTCCTCTGCTTCGTTTTTCGTACAAAACATTTCTTCTGCTTTGGTCATTTCGTAGTAGGATCCTTCAGGAACATGATAAATTTTTTCGCCTTTTGAATTTATATTTCCTTTTATTTGGCACTCCTCAGAAGCGAATTTTTCTTCAGTAGGAGAATCATTTGTTTCTGCTTCTTCGTCAAAACCTTCTTCTTGAACATAGTCTTCTATGCTCCAAATCCCTTTCCCTTCTTCTTGAGCTTGTCGCTGTATTTTTTGAAATTGATCAACATATTTTACGTTAGGCTGATAAATGTATGCGACCCTCGCGAGCCCTTCTTCAAGAAGCATTTCGTTGAACATTTGATCACCGATCCAGACGTATGCAAGAAGTCTGCCGTACTTATCACGTTCTGAAACATCGATCTCGATTCCAACCTTCTCTCCTTCAAGCCGGTCCTTCGCAAAATCTGACGCTTCAGGTCCAAATGGTTGGACAGGTTTACTAGGATGCTTCGTTTCAGGTGTATCAACAAGTAGAAGTCTGATTGTTTCTTCACGCTCTTCAAGTGTTACTTTTAGAGTGTCGCCATCTACGACCCGATCTACTGTTGCTGGAATTGTGTTTTCAGGAATTTCGTTATTGGAAGTGCTGAAAGAACAGGCAGATAAAAAGAGTAATATAAAAAGGTAAGGCACTAGTTTATGTGTCATGTTAAGTTCTCCTTTCCTGGCTTTTAGGTCTTAGACATACTGATTCGTCATAATCTAAAAGGGGGGTGATCCAATTGAATCACGGATGTATTTACTGTGAGAAAGAATTGCTCTTCCCGTGGGAAAGAAGAAGGATGGTGTGCGATGAATGTCATTATGCGATTTCAGACACGTATCATGAAGATTATCGAGAAATTGGTGAACGAAAAATAGAACAGAAATCCCGTCAATAGTGACGGGATTCTTTTTAGGTTCTATGGTTTAGTGAGAGTAGTGGTGTTTAGCTGCAAATGGATAGCGCCTGCTGGGTCTAATCGCCCACTTCCGCTTTTCATGTCCAGCTGCGACTCGCAGAAACTACGATATTTCACTCTTTCACCAGAACACAAAGGGCGTGTTCTAATTCAGGAGTTCCAATATCTCCGTTTCTAACCGCTCGTCTCCGCTTTTCGTGTCTAGCTGCGCGGGCCAAATCC
>ENA-ORXC01000257-ORXC01000257.1-marine-metagenome-genome-assembly--contig:-NODE-257-length-43444-cov-5.264533_pt1 | contig 43444 bp, 39 predicted proteins | sample MGYA00237865_ERZ511478 | MGnify/ENA metagenome assembly ERZ511478
TGTAAGGTCAAGACCACGTTTTGAATAGGAGGGAAGTACTGCCTTATTGACTTTGGCAAGAATTTTATAGAGTGTGTGCATGCTGTCAAAAGTAGCTAAAAAACAAAGCCGTAACGCATAGCGTTACGGCTTTTATCTGCTTATAAAGACTAGTTATTATTACTTACAATAATATCCTTAATGCGATTTTTAATGTCTTCACCAGCGTCGTACACCATTTGCTCATTAGTAGGAAATGGAATTGCTCTATTACGAGTACGCTCATAAAGCTCCTCTTCAAGTGCTCTTCTATCACCTCTATAAGTGGCATATCTGTGGTCAAAAATAAACTCAGATGCTAGCGGAAGCGATTGTAGGACCTGATTTGTATTACTATCAGAATAACGCACTCGACCTATTACATTTACGGCTTTATTCTGGATAAACTCAAAGTACGTGCAACGCACCGTAATCATATTATCTACCAATACCTTCTCACCTTCATCATCATAAACCACATTCCCATCTTCATCTTTTAAAACGATAGTACCGTCTTTTATAAGTTTTTCTCGTTGCACCTCTCTTTCTTTGATGCGCTCTGGAGAAATATTAATCTCTGTAAAAGCAATCTCCATATTGTAATCATATTTAACACTAGTAAGCGCATTGCTATGATATACGGTCCAGAAATCGTTAAGGCCATACGTAGAGAAGTCTAATAGTTCGTTTTCTAATCGTACTGGTAATGCTATATTACTATCATTAAATAAAGTCACCGCAACAAAGTCTGTCCCTTTAAGATGTACAGATTCCATCACATTTTTGATGTCTTTATAACTTGGCTTAAGCGTATTTAGGTAAGCTAGATCATCATAAATATTACGATAATCCTCTTTTGATGATGCAGCGGTTATGGCATCAAGGCTACTGTTATATAACGAAGTAGCTAGTTTTTCTTTAGAAGAAATAAGTTTATTATCATAATTTACAAAGTCAAAACGTGCAGTTCTATTCTCATCAATCACCTGTAAAGGTAAGGTAGGCCTTATGCGATCTTGACGTCTTTGCAAGGCTACATAAGTTTCATATATTTCTTCGAGATTTGCTTCTTGATTTTCTTTTACGAGAAATGAAATACGATCTGTGTCGCGAGCAGATGCTTTTGCAAAAGCATCTTCAAGCAGGAGCACGAAGTCCTGCTTATTCTTTTTATCTGGATTACGTTGCAACTTCTTGAGAGTAATCGCGATGGCATCATCATAATTACCGCTGTTAAGCGTTGCAGCAGTCTTTTTTACCGAATTGCAGCTTACTACAAATACGGTAGTAAGGATTGCGAGAAATACATTTTTCATCGTACAATGGGTATTGATTGGTCTTGACAACTCCAACGAGCGTGCCAAATTTTTTAAAAAACCAAATGTAGATGAATTTTTACTGGTAGTAAGAATGTGTGAGGTGTTAATAATACGCTTTCGAAAGCGCATCATACATATAGTAAGTTCTTAGTAAACACAAAAAGAGAAGGCCTTAACTCAGCGGTGTGTAGAGGTTACTATTTATCCGAAGATAAGTTTTAGAACAGTGATGATAAGTTGGATTATAATAAGATTTTTTGATTGATGAGTTGCGGAATGATTAGTTTCCTAAATGTAAAAATGTGGTTACTATATAAGAGATACTAAGGCTCACCATAAATAGAGTATAGATTCCTAATACTTTGTTTGTTGTTACTTGTGGCTTGTTGTTTGCTTGCGTTTTCATAATAGATGTTTTTGATTGTTACTAGATGCGTTGTTTGTTATTGATGAAGCAAAGAGGTCACCTTGAGCGCAGTAAAACAAATTGAAAAGAAGTTTTTAATGAGATTAACATGAATATTATAACTGTAAAAATAGAATTGGTTAAAATGTGTAATCTTAATATCTCGAATGTGGTTAATATATGTTAGCCTAAATACTAATAATCATTCATTGTGTTAGTTCTTTAGGGACTTTTTGAGCCATTTAGATTTTTGTAGAGATAATATGGCTCATTGTAGTCGTATTTATCCTATTTCATCATTTTGGAGTGAATTTTTACAAGTGTTAGCTGTAAAAAAACAGCGCATAAAAAAAGTCCGCTTTCAGCAATAAAGCGGACTTTTAAAATATTATGAGTTTAATTAATCTTTGGTTTTAACGAGTATTACTCCGTTTTTCCCAGCTTCGCCATACAATTCAATTGCTTTTTCACCTTTAACAATTGATAAGCTTTCAATATCATTTGGATCTAAATTTTCAATTTTACCTGAGGTATGCAATTTACCATTGATATAGATAATAGGTTTATCAGAGGAGCCAGTTTTAATAATCCCATCCTTAGGTACCATATTCATTACTTCATCTTTGCTCTTGTCATCTACTGTAAAGTAACCTTTTTTCAAAAGCTTTTTATAGAGTGGATTATCTTCATTTATTTGTTTTCCCCAACGATTATAGAAACTCTTAGACCCTTCAGGGCTAACCACAAAGTAGTAAGTTTTATCATCAAGTGTTAAGTAGCCCACGTCTCTTTGCTGTCTGCTATTTTTATAGTTTTCTCTATCGCTTTTTAAATTCTCACGTCGCTCCTTCATTTGCGTTTTCATACTATCACGTCGTGATAGCATATTTTGCCTCATAGAGTCTACTTGAGCTCTTCCTTGTAAACTTCTACGCCCTTCCATACGAGCGAGCATGTCTTGCTTGCGAGCTTCCATATTTTTATGCATACTGTCTCTGCTAGTTATCATAGCATCTCTGCGCTTTTTCATTTGAGTTCTCATATCATTGAGTTGCAGTTCTATCTCCATATCGCTTATGGCAGTTGCATTACCCATTCCAGAGCGTCCATCTGCATCTCTATATATATAGATATCTTCAATAGGCCTTTCACTTTGGACCACATAGTTTTTATTATTCCCAGCAGAATCTTTAAAATTGATAGCGATACTTATGATTTGATTATCTCTGTTTCTCTTAATATTATCTACTTTGAGTATAGCATCGTGCTTATCCTTTAAAATAGCAACAAGGGTTTTTATTTCTTGATCTGTACTATTTTTTGAGATAACAAAATTATAAGTGTCCTGGATTGTTCTTATGGTAGAAATTGACTTTGCGCTACTCTGAGGTTTTATAGTACTACCTGAGGTAAGTGGCTTATAATTTGCAGACCTTTGTGGTGTTACACTATAAGAAACTTGACTTCGAGTGTACTTCTCTTCTTTTGTAGTATTTTCTTCAATAGTCGCAGGAGCCCTCAATACACTATCCTCTATGAATGTTTTTAATGGGCTGATGTTGATAAATTTTCCATTTTTCTGTTCCATGATTACAATCTCCCTTTCGGTATTGACCATGAAACTATAGCCTTCCCATTGATCCGAATCTTTTGCATTGAAAGAAAGTTTATTTACATAACCTGCTTCTTCGTTAAATTGAACTTGTAACGTAAAAGCTGATAAGTCATTTTCAGAAGTAAAGCTTCTTTTTGAAAATTTGATTGCGACTTCTTTCCAATGGTCTGTGACATACTTTTCTATGCTGTCTAGCTTGTCATTTGTAGTCTCGCGATCTATAAAAAAGACATCTCTTCCTTGATTTGCATAGGTGGTGTCTTTTTCCGCTTTCGCGAAAGCGGAATTTTGCTCATCAACATACTCCACAACTTCTTTTACATTAAAAGAGTATAAGAAAAATGAGAGTAGTGGTAGCACGAGTGCTAATTTCCAAAGGTTGTGTTTACGGGACTGTGGTGTGTTAAGCATAACGATTCGTTTTTTGATAAATGATTGATAAAATTGATTAGTAAGCGCTGATTTAAATGAGGGAGATGAAACCTTAACCAGTGTGCGTTGATATTGCTGCGGATTATTAATGCGCTGGATGGCATGAGCGTCTGCAATGTATTCTAAATTTTGTTCTAGACGCTGCTTATACAACCACGCTAGCGGATTGCACCAGTGCAATGCTAATATAATTTGCGTGATGAGAATATCTATGGAATGGCGTTGTCCTGCATGAATCTCCTCGTGAGCTAAGATCATCTCAAGTTCTTCTTGCGTGTGAAGCGCTGGGTTATATACAATATAAGAGAAGAACGAAAAGGGGGTCATATTTTTTGATACAGTAACGTATATATATCTATTTTTTTGAACCACACTTCCAGAAGCTATAAGACCTCTAAGCGATAAGAGTTGGACACATAGTCTTATACACATAATAAAAACTCCTATTACATATACAATCAAGGCAACCTGCCACCAGTCTATATAGGTAACTTCCTCTACCATTGTCGCTGGAAGAAATACTTCCTGAGGTAGCTCTATAAAAGGCGCAGGAACAAAAGATGGTTGTGACGGCAATACGATTTTCGTTACTTGAGTAAATTCTAAAAAGGGGAGTGTGAGCGCCGCCAAGATGCCAGCAATAAGAAAATGTCTGTTTGCCGTAAAAAGCGTGTTTTTATGTAATATGGAAATGTATATCACATAAAACAAGGATAGAATTCCAATACTCTTTGCTTCTAAAATAAGGATTTCCATGTATTACTTTTTTTCTATGATTGCTAAAATTTCCCTAAGCTCATCTGCAGAGATCTTTTCTTCTTTGGCAAAAAATGATACCATATTTTTATAAGAATTTCCAAAAAACTTTTGACTCGTAGTTTCCATAAACTCCTTTCTATACGCTTGAAGAGTAACCACAGGGAAATATTGATGCGTTTTACCAAAAGCTTGGTAGCCCACATACCCTTTATCTGCGAGGTTACGCACAATGGTAGATATGGTATTGTAATGATTGCCTTCTGGCAAGCTAGCAACCACTTCTTTAACAAAAGCGCGCTCTAACTTCCATAATACATGCATGATCTCTTCTTCTTTATTGGTGAGCTTTTCCATTAACTATTGATTATTGATTGATGATTCAAAATTACAACGAAAAGTATAGTTACACAACTATTTTTATAGTTATTGAACGAAATTTATAGTTCTCATTAGTATTTTACATAAAAAAACGACAGTTAACCCATTGGCTAACTGTCGTTAATATAATCTTTACTGTAATGATCGAGTAGGAGTTATTGCCCTAAATAGTCATGCGTAAGTTGTACAAATGTTTTTACTCCTAGCAGCATCCCGCTTTCATCAATGTAAAAATCTGGAGTGTGATGAGGAAAAGCTTCTGTGCTTCCTGGTGTTTTACCTCCTAAGAAGAAATAAAGCCCAGGAACTTCTTTTTGAAAGAAAGAAAAATCCTCGGCACCTGTAATTGCTTTAATCACCGTAACATTATCTTTTCCAGCTGCTTTCTCAAGTGATGGAAGCATTTGAGCCGTAAGTGCTACATCATTAAAGGTGATAGGGTAGCCCTCAGGAATAGTAAGCGTAGCTTCTGTACGATATGCCGCAGCAATTGCCGGAATCATCTCCTTCATACGCTGGTTTATAAAGGCTTGCATATCATAATCTAGCGTGCGTAATGTACCTACTATATGTACTTCTTCTGGAATAATATTACTTCGCACACCTGCATTGATTTGTCCTATCGATAATACAGCCGCCTCTTCTGTAAGTGGGATTTCTCTAGAAATAATTGTTTGTAATCCATCTATAATTTTTACTGCTGCCATAATAGGATCACGGCTCGTCCATGGTGTAGAACCGTGACTTTGCTTTCCTTTTACATGGATTTCAAAACTCTGGGAAGCAGCCATAATTCCGCCTGGTTTATAGGCGATGGTATTTACATCTTGCCCAGAACCTATGTGAAGTCCGAAGATGGCATCTACATCAGGATTTTTAAGAACATTTTCTTTTACCATCAACTCTGCACCGCCTTCTTCTCCCGGAGGCGCGCCTTCCTCAGCTGGTTGAAAAATGAATTTTACTGTTCCTGCAAAGTCATTATTTTTTGCAAGAACCTCTGAAACACCCATAAGGATTGCAATATGGGTATCATGGCCACAAGCGTGCATTACTGGCACTTCTTTACCTTGATATTCTCCTATTGCTGTAGATTTAAATGGTAGATCTGCACGTTCTTTTACTGGGAGGGCATCAATATCTGCACGCAAAGCGACCACGTTACCTTTGCGTTTTCCTTCAAGTATTCCTACAACTCCTGTTTTTGCAACTCCTGTTTGCACTTTAATTCCTAAGGATGTAAGGTGTTTTGCAATTTTATCGGCAGTGTTAAATTCGCGATTTCCTAATTCTGGGTTTTGGTGAAAATCTCTACGCCACTCGATGACTTTGGATTCTATAGCTGCTATTTCTTTATCTAGATGTGATTGCGCTTTCGCGAAAGCGGAAACTAGTAAAACACTAGAAAAAAGTATGGTTGTTGTAAACTTCATGTATCGTAAAAGCTATTATTAATTAATCGTGCTGCTAAAGGTCGCTTCACCACCTACTACCGGTAGTGTAAGTTTAGTTTTTGATAGATCTATGGTAAGCTCAGTTCCAGCCTTAGGAAGTACTGTAAACTCACTGTCGCTTGAAAAAATCATCAGGCCTATTTGCTGTCCTTTTCTTATAATTTGGTCATCTGGCATTAGATCAAATGTTACTTCATAAAACTTACCTTTCTTAAGAGGCTCACTCTTACGTATGGAAGCATGGTTTTGTGGATCTGCCCAGCCACGAGTGATGAGATTATCTGTAATCTTAATCCCTTTTCCTTCTTCATAAGGTAATGAAACTAAATAGACGCTCAAGTTTGCTGCCTCCTTACTACTAGATACACTAATAGTCACTTTAGGTGTTCCAGAAATATGTAATTCCTCCTTAAGAATAGGAGTGAGGTACAATAATCTGTTTTGAGAGGTAGAAGCTTTCATCATTTCTATAGCACTCACAGTAGCGTCATCTACAAGTGTTTCCTTACTTGATTTCTTCGCTTTTTGTGTAGATAATGTTCCAGCTCCATTAGTGCTTTTTCCTACATATAATGTTACATCCTTTGCTGCTGGGTTAGGGTAATCTGCATAAGGAGTTGGCATATCTCTAGCATCATTTTCTCTTACGATTTGTGCTTTTGGATCATTCTCAACGCCATTATCTATTCCGTGTAAATATTTTGTAAACCATCTGTTCATCATTTTCATAGGTGGCGGACCTCCATGACCATTCTGGTGATAAAAAATCTGACTAGGGATTCCCATTTCTTGGGCTCTCTTATAAATGCGGTAGCTATGCTCAGGCATTACATTCCAGTCATTAAAACCATGCGACATGAGTAGTGCGGCTTTCATAGGCTTCATGTCATTAAGATAATCTCTTCCAGCCCAGAAATCATTGTAATCTCCTGTTGCACGATCCATTCCGTTTTTAAACTCGCTATCTCTCACGATACTATCAGAGTAAGCTCTTTTTGACTCGTCGCCACTGTGTATAAAGTTATAAAGAACATCAATATCCTCACCCAGATATCCTCCAGGAGAACGCACTAAGCCATTTGATCTGTAATAATGATAATAGGATGTATTAGGAGCTATAGGAATGATAGCTTCAAGACCATCAACTCCAGTGGTTGCAGCAGCTAATGGTAAGGTGCCATTATAAGAGGTACCTGTCATACCAATTTTACCGGTAGACCAGAATGCTGTTACTTCTTCCTTACTATCTATTTCTTTATAGCCTTTTGCTCTACCGTTGAGCCAGTCTACAATAGCTTTAGGTGCAAGTGATTCATTATCACCACCTACAGTAGGAGATCCTTCTGATAGTCCAGTTCCTGGGGAAGAGGAATGCACCACAATATAACCTCTAGGAATCCAAGTCTTAATGAGCGAATTTGAAATTACTGGTCGTTTTCCTCTACGTACAACCACTCCGTTTGCTATTGGTTTTTCTTGAGCTCCTATTTCATGTTTGACATCATAAAATAAATTAGGATCACTAGCAGCAACTCCAGCATAATATGGACTTGTCTCATAAATAACAGGTAATTTCAATCCGTTTTCTGTCTGTAATGGCCTTGTTACATCTACATGCATGCGATCTAGTTTACCATCTCCATCAGTATCAAAAGAGGTTTCAACCCATAAATCCTCATGAATCCAAGTGGAAGGAGTATCAAACGCAGGAACTATCTGTGCTTCTCCATCCTTAAATACTGGTTTATCATTCTCTTGAGAATGTAAGGTGCTTACGGTTAGTGCAGTAATCACAATAGGTAAGAATGTTTTGAAAAATAGCTTCATCATGATATTCATTGTTAATAAGAAATTCCAGTGGTAATAGCAGCGCAGTACATGTATGTTATAATAAGACTATTTATTATTTAAGTAGTCAATACTCATCTGGCTTAAAGCCTTAACACCTAATTGGAGTCCTGCTTCATCGATTACAAAATCTGGTGTGTGATGAGGAAAAGCTTCTGTATTTCCAGCAGTCATACCTCCTAAGAAGAAATAGAAGCCAGGTACTTTTTCTTGGAAGAAAGAAAAATCTTCACCGCCAGTTACCGCTTTCTGTAAAGACACATTTTCTGAGCCTCCTACTTTTTGTAGGGTAGGTAGCATCTTATCTGTAAGCGCTAAGTCATTATAAGTGATAAGTGTCATTTCTTGCCATTCTATTGTTGCTTCACCTCCATAAGCTTTTGCAATATCTCTTGCCATTTCTGTCATACGGCGTATGATTTTCTCTCGCATATCTGGATCCAGTGTGCGCACCGTTCCTATCATTTCTGCACTTTCTGGAATGATATTAAATCGTGTTCCAGATGTTATTTTCCCTACGGTAATTACTGCAGCTTCCTCTGTAAGTTTGCTCTCACGAGAGATAATACTCTGGAAACCATTGATAATTTGTGCCGAAATTAAAATAGGATCAACTCCAGACCATGGCTGGCTACCGTGAGATTGCTTTCCTTTTACATTTACTACAAAACGTTCTGTAGCTGCCATGGTGCCACCTGGCTTGTATTTAATAGTGTTTACTGGAGTTGAGCTATTTATGTGTAATCCAAAAATAGCATCCACCTTGGGATTATCTAGTACACCTTCTTTTACCATAAGTTTTGCACCACCTTCTTCACCTGGTGGTGGTCCTTCTTCTGATGGTTGAAATATAAATTTTACAGAGCCTTTTATTTTGTCTTTATTTTTAGATAGCACTTCTGCCACACCCATAAGGATAGCGGTATGTGTATCGTGACCACAAGCATGCATCACACCTGTTTCTGTTCCTAAAAAAGAAGTAACTACCTCAGATTTAAAAGGAAGATTATTGCGTTCTGTAACGGGAAGGGCGTCTATATCTGCTCTTAAAGCAACCACTTTACCTGGAAGATCTCCTTTGAGCAAACCTACGACACCTGTTTTGGCAACCCCAGTTTGTACTTCAATCCCTAAAGATTCGAGGTGTTTTGCTATTTTCTCTGCAGTTTTGAATTCGCGATTTCCTAATTCAGGATTTTGATGAAAATCCCTGCGCCACTCTATTACTTTAGCTTCTACAGCAGCAATGTCTTTATCAAAAGAGGTTTGCGCTTTCGCGAAAGCGGTACCAGCAATAAGGGCACTTAGTATTAATACTTTTTTCATAAGGTATAAGTTGTGATGATTTAAAATCAATATGTAGTATTATCTAATAATCTGACTAGGAAAAGCTACTGGACTCTCGTGACCGTCTTTACCTATTGCTGCAACACCAAAGAAGAAATTGTCTATCACAATCCCTTTTAAAGTTGCCGAAGTTCCATTTGTTATAAGGCGTGCATTATCCCAAGTAGGCGAAGTTGTATCTCTCCAGTATATTTTATAAGCAACCGCTCCTTCTACGGCCTCCCATTGTAATCTTGCATTTGCCTCAACAATACCACCTATACCTACGTTTTTAGGGGTAGGAGGTGCCCAAGCAATACTTGCAAGGTTAATCGCATTTACAGCGGTAAGCTTTGCATTATATGGGAAGTTTACATGCTCAAAGGTATCTCCGTAATTAATGCCGTTTTCTGTACGGATATCTTGATGCTGTTGTGTGTAGTTTTCATGAGCTTCCATGATACGTATACCTGCAAAACCAGCGTCATTAAAAGGTCTGTGGTGACCACCACGACCAAAACGATCTAAACGATATACCATCATAGGGTTCATTTCTGGCATGTAATCTCGTGTGGTTTTGTAAATAAATCTAGCTAGCTGGCGAGAGATTCCATCTACCTCACCACCATAAAAACGGCGTGCTCTGCGTTGCTGCTCAGTCTCTGTAGGAGGTACCGGCTCAGAAAATATTCTGAACGTACGGTTATCAATAACACCATCTACACCTTCAATGTTACCTATCATGTCATTATTCATAATCCCAATGATTTCCCATCCTTTTTCCTTTGCGTATGCAGCAAGTCCTTTTCCTCCATAAAGTCCTTGTTCTTCACCAGAAAGACCTACGTAGATAATACTGTTCTCAAAAGAATATTTAGAAAGTACTCTTGCAGCTTCCATCGTTCCAGCCATTCCGCTGGCGTTATCATTTGCTCCTGGCGCGTCATCTGTATAATTATTAGGATCAGAGATGCGACTGTCTATATCGCCACTCATAATTACATAGCGATTAGGATACTTAGTTCCTTTTTGAACTGCCAGTACATTTACAACCATCACATCTTTTGTGATACGGTCATTATCACCTTTTTTTATAAGGTTACTTTGATAAAATACATCTAGACAATTATTACAGTTTTGGGAAGTTTTTTCAAGTTCGCTTTTTATCCATCTTCTTGCTGCTCCTATTCCTCTTGTGTTTGATATGGTATCGCTTAAGGTGTGTCTCGTTCCAAAATCTGCTAGTTTCTTTACGTCTGCTCGTAGTCGGTCTTCAGAGACTGCATCTATGATTTCGTAGATTCTATCATCTGTTTGAGCGCTTATATCACTAATCGATAATAGCAATGTTACAACAGCAAATAGAAGTGTTGTGTATGCGTTATTACGAGATTTAAATAGGGTAGAAGTATGCTTGTTTGACATTATGAAGTGTTTAATAATTTGTTATGTTTTAAAGATACTAAAACAATGTATGTGCTAGAAGTACGCTTTTGCGAAAGCAAAAAAAATCCTAAACGATTATTTAAGATTTTTAAAACACGTGCACGTTATTCTACGAGCTCGATAGTGCCAAAGATTCCAGCATCTATCCAGCCTCTATTTTTATCTTCTCCAGGGACTGCTACGGAGCCTATAAAGTTTTCTCGCTCTGCACTTGAGTCGTTATCACAATAAGCAAGTGCAAAGCCTAACTTCTGATGTATCGCTAAGATTTTAGGCTCATTGACATCACCATCTTTGTAGGTGTCATTGTAAACGGTCATTTTACATTCCCAAATCATGGTGTTTTCTGCAGTTTTCATAATCTTAGACTCCACGTGATTATTGTAGAGCGTGGGAACTTGGCCAGGAGCAACGTCTACCACGTTCCCATCTAGCGCTACGTGGTATGCAAAGGCATTATGTGTAAACTGGTGCCCACCACCAGAATTATCTGCATCTATAAATATCTCAAGGCAATCATCATCCCACCATAATATAAGCGGGTCATCTTCCTTGTCATAAATAGTATCATCAGTAATTTCGGCAATGATGTATAAAGCTTCGGGAGTCCATGTGAGCTTATATTTACCTGAGAAGTCCTCTACCGTATAGTCTTCTCCTAACCATTTTTGATCAAGGGGTTGCCATGCTATATCCTGCCACGCAGGATCCGTGGCTTGTCCATCAAGTTCTGGTGTGATGGTCGCCTTTGTTACTTGTCTTAACTGGTGGTCTGTTTTTAAATTTGGTATTTCAGTAGTATCCTTAACCAGATTTGATGTTGCATCTTGTTGTTTTGGGTGGCTATTACAGCTCCATAAAGTGAGTACACTTACACACGTTGCCAAAAGTAATTTCATAGTAATATCAATTAAGCTGATTTATAAGAATGTGACTTTGTTAATTTTACCTGCGATCACTTCATTAATAGCTACACCATACCAGGTGTTTCCACTAGCATCGAGCTTTTCATGGTCTATAGTTATGTTACCTATTACAATTCTATTAATAATCGTTGCTTTTAAATCTGGTAATCGTTTAAACATATCACTGTAGGTTGTGGTAATACTTTCTCTGGTAGTAAATTGCGGAGTGCTAGGAAATCGAAACAAGCTTACATTATCTGTGTATAAAGACATAAAACCTTTTATATCACCATCATTATATGTTTTTAGTTGGGCGTCTACTGTAGGCTCTGGATCTGGCACATTTTGAGTGTCCTTTATAAAAGTCATAGAAGCTATCTTGCCATCACGCACCTCATATATAGTAGCTTGTTTAGAGCTAATCCCATTAACCGTTATTTCTTCCTGATCAATCACTTTATTTCCTTTAATGATTCTATTAAGAACAGAAACATTTGATGTACCTGTTTTCTTGAAATATTTCGCATAGTGATTACGTAATGCTTCTCTCCCAGTGTATAGGGTATCTTTAAAAAAATTGCTCACAACTACATCTTTTGTAAAGGAATTTACCAAAGCCTTGAGATCACTCTCGTTAAAAGGTTTTATGTGCTTATCCACCGTTTTTCCTGGTGAAACCTCAGAAACAATGGCAATTTGGGAGCCATCTGAAGCAATAGCAAAGCGTGAGATGTTTTTTAAATCCTCATCTTCAAAACTGTAAAAAGTAGCCCATTTCGCATCTTTTCTTTGAATAAATAAGGTATTTTCCTTTGCAGCAAGAAGACTTCCATCTGGTAACCATGCAATATCTTCTACTCCCGGAATAAGCGTTGTGATCTCTTCTATTTTAAGTGAAGATGGATCAATGGATTTTACCACCCACGCATCTTGAGTTTTATCAATAAAACTCACAAGATTTGTATTTGGTATTTTATGGAATGATCTGCCTACATTGATACCCAGATCATTACTGCGACCAGTGATTAAATTATGAATGACTAAATGTAAATCCTCATCAACAATATCTGCAGAGACTATCGTTTGTGCATCTGCCCACGTGTAGTAAGCAACTATAGCATCTTTAATAAGTACAGGAGTTTCTTTCTTTTTAGGGAGATAAGTGTATAAACGTTGCACACCAGAAGTATCCAGTCGCACTGCAGATACACCACGCTTTCCTGGTATAAACTGTGGTGAGTATTCACCACCACTAGTTTCATAATTAAAAACACGAGAGGTTCCTCGGGTATATTGCATTATTTCAGTTTGACCATTATTAGTACCCGAATACAGGAGAATATTTTTGGCTAGAAAGTAAGGCTGGCTATCATATCCTTCATTATTACTTATATTTTTACCTTTAGTAAGCGTGGTCTTTTCTCCATCTAGTGTCATGTCAAAGAGATGAATTTCTGTATTTGTCTGTGCCATGAGTGTAGTAACAAAAAAGAAAAAAAGATAACTGTAGCGTATATTCATAGTTTAATAAATAAGAGATAAAAATAAAAGTTAGTACGCTTTCGCGAAAGCGGTATTGTTACATTTTCCTTGGTTTTGAAGAATCGTAGTCTTGATCAAGATCATCAACTACAACCTCTTTACTTGAATAAGTCGTTGATGTACTATCATAATTACCCTTTATTTCTGTAAGATCAATACTATCTGGTTCAAGACTATTATAGGTATCTGTAGTATCGATGTTTTTAGAAAAGTAGGTGGTAGCTGTCATTTTATTCCAAGCGGGAATACCTAGAAAATCGCTGAGAGTTGCGGCATCTTGCTCTATGCTGTTACGGTGACCGTGATCTACCACATTATAGCGCGATCCGTCTTCAAAGACAAGGTTAATCTCATAACTTGTATACGAGCTATCATCATCACTAATGGTTTCAGGTAAAATCTGTAACGCCTTTATGGTATCTAGTTTAAAGGTGTTTGCATCTTCTGTTATAGTGAGACTCTTAATTTCTTGTGTCTTATCTTTATGGAAATAACCAGTGGATTTATTAAAGCTAGTTGCGGTATTAAAGCTTTTTAAAACAAAAATCCCTATTACTATAAAAATTAATGGAAACAGAATAAACAGTAGTGCTAGAATTTCAAAACCTTCATTTATAAATGTTTTGATACCTACCACAATAAATATAAGCGGAAATAGGATAAATATCCAGCCGAAAACTTTTCCAAGAGAGGAAGCTTTGTATTGAAGTTCATTACCTGAAACTACTAAAAGTTTTTTAGTTTTAAAGTTTGCACCGCCACCAGCCTTAGGAGACCAGCTAGTTTTTGAAGCAAGTTCATGCTTAAAAACTGAAGGGTCAAACACCCGATTGTTTCCAGATCGCACCAAATTTTTTAAAAATGAAGAAAGTCCCATGATACTAAAATAGGACTTTCAATAGAATAATGGTTTGAGAACGGTTACAGTTTTTCTTTTAGGTACTTTCCTGTAAACGATTTCTTATTTTTTGCAACCTCTTCTGGTGTGCCAGAGGCTACAAGTATTCCTCCATTTTTACCGCCTTCTGGTCCCATATCGATTACGTGATCTGCACATTTTACAAGGTCCATGTTATGCTCCACGACAATAATAGAGTGACCTTTTGCAATAAGTGCCTCAAAGGAAGCCAAGAGTTTTTTTATATCATGAAAGTGTAATCCAGTCGTAGGCTCATCAAAAATGAATAACGTTTTATCTTTTGTGGTTCCTTTTACTAAAAAACTTGCCAGTTTTATACGCTGTGCTTCACCGCCAGATAGGGTAGAGGAGCTCTGACCTAGCGTGACATATCCTAAACCTACATCTTGTAAAGGTTTAAGTTTACGAGTAATCTTAGTTTCCTTATGAGTTGTAAAAAATGCAACCGCATCATCAATGGTCATCGTGAGAACGTCATCAATGTTCTTCTCATTAAATTGTACTTCCAGCACCTCTTTCTTAAAACGCTTGCCCTTACAGGTTTCACATTCTAAGTGAACGTCTGCCATGAATTGCATTTCTATGGTAACTTCTCCTTCTCCTTTACAAGTCTCACACCTACCACCATCTACATTAAAAGAAAAGTGCTTTGCCTTATAGTTTCTTATACCACTAAGTTTCTGACTTTCGAATAACTTACGTATGTCATCATAAGCTTTAATATATGTCACAGGATTAGATCTAGACGACCTCCCGATAGGGTTTTGATCTACAAATTCTATAGTTTTAATGTTCTCATAGTTTCCTTTGAGTTCTGTAAATTGACCTGCTTTTTCTCCATAGCCGCCTATTGCTTTAAGCATGGCAGGATACAATATCTTTCTAACCAAGGTAGATTTACCACTTCCAGAAACACCAGTTACAGCGGTAAAGACACCAAGTGGAAAACGCACGCTTACATTCTGTAAGTTGTTTTCACGAGCACCAATAACCTCAGCATAGAATTTTGTGCTTCTACGCTTCTTAGGAACTTCAATTTCTAGGGTTCCGTTAAGATATCCAGCCGTTAAGGAATCACTTTTTAAAATCTCATCATAATCACCTACGGCAACAACATCACCACCAAAGGTTCCTGCCTCTGGACCAATATCAATGATAAAGTCTGCTTTTTTCATAATGTCTTCATCGTGTTCTACAACGATTACCGTATTACCAAGGTCGCGGAGTGATTGCAACACCTCAATGAGTTTTTCTGTATCCTTAGGGTGTAATCCTATACTAGGTTCATCAAGGATGTACATAGAACCTACAAGGCTACTTCCTAAAGAGGTAGCAAGATTAATACGCTGTGACTCACCTCCAGAGAGCGTATTTGACTTTCTATTAAGGGTAAGGTAATTGAGTCCTACTTTTTGAAGAAAGCTTAGTCTACTAGTAATCTCTGTGAGCAATCGTTTGGCTACCGTAGTATCATATTCATTAAGCGTTAAGCTTTTAAAGAAGGTGGCTACTTCATCTAGTGGTAGCTCTACCAGGTCAACAATATTTTTACCACCTATTTTTACGTGGGTTGCTTCTGGACGTAAGCGTTTTCCTTTACAGGTATTACACTTTGTTTTACCGCGGTACCGCGATAGCATGACTCTATTTTGAATTTTGTATGCTTTTGCTTCTAGAAATTTGAAAAACTTATTAAGTCCATCAAATTCCTTGTTTCCTTCCCAGACTAGTTGTTGCTGTTCTGGAGTTAATTCAAACCAAGGCTTATGGATAGGAAAATCAAATTTATAAGCACGATTTACCAGCTGGTCGCGGTAGTGACTCATACTATCACCGCGCCAAGGAAATACAGCGTTCTCATAAATAGATAGTCCAGTATTAGGTACTACAAGATCTTCATCTATACCTATCACATCACCATATCCCTCACAAGTAGGGCATGCACCATAAGGATTATTAAAGGAGAAAAGATGTACATTAGGTTCCAAAAAGGTAATCCCATCAAGCTCAAACTTGTTTGAAAACTGACGGGTAGAATTATCGGCAAGTTTTTCTATAAAGAGCTCGCCTTTTCCTTCAAAAAATGCCGTTTGCACCGCATCTGAGAGTCTGTTTATAAAATCCTCGTTCTCAGGATCTGTGATGATTCTATCTACAACGAGTAATACGTCCTTCGCCTTAAGTTTACTGCCTATTTCGGCAACTTCATCAAGACGTTTTACTTCTCCTTTTACTTGTATACGAGCATATCCTTGTTGTAATAGTGCTTGTAGTTTAGATTCAATTTTACGTCCTTTTTCTAAATGAATAGGAGCGAGTAGGAGTAGTTTTTCTCTTTTTGCGAAAGCGGAAACATAAGCAACCACATCTGCTACCGTGTCCTTTTTTACTTCAATTCCAGAAACTGGTGAATATGTCCTACCTATACGGGCAAAAAGCAACTTTAAATAATCATAAATCTCTGTAGATGTCCCTACTGTAGATCGTGGGTTAGTGCTATTTACCTTTTGCTCGATGGCAATGGCAGGAGCAATTCCTTTTATATAATCTACCTTAGGTTTATCAAGTCTGCCCAAAAACTGGCGAGCGTAGGAGGAGAGACTCTCCACATATCTGCGCTGTCCCTCTGCATAAAGGGTATCAAAAGCCAGAGAAGATTTACCAGATCCAGAAAGCCCCGTAATAACAACGAGCTTGTTACGAGGGATTACTGCATTTATATTTTTAAGATTGTGCAGTTTGGCACCTTTAATGATAATATTCTTCTTAGGATTTACATCCTTAACGTCTATAAGCATCGCAATTTTTTAGTTCTTTTACAAAGATACCGAAAGTGCATTGCTATTGAAACCAAGTGCTAGTCACATTTTAAACGTTATTTATATTTTATTGTTCAAAAAAAATATTTTTTTACATTTGTTAACAGATTTATTATATATTTACCAAAATATTCACAAACACGTAAGAAGCGTATAGCATAAAACTACTTTATAAAATTCTGGACTAAGGGATGAAACCCTTTCAATTTTAATCTACAAAGTAGTACTTATGAAAAGTGTATTAATAGACGATGCTACCCTCGTTAGCAATTACATCAAAGGAGACGAAAATTCACTTGCTATGCTCATTAAGAGACATAAGCAACGCATTTATAGCTTTATATATTCTAAAGTATATGATAGGGACATCTCCGAAGATATTTTTCAAGACACCTTTATAAAAGTAATTAAAACCCTTAAAAAGGGTAAATATAATGAAGAGGGTAAATTTTTACCTTGGACCATGCGTATTGCTCATAATCTAGTTATTGACCACTTTCGTCGTAATAATAGGATGCCTAAGTTTGATAATGCAGGAGAATTTTCGATTTTTTCTGTATTAAGTGACAACAGCCTTAATGCCGAAAAGCAAATGGTGCGAGATCAAGTAAACAGAGATGTAAAGCGTATTATAGAGGAGCTTCCAGAAGACCAGAAAGAAGTACTTAAAATGCGTATTTATCAAGAGATGAGTTTTAAAGAAATCTCTGAACGCACAGGAGTAAGTATCAATACAGCATTAGGTAGAATGCGTTATGCACTTATCAATTTGAGAAAGGTTATTGAAACAAATAATATAGTTTTAACAGATTAGTATAATAAGCCGTGCATTTTTGCGTTCTTGGTAAGAATCAAACAAAAACCGCATGGCAAAACTATACACTACACCTTCGTCGGGTCATAACAGGACGAACCAATTTGAACCTAAACAAGAGACAGTAGATTTTCTCTTGAATTTTTCTAAGGCTTTAAGTGTTATGCATTATAAAACGATGAAATTTGAAGCATTCATCAACTAAACTTTGATAAAACCTCGACCAGTCATCGAGGTTTTATTTTTTCTTTCTTTTTGACATCATTTTCTCATAGTCTGCTATTACAGTTTTACGACCTATTGTTTTTGTGATGATATCCTTTTCAAGATCCCAGCCTCTTGCTGGTGAGTACTGGCGTCCATACCATATAATTTGTAAGTGAAGATCATTCCATACATGTTCTGGAAATAGTCGTTTTGCATCGCGTTCTGTTTGTACCACATTCTTACCATTAGTAAAACCCCAACGATACATCAACCTATGTATATGAGTATCTACAGGAAATGCAGGAATACCAAAGGCTTGTGATACCACTACGCTTGCCGTTTTATGACCTACCGCAGGAAACTCTGTAAGTTGCTCTATACTTGCTGGAACAACGCCATCGTATTTATCTATAAGTATATGTGATAACCCATGGATTCCTTTTGCTTTCATGGGTGAGAGCCCTACAGGTCTTATAATATCTCTTATATCTTCTACAGATAGCTTGATCATATCATACGGATTATCTGCCACCTCAAATAGGAGTGGAGTAATTAGATTCACACGAACATCTGTGCTTTGAGCACTTAGTAATACTGCAATAAGAAGTGTGTAAGGATCTTTGTGATCTAATGGTATAGGTATTTGAGGATATAAATCCTGCAGCGTTTTTATAGCAAAGTCTACCTTTTCTTGTTTTGTCATATAGTGTGCATCATTATTCTTTATGGTGTAATCCACAAAGCTTAAACGTATTTCTTTATTGTAATAGCGAGAACTCGTAACTTTATAATTCTATGCTTTCACTATGTGTGATAAATTACGCTTTCGCGAAAGCATAACATTGCTATGTAAAGATAATTAACTAGTGCTAATGATGGATGAGAATTCCAAATTAGCCAAAACCAAACACAGATGAATACATTAAAAGTGGGCGATAAAGTCCCTGATTTTACAACAACAGATCAAGATGGAAACGAAGTAACTCTTGCGAGTTTTAAAGGCAAGAAACTGATAGTTTTCTTTTATCCAAAGGCAAGTACACCAGGTTGTACGGCAGAGGCTTGTAATTTAAGAGATAACTACAAGGAATTACAGGCGCAAGGATATCACTTACTAGGTGTAAGTGCAGATTCTCAAAAGCGCCAGAAAAACTTTGCAACCAAATATGAATTTCCTTTCCAGTTACTCGCAGATGAGGATAAAACGGTAATCAACGCCTTTGGCGTGTGGGGACTTAAGAAATTTATGGGTAAAGAATATGATGGTATCCACCGTATGACTTTTAAAGTAGACGAAGAAGGAGTAGTAAGTGATGTGATACAAAAAGTAAAAACTAAGGATCACGCAGCACAATTACTCGATGAGTAGTAGGAAGTGAACTTGGTTAAAGTAAAAACGGCGATACATGAAATGTATCGCCGTTTTTACTCTTATAATTTTAATACCTATTGCTTTTCATAAACTAGTGAAGGCCCATCACACATCATCCAGCTATTCTGAAGTTTACCATCCTTGCGCACTAGCAACTCTTCACTATCATTTCCAGTACAACTTCCTACTATCTGTAAACCTTCTGTGTATTTTAAAGTGTAAAAAATACCCTCACTAGTTTCCTTTGTAGTGTAAGTTCCCGAAGCTTCTATAGTAGACCCATCTTTAGATTGTTGCTTTGTAAAAGTCATTTCTGGAGTAAACACATAGGTCTGGCGCATAGAAAGCTCAGCTTCTTGATCTGATGGCGATACCATTCCAGCCGTTATCTCAATAAGTTGCCAAGTTTCACCTTCTACATTGCTTGTAGTATTCTTATTTCCGCAGGCAGATACAAGCAGTAATATGGTGATGCCTGCTATGTAATTAAATACATTCATTATTTACCTGCTTCTAATAGCGCTGTAGACTGGTAACCAAAAAGATTACGAGACTTAATAAGCTCTGCAACTCCTTCTGGAAGCATATCTTCCCATCCTTTTTCACCTTCAGAAATCATTCTTAGTACTTCTCTAGAGAAGATATCTGTAATTTCTGGATCATAATTTTCAATATCTAGCACCTTGCCGTTGAGTTTAAAGAACTTATAAAGTTCTTTCATACGTGGGTGTACCTTTAGGTTATCACTATCAGTATATTCTCCTGTTTTTGGATCTTTCATTGGGTATAAAAACACTTTAAGATCCTTAAAGAATAATTTTCCAAATGCTTCTAGAATACCACCGCTCAAGTGACGGTAATAGCTAGTGTCAAAAATGTCAATGAGATTGTTTACACCCATTACCAGACCCATGCGTTCCTTTGTATAGTTTGAGAAATACTCTACAACGCGGTAATACTCTTTAAAATTTGAGATCATTACAGTCTGGCCTAGTGAGCCTAGTAATCTAGCTCTCGCCATGAAATCTTCCTCATCAATATCACCTTCGGCACGAAGGTTAGATAATGTAATTTCAAAAATAGCTTCTGTTTTTTTCTCATTTACGCGATTTGCTTCTACAAACATTTTATATGCTTTTTCAAACATATCCATGTTTACCTTAGTCACAGGGCGGAAACTACCTCGAAGGGCAAGTACATTTTTCTTGTATAATAATGCTGCAGGAAGAATATTATTTCCTTTTGCATCAAACATTACAGCCTCTGTCATTCCATTTTTTACAAGCTGTAAACTCATTAAACGGTTGTCTACATGCTCAAACTGAGGTCCAGAAAAATTGATAGTATCAATCTCTATCTGGTCTTGATCAATATGATCATAAAGATAGCGTAGTAAATTTTTAGGATTATCATGTTTGTAAAAAGCACCATAAATCAAGTTTACGCCTAGCGTTCCTAGGGTAAGCTGTTGTAAACGAGCGTCATTTTCATGAAAACGAACGTGAAGTATAATCTCGTTAAACTCTCCTTCTGGAGTAATCTGGAAGCGTATTCCTACCCATCCGTGACCCTTATATTTTTTTGCAAAATCTATGGTAGCTACCGTATTTGCGTATGTAAAGAAGATTTTATCTGGTTGTTTATAACGAGAGATACGATCTTCAATGAGCTTCATTTCATGAGAAAGCATTTTTTTAAGGCGCTTTTCTGTCACATATCTACCATCGTCTTCTATTCCGTAAATAGCATCAGAGAAGTCTTTATCATAGGCACTCATTGCCTTTGCAATAGTTCCACTTGCTCCACCTGCTCTAAAAAAATGACGAACCGTTTCTTGTCCAGCACCTATTTCGGCAAAAGTTCCATATATATTTGCATTAAGATTAACGCGGAGTACCTTGTTCTTAAGAGGAGGTACTTTTTCAAAATCTTTATCTCCTAAAATTTTAACAGCCATAGTGTGTTTTTTTCCATTAATTAATGGTCACTCAAAGATACTAAAAGGTTGTAGTAGCCAAAAAAATAACTGTATTTTTGTTGCACAATTAACGGCGCGATCAGCGCATTATTTTTTTATACTTTAGTGAAAATCACCTTTCTCGGTACTGGCACATCTCAAGGAATTCCTGTAATAGGAAGTACACATCCCGTGTGTTTAAGTGCAGACCCTAAGGATACTAGATTACGAGTTTCTGTTCTAATAGAATGGGACGGCTATAATTATGTAATAGATTGTGGCCCAGATTTTAGACAGCAAATGTTGAGTACGCTTTCGCGAAAGCGTACCACCGCAGGAGATCCCGCACCTTTACATGGTATACTATTAACTCATGAACATGCAGATCACGTAGCTGGACTGGATGATATAAGACCATTTGTTTTTAGACAAGGTGATATGCCTATTTATGCTCACAAAAGAGTACTTAAAACTCTTGCTGAACGTTTTGATTATATTTTTACTACAGAAAATAGGTATCCAGGGGCTCCTAGTGTTGCCTCTAGAGAAGTAGTAAATGGAGTATCCATACAGTTAGGTAACCTAGAAGTACAACCTATAGAAGTGTATCATGGAGGGTTACAGGTTTTTGGGTATCGTTTTCAAGATATTGCATATCTCACAGATGTAAAAACCATTGCAGATGAGGAGATAGAGAAGTTACAAGGACTCGATATTCTTGTATTAAACTGCTTGAGAGAGGAGGAGCATTATACACATCTCAATGTGGAGGAAGCACTAGCGCTCGTAGTAAAGATTAATCCTAAACGCACATACCTAACGCATATAAGTCATTATTTAGGTTTTCATGCCGAGGTTGAAAAGAAATTGCCAGAAAATGTATTTCTAGCTTACGACGGACTTACTTTAACAACATAATTTTATGAGACGTAACATTTTTTTATATCTATTCCTATTTGCAGCATTATATATTATTTTTCAATACATCAATAGTAGTAAGGGATTAGAATATCAAGGAAAGCAAATTGAAAAACTAGAAGTTAAACTTGCAGAGACCGATTCTATAACGGGATTATATAAAGAACGCCTTGCAAACGTAGAGTACTTCACGTTGCTAGGAAATGATAATGCAAAAGAATATTTTGATAATGATGATCTTGATATAACGGTAGTAAAGCCCTCTGTAGAGGATGGACTTTATGCAAAAAATACGGCTCAAGGCAATGATCTTATTACTTTTGTAGGAGATGGCAGACCTTTTCAAATTAATAAAGTACAGATTTTAAATCACCGATGGATCATAGCCGACTTTTCTGACGGCAAAAGGTGGGGAGAAATGCTGGTAGAATACTTTGTAAATGAGGATGGAAGCGTAGATTATAAAACTGTGGAGAGTTTAGTCTATCCTAATTAATCGTTACTTAACTACTCCTTATCATACGATACTATAAAAAAACAGGCCAGAGGCCTGTTTTTTTATGTCTCTATTTGGTTTTTAACCACTCCTTAAACTCATAGAAGTTAGTAGGGTGCACTCCGTGACCTACAGGAAACTCACTTAAGGTAGATTCAATTCCTAAATTTTTGAGATAACCAGGAGTCTTACGTGCCGCGTCTATAGGTATCACTTGATCTACAGTCCCGTGTGAGTTATAGATATTAAGATGAGCATACGATGGATTACTTTTTAAATCAATAATCTCCTCATTAATATAACCACTTAACCCTATAACATTCTTTACTTTTTCTGGGTAGGTGAGTGCCACGGCATAACTTAATATCGTTCCTTGGCTAAACCCTAATAGGGTTACATTATGCTTATCTATATGATACTTTGCTATAATCTCATCGATAAAACGCGCAATGATGTCTCTAGACTCGCGAGCACCTTCATTATCTGAAGATTTTACACCATCACCATCTATAGTGATATGATACCATGCATTTCCATAAGGTTGCATAGTGATAGGAGCCTTTGCAGACACTATAAAATACTCATCTGGAATTTCTTCAGCAAAGCTAAAAAGGTCTTCCTCATTACTTCCATAACCATGAAGGAGAATAATTAATGGAGACTTTCCAGTAAAAGGCTGTGATGGTTTACGTGTGATATATTCTAATAACATAAAGTTGAAATAGTAGACATTATGCAGAAAGTAATGTCATGGTGTATAATTGTTGTAAGCTCGAAGCAGTACTAGTTGTTCCCGCCAAAAGCCTTTTGGTAAAACGCACCTACTAATGGTACAAGCTGCCGTTTACCTTGAAAAGCCGATATAATCCCAAAAAGCCAAAGCACAAAAAAGAGCACTAAAAAGCCTATAGATGCCATGGGGATATCTAAGTAACTAAGCGGCATCATTATTAAAAAATAACTCAATGTAAGCCCTAGTGATTGTCTAAGATGAAATGCCGCAAATTCATTTTTTGATTCGCTATTCATAAAATAAGCAATAATTAATCCTACAAAGGTTATGTAGCTTAAGACTGCTGCTGTTTTTCCTTCAAAAACGGTATTTTCATCCATTAGTTAAGTACAATTTGGTTATTTGCAATAATTCCATAAACTTCACCTTTCATCTTTTGATGGAGGAATATGGCATTATTAGAAGTTGATTTGATGTGTTCTTGAGTAAAAGTTGATGTTCCTTTTGTTGTAAATAAAGTGACATTTGCAAGACTATTTTCTTGTATAGGGTTGCTTGATCCTATAAATCTTCGTCTCCCAGCAGTAAGTAATGTAACAGCTCGCTTCTCACTCACAATGGTAAGTAGCGCTTTGAACGTAGCTTCTTGAGCTATGGCTCCATACATAGCATTATCAAACTCAACATGCTTGCGCTCCACATCTAGCGGATTATGATCACTAGTAACCATATCTATAGTTCCATCTTTTACACCTTCTATTAGTGCATCTACATGCTCTTGATTTCTTAGAGGAGGTAATACTTTATAACGGGTGTCAAAATCTGCTATTACTTCATCCTTGAGGTATAGGTTATGTATTGCTACACTGCAAGTAACGTCTAGACCTTTTACTTTAGCTTGTTTTATAAGTGCTACACTTTCCTTTGTAGATACTGTGGGAATGTGGAGTCTTCCTCCAGCATATTCTAGTATGTGCAAGTCTCTTGCTACTTGAAGGCTTTCTGCTATTGCAGGAATTCCTTTAAGTCCTACACGAGTACTTATTTCTCCCTCGTTTACCATTCCTTTACCTGCAATTTTTTGTTCTTGAGGAAATGATAATACAAGCCCGTTAAATCCTTGCGTGTACTGCAGCGCAATCTTAAGTAAATTAGGGTTTACAATTGGTTTTTGATAATCACCAAAGGCTATAGCACCAGATTGTTGCATGTCGTACAACTCTGCTAGATCTATGCTCTCACTATTTCGCGTAAGCGCACCTATAGGAAAAAGCGAAGTTGCATGTCCTTCTGCCATTTTTTTTACAAAAATAACATCAGAGCTTGTGTCAATAATAGGGTAGGTGTTTGGGTTGAGCGCTACTGCTGTAAAGCCACTTGCTGCGGCCACACGTAGTCCATGATCTATGGTTTCACGTTCCTCAAATCCTGGTTGTCCCATGCTCACGCTACTGTCAAACCAGCCTTGGGATATATGCAAGTTATCACGTTCTATAAGCGTCTCTCCATGTGCTTTTTCCAGATGATCTTTTATTTCTGTAATAGTACCATCTTTAATTCTTACATCTTTTGTACTGCCGTGATACGGGCTATCACTGTCTACAATTATGGCGTTCTTTATGAGTGCTTTCATTTATAGAATTTTAAAATCAAGATTTCTAGTACTAAGAATAATAGGGCAAAAATAATAAACCACTTCCACAGAGATTGAACATTATCTACTGTTTTAAATTCATCAAAAAGAGCTCCTACAGAGGTGTTATAATGATCTTCGGCTCCGTTATTTAATGCTGCATATCGTAATATACTTTCTTGTCTGCTGTAATTATAGCTTACTTGCTGTAACCTATTTCCTTCAAGATTTACATTGTAAATACTTGCTGTAGATGGTGAATCACTTGTTGTGATTTGCACTTTATTCCCTTTAGATTGTTGTAAGGGAATTAGTGTGTTCACAGGGTTAAAAATATCTTCTAGTTGTATAATATCGTCTGCTTCAAGACGCACAGGGATATCATACGTTATAGTCTTGCTTATAGGCATATATAATCTAGGAAGCCGCAAGCTCTGTCTAGACATATTATAAAACGTAGGAACAATAAGCGGCGAACTTTTGAGATTTGAATTTTCTAGGTCGATACCTCCAGAGATGATAAAAAAGTTTGATGCATAAGTCAAAAATGGACTTCCATCTTCAAAACGAAGTAAAGCATCTCCTCCTTGTACATTAAATGATTTTCCTACAGAAGGGTATTGAAAATTCTTTATTCTAGTGTCAAAAACATCGCTATAAACAGGATGGTCATAATTGATAGTCGTTACTAGCCGTTTTGAGATTTCTCCTTTTGTGATTTCAAAGTTCCCTATCCCTTTAAGAGCAGTGTTATATGCAGCAGCATCTGTATTATGATCAAGAATTATGGTGGTGATTCCTCCCGCTTTCGCGAAAGCGTTTAAAGCACCCACAAGAGAAACTCCTATTTCTGACACCTGATTTACAACGATAAAATTATAATCTGGAATACTACTGAAATCTAAATTCTTTATATCTGTACTCACATACTCAAACTCTGGAGCGGTAAAAATACGTGATAAGTACTCTGAGTTTGCACCATTTATAGCCAGTACTTTTATGGGCTGGCTTTTATTAATGCTAAAGAACATGGCATTATCAAAAGCGAGTAGGGGATCTTCTATAACAATACGACCTGCAATTTCCTGCTGGGTATCTACATCAAACACTACTGTGGTTGATAACTGGTTATCAAAAGAGGCGGTCCCTTTGGCCAATAAATTGTCACCATTAAATAAAGAGACTGCGGTGTTAACATCTCTTTTATCTCCCGCAGAGAGCGCAACAGTAAGGGCAACGCTTCCCGCTTTTCTTTTTGATACAAAAACCGAATCAATACTTATGTTATTTGCTATCACAGGCTTAAGCTGGACGTAATGTTTATCAATACCCTGTGTTTGTGATTGATAACCTTCACCATTATCTTGAAAATCTGAAATTATAACAAGCCTTTTATCTGTAGATAAATCTCTTGAAAATTCCTTTTGAGCTTTAAGTGTTATAGCTGTTTCAGATAATTGGGATGCTACATAAGGAAGTTGTAGTAGCTCGTTGCGCATGTTTTTTACAGAAGTATTCCTGTAGGTATCTGTATTTGTTATTAAGGTAAACGTTTGATCTTCTGGAATATTTGTAATAATATCTTGCGTTGCGGTGCGTAGCAATTGCCCAGAAGCACCTTTTGCTTGCATGCTAAAAGAATTATCTAAGTAAATAATAGTTTCCTTTTTACGTGTAGTGCTCTCAGATTGCGTAAAAAAAGGTTGAGCAAATGCAAAAACTATAGCAGCAATAGCTGCCATACGTGACAATAGTACTAACCACTTCTTTATAGAATTACTCTTACGAGTTTGGATATTTACTTTTTGAAGAAAAGCAACATTTGTAAATGCCTCTGTCTTAAACTTACGTAGTTGAAATAAGTGAACGAGAATAGGGATAAGCAGTAAGAACAGTGCATAAAGTAGTTCTGGATGTCTAAACTGCATGTGGGTTTTTATGTTTGTTCAAAAATACTTAAAACGACCTTTATCGCCTAATGGTAAAAGTGAAAATACTCCCCTCACCTATGGTAGAAGAAACTTGTATGGTTCCACCTAAACCTTCTACAAGCTTACGCACTGTAGCAAGTCCCATTCCAGAACCTTGTTTTCCATTACGATCCTTAGTTCCAGTAGTTTCAAATAAATTAAAAATAACATCTAGCTTATCTTCTGGAATTCCTGCGCCATTGTCTTTTACTGCAATCGTATAGAAATCTATAGATTGGGTACCACTTATAACAATTTTAGGTGCATCCTTGTCATTATATTTTGTGGCATTATCAACAAGGTTTGATAATATCTGATGTATCGCTTTTGGTGAAACTGCTGTAAGGTCCATATCGTCTCTTACTTGTATTGCAACATTACTTGATTTATGCAGGTCTGCCACCGCTTTTATCACTATAAATAGTGAAGTATCTTCTTTTGTACTTAGTAGGGTGTCTGCCCTATAATAGTCTAAAAGCCCGTCTATATAATCTCTCATAGACATGGTAGATGTTTTTAAATGCTTAATATATAATGCAAATTCCTCATCATTATCATCTAGATAATCTTCTTTCAAAAGATTGAGTAAACCCTCTATACTTGCTAGTGGAGACTTGAGGTCATGAGCTACTAAGCGTGCAAAGTCTTCTAGTCTACCGTTGCGTAATGTTGTTTCTTTTTCTGATGCTTCTAGATCTATATTGCGTTTTCTAGCCTCAAATAGCAATACCGTTTGCCTAGCAAGACCACGAAGTGCGTCTTGCTCTTCTCGTGATAACTTTCTAGGTTTATGATCATATACACATAATGTCCCTAAGGCATAGCCTTCCCTCGTGCGTAGAGGAATACCAGCATAAAAGATGGCTTTAAAATCTTTTACAAGAGGATTATCTTTAAAACGCTCATCTATGCGCGCATCTTCTACCATGAATATAGGCTCTTCCGTAAGTATAGCGTGACCACAAAAAGAGGTATCTCTAGGAGATTCAGAAATCTCTACACCATGCCTAGATTTTAGAAAATTACGATCTGCATCCAGTAAAGTCACTAGTGATATAGGTGTATTGCAAATGTGAGAAGCAAGCTTTGTGATCGTATCATAAGCATCTTCTGGCAGCGTGTCTAGAAGATTATAAGATTGTAAAACTTCAAGGCGTTTACTTTCATTAGAGGGCTTAAGAGGTGCTATCACAATATAATTTTAGCCAAAAGTAGTATTTATTCCAATCTATTATTAAGTATTTCTAAGAAATTATACAGAAGCTCTACTATTAGAACTTTTCAAAAGCCCCGAGACCAAAGAGAGCAAAATCATATTTAACCGGATCCTTAGGATCCATTTTTCTTAGTGCTTTATCAAGCTCTAATAAGGTTTTTGCATCGTTTTGCTTCCTCGTAAGGAGTCTGAGCTTTCTAGCGACGTTACTTGTATGAACGTCGAGTGGGCAGGAAAGTAAACTAGGCGAAATACTTTTCCAAATTCCAAAATCAACACCAGCATTTGCATCGCGCACCATCCATCTTAAAAACATATTGATACGCTTTGCAGCAGAGTTGCGCAGTGGATCACTTACATGCTTTTGTGTGCGAGGTAAATGTTCAACTTCAAAAAATAACTTCTTAAAGTTTGATATAGCAGGCTGTAAACCATCCTTTGTAATTCCTTTTTTAAATGCATTTTCTAGACCGCCGTGATTGAGATATAGATGCTGCAATGCTCTTATAAAAGTTTCTAGGTCATCACTATTAAAGGTACGATGTACAAAACCATTGAAAAGTGCAGCCTGTTCTTTATCATAATTGATAACAAAATCATAAGGTGCATTTCCCATAATATCCATTAATTTTGTAGCATTTGTGATAATACTCTTACGATTACCCCAAGCAATAGTTGCCGTTAAAAAAGCTGCTATCTCAATATCTTCTTTTAACTCAAATCTATGAGGGATCTGGATAGGATCATGTGGTATAAAATCACCGTTTTCATATTGAATAGCTTTCTCATCTAAGAAGATTTTGAGATCCTTTTTATTCATGTATAAGAAGATTGTAGTAGGAGTGTGTTACGCTTTCGCGAAAGCGTATTAAGAAATATTTGTTACAAATGTACCATCCTTCATTACCAGTTTTCGGTCTGCCATATCTGCTAGTTCCTCATTATGAGTAACAATGATAAGTGTCTGGTTGAACTCCTCTCGTAGTCTAAAAAACAATTTATGCAAGTGGTCTGCACTTTCTGTATCTAAATTACCAGAGGGCTCATCTGCCAGTATGAGTGCAGGATTATTGATAAGCGCTCTAGCAACTGCCACTCGCTGTTGCTCGCCACCAGAAAGCTCATTAGGTTTGTGATGATAACGGTGGGATAACCCTAAAAAATCTAATAGCTCTTTTGCTCTAGCCTCTGTAGGTTCTTTGTCTTTTTTTGCAATGTAAGCAGGAATACAAACATTTTCTAATGCTGTAAACTCAGGAAGTAGTTGATGAAACTGAAAAATAAACCCGATGTGCTCGTTACGAAAAGCACTCAATAGTTTAGATTTTAAGCCTTTAAGTGATTGTCCATTAATGGTTAATTGTGTGTGGGCATCATAATCTGGCATATCAAGTGTGCCAAGTATGTGAAGTAGGGTGGTTTTTCCAGCGCCACTCTGTCCTACAATAGAAACAACTTCTCCTTTCTTTACCTCTAGTGCTACATCTTTGAGAACTTGTAAATTCCCAAAAGTTTTTGTTATGTGTTGTGCCTTTACCATAATACAAGATTGACTGTGAAAGTACTATAATACCGCCTTTTTACCAACGCACTAGGCAGTCTTTTTAAAGATGCCTTTTACATTATTGTAGTCTATAAAGTAGGTAACTCTTAATGATAAGGTATGGTTGAGTGGCTCATCAAATAGATTTTCTAAACTTTGACCATATCCTAAGGTTGACTGCTCATCAAAGTTAGATATCTGGTGACGGTATAGAAGTGATGCCTCGCTTCCTGGAGCAAAACGCCAGCGATAGCTCACGTCAAGATTCCATATATTAAAATTTGCATTAGGGTTACGACGCTCGCTGGTATCATAAGTATCAATTTGTGATCTAGAGCCATCGTTATTTAAGAGGTAATAAACATTACTACTATGGTCTGATACTGCCCAGAAATTACGGAGACTTAAGTTTAATGCCTTAAAGGGGTCAAAATTATAATTTACGTTAATTCTATTTTCTACAGATATCACATCTCTCAACCCTAGAAATACTTCTGTATCTGTGTTATCTACCCAACCAAAATTATCTTTTCTACTAGAGTAATTTGAAGATAAAATAACTAATAGCTTATCTGAAAATCTGTACCTAGGTGAGAAATTAACGCTGTAATTAAATTGCTCTTGATTACCAAACCATGTGCGTGTAGAAGCTCTCAAATCAAAAGCAAATTTCTTTCTAAAATCTGTAGAGATAAAGCCGCTGGCACCTAGGTTAGATTCAAAGGTTACAAATCTCCCAGCCACTCTTGGTTCAAAATAATCTTGTTCTTTCCCGTTGAGACTTGCATCAACTCCAAAAGCTAATCGTTCTGTTGTTGAGAAAAAAGAATCAAATCGTATACTATTTCTTGTCTTTATACTTGGCTCATACAGACGTCTATGCCTTACAGTGAGGCTATAACGGTAACTATTAAATAAACCTTTAGGCTGGATGAGCTCATAAGATCCAGAAGCTGCAAAATTATTGAAGTTATTTCTAAAGTTTAAGCCAAGGTCATTGATATTGAGTTTTGTGTCTGCAAAATCATGTCCAAAACGATAACGCCAATTTCCTTTTATTTTTCTAAAGTCAAATTCTGATAAGAATCCACTGGTAGTTTCTCTATTTTCTCTCACATTACTAACGATTGCCCTGCCTGAAACTCTAAAGTTATTTCCTTTATCTGCAATATCAAATACTCCTCCAGTTACGTTTGCATTTCTAAAACCACTGCCACTTCGTGTTACATTTGTATTGATAAGCGATACAGAAGAGTTTTGATTAAACTGCTGGTCAAGTACAAATACATTATAATTAGTAAGAGGCTCAACGACTTCATCTCGTCTACTTTTTTCAATAATTTCCTCACCATTGATTTCGGTAATTGTGGTGTTCTCTATAGTTGCAAACGTTTCTTGACCTACAGAGTTTAAAAACCCTACACCAAGACCACCTTTTGTACGTCCAGAAATTTTTACTGAATTAACAAGTTTAACGGTGTTTGTTTGATTAATTACCTCTTCATTATCTAAAAGCTGCGGACTACGAGATGGTGCGCCACCTATACGTCTTGAAAAAAAGATACGTCCTTTGTTAAATAAATCTATTCCTTCTGTAAAAAATGCTCTATTTTCTCCAAAGGTTTGCTCAAAAGGACCTAAGTTAAGTTCTACATTATCAAAGGCTACCTGTCCAAAATCTGGTATTAATTGAGCATCAAGTGTAAAACTATCAGATAGTCCGTATTTTATATCTAAACCTCCAGTAAAATTAGTCTCGTTATCTCCGTTAAAGAAGTTTGTAGAGGTTTGTGCAAACGGAAAGAACGTAAGTCGTACAGGTGGATCAATATTTTTTACACCAGTAATAGTACCATTATATTGAGTATCTCTACCTACACCACGTTCTATGTAGTTCCATGTGTGAGTTTCATTGTTACTTACAAGTCTCCTATAAAAATTTACACTCCAGTCTTGCACTGCTACCTCTGGAAATCGTAGTGCATTATAAGGAATACGATACTCTGCATACCATCCTTTGTCGTCTCTTGATACTTGACAATTAAAAACGACATTAAATCCAAAGTCTCTATCGTTTTGAGTAATGCGCTCATCGCCAATGGTTCCAGCACTCGTTACATAAAACCTGGTTTCATTTATCCCGTCATTATAGGTGTTTAGTGCTACTACAAATCTGTCTGCTTGAGAAAAAACTTGATCCCGCTGGCTGAACTGACTGGGTATATTCTCTGGATCTGGATCAAACATATATGCTGCAATATATACCGCTTTATCATCGTAGGCCATTTTAATTTCTGTGCGTTGTGCATTATCAATAGTCCCCTCATTACCAGGTTCAAACATATTAAAGTCTCCATAGGTAGCCAGAGATTTCCACACTGCATCATCTAGTATCCCATCTATCTTTGGTGCTGTTGTAATGCGTTCTGCATTTAATGTTTTAGTCTGTTGAGCATGTGCTATAGTAGAAGACAGTAAAAGGAGGGAGTATATCCCAAATAAAAAAATGCGCATAGCAAGGTTTTGTGTGGCTTCACAAAACTAACCGTGACGTACTAGGAATACTCCAAATAAAAAGTTAAATAGAGAAATTAAAATGTTTAATAAACTATATATTTGTTTAAACAAAATTCATTAGTACACATGTCATATAAAATTTTTGAAGAATATAATATCAAAGCAACAGAAGAAATAAAAGATAATTTTTCATCTATCATACAGCGTCTAGGGGAGGATACCTCAAGAGAAGGTATTTTAAAAACACCAGAACGAGCTGCAAAGGCGATGCAATTTCTTACTTCTGGATATGAAATGGATCCGGCCGCCATACTTAAAGGTGCCATGTTTAAAGAGGATTATGATGATATGGTGATTGTGAAGAACATAGAACTTTATTCTTTGTGCGAGCATCACATGTTACCATTCTTTGGGAAAGCTCATATAGCTTATATTCCTAATGGTCATATTGTAGGTCTTAGTAAATTACCTCGTATTGTAGATGTATTTGCAAGAAGACTACAAGTACAAGAAAGACTTACTCATGATATTTTAGAATGTATCAACGCTACATTGAACCCAAAAGGTGTAGCTGTTGTTATAGAGGCTTCTCACATGTGTATGATGATGCGCGGTGTTCAAAAGCAAAATTCTACCACAACAACGTCTGGTTTTAGAGGGCAATTTGAAAAGCAAGAAACTCGCAATGAATTTCTTAAATTAATTTCATCAAACTTAGATTAGTTCGTTTAAAAAAGTAACGATCATCCATAAAGCCTTATATTTAAGGCTATGGATGATCAAAATAATAAATACAAACTATTGCTTATAGGGTTAGTTATTGACGTGATAGGCATACTAACCTCAAGCTGGGTGTTACCACTAGTGGGCGATATGGCAGATGTAGTGTGGGCACCTCTATCTGCGTGGCTTATGACAAGATTATATAAAGGCACTTCAGGAAAGGTAGGTGGAGTAATTACATTTGTGGAGGAAATTGTACCTGGTCTAGATATTATTCCTTCTTTTACCTTAATGTGGATGTATACATATATATTTAAAAAATCTACAATAGGAGAAAGTATTGAGAAGAAATTTGAATAACATTAAGGACACCTCAATATAAAATAAAGCAAAAAAAGCCACTCTATAGAGTGGCTTTTTTATGATATGTATAAAGAGTGAATGCTATACTAGTATTCCCTTAACGCCTTTACGTATTCACGTAATTCCTCTTCATTTGTTTTTTTATCTACATCTCTTATCAAGCAAAAGAAGTAGTGTAAGCTTTCCTCAGGAGTGCTTTCAGCAGGGTTTGCTGCGGCTATTACTTCTTCATTTTCATCTTCAATATCATCATCTGCAGGGATAGGAATTGCAAATGTTCCTGTTTCCTCTATGTGCTCGGCAGCTAGACGAGTAGCTTTGGCTAATAAAGGTAATTGCTCAGTAATCGTGTGAGGGCGCAGTGTTTTAAGATCCTCAACCACTGTATTTGTTATAATTCCGTTTTGAGCAACATCTCCTATGAGTTTTTTGATCAAGTTTACGGCTTTGCTATCTTGAAGTGTATTCATTATAAAATGATAATTTAAGTATGAAGTTGGTATAGTTGCAAAAATAGGTTTTTGATTCGCTTTTTACGACTATTTTTTATTATAAATTCGCAATAATTAATCAGTTCACAATGAGTAAACGGGCACTTAAAAAGCAATTATTAGAGCTAAGTAATGCTGAGCTTCAAGAGCAAGTTATGGAGCTTTACGATCGTATACCAGAGGTAAAGACCTATTATGACTTTGTATTTAATCCAAAAGAAGATAAGCTTATTGATGAAGCAAAAATTAAAATAAGCAACGAGTATTTTCCTACGAGACGTAAGCGCCCTAGAAAAAGGCGATCTATTGCACAAAAGTATATCAAACACTTTAAAACGCTAGGCATGAATCCTCTGTTACTCGCAGATGTGATGATTTTTAACATTGAAATAGCACAAACTTTTGAGCAATCTAGTCCTGCACAGCCAGATGCTTTTTACAAGAGTATGCTCAATTCTTTCAGAGAACTCGTGCAATACGTTACCTATCACCACCTCTTAGAAGAACTAGGTGAGCGATTAGAGCGCATTGTTTCCCTTGTCGAAGCACATGATTGGCCTAATGCGGTGTTGTTTGACGAAGCTGCAGATCCTTCTTAAAAATTTTGCTCTCTCTTTTTTCTCAAATAAGGTGTAATTTTTAAAATTGTGATAAGAATAGTTGCAGTACGCTTTCGCGAAAGCATAAAAATCCCTTAATTTTGCAAGATTGACTTTTAACCGAAGAAACCTACAATTTTGAGCGACCTCATTCAAGAACAAGAAGAAACTCCAGAAAAAGAATTATACGATTACCAGCTTAAGGATCTTGAAGCTGTTTTTACAGTGATGGATCGTACCTCTGAGGATTATAACTTGTTATATCAACTACCTACTGGTGGTGGAAAAACTGTTATTTTTTCTGAGATAGTGCGCAATTATATTAAACGAGCAAATAAGAAGGTAGTAATCCTCACACACCGTATTGAGCTTTCTAATCAAACCTCAAGAATGCTTACCGAGTTTATGGTACCTAATATGATCATAAGCAGTGATGTCAAGACCCTTGAAGAAGGTGAAGACTATATGTGCTATGTTGCAATGGTAGAAACGCTTACGAATAGGCTGCAGGAGGAACAAATGAATATGGACGATGTGGGACTTGTTATTATTGACGAGGCGCACTACAATTCTTTTAGAAAATTGTTCAGCTATTTTGATAAAGCATTTATTTTAGGGGTGACTGCAACACCGCTCAGCTCTAATATTAAGTTGCCCATGAAGGACAACTATAGCGAGCTTTTAATAGGGGAGAGTATACCTGCACTTATAAAAAGAGGATTTTTATCTAAAGCAAAAACTATAAGTTACAACGTAGGTTTGAGCTCGCTCAAGCTTGGTATCAATGGTGATTATACTGTAAAGTCATCAGATATATTGTATACAGATACCATCATGCAGCAAAAGCTGTTAAGCGCTTATGAGGATCAATCTAAGGGTAAGAAGACCCTTATCTTTAATAACGGTATTAATACCTCTCGCTATGTTTATGAGACGTTTAAAATGGCAGGGTATGATATACGCCACCTAGATAACACGAATAGTGCAAAGGAAAGAGCAGAAATATTAGACTGGTTTAAAAACACTCCAGACGCGATACTTACTTCTGTAAGTATACTTACTACTGGATTTGATGAGCCTACGGTAGACACTATTATTCTTAATAGAGCAACAAAATCACTTACGTTGTATTTCCAGATGATAGGTCGTGGTTCTCGTATTGCTCCAGGTAAAACTACCTTTAAGGTTCTTGATCTAGGTAATAACGCCGCGCGGTTTGGGCTTTGGGAAGCGCCTATAGATTGGAAAGAAATATTTGCTTACCCAGATTTTTATCTTGAAAATCTAATTGCAGACGAAGAGATAGAACGCAATTTTACTTATGTAATGCCTCCAGATTTACGTAAAGAGTTTGCAAACACGGAGAGTGTTTATTTTGATATCAAGAAAGAATACAAACGTGTAATCAAAGAAGGTCTCAAAGCAAAAACGACATTAGAAAATGCCATCGAGCAACATGCAAAAATGGTAATTGAAAATAGTGAAGATGTCTTTGATGCGAGAATACTTGCACGTAAGTTAAAAGATGATATTGCTTACCGCGTACGTTTATATTCATACAGCATCATGAATAATACAAAAAACTATAGAGACTGGTTACAAGAGGATTATGAACGTAAGTTAAAGCTTAGAGTTAACCAGATATGTAGAGAACGCGATATGTAATTGCTTTAATATATTAAAACAGCATACTCATAAAAAGAGCCCAAAAGTATTAACTTTTGGGCTCTTTTATTATTGTCAAAAAAATAATTTCTATAATAGAGATTTAGCTTTTTTGCTCTGCAGCATAGGCTTGTACTTCATCAAGAACACGTAATAAATTACCACTCCATAATTGCTCAATTTCTGCCTGCGTATAGCCACGGCGTACAAGTTCTATAGTTACATTCATAGTTTCTGAAGCGTCGCTCCAGCCTTCTACACCGCCACCACCATCAAAATCTGATGAGATACCTACGTGATCTATTCCTATCTTTTCTACGAGGTAGTCTATATGGTCTATAAAATCTGCGACATCAACCGCGGGAGGAAGATCTGTGCGTTGTGCAAGTTTTTCCTTCTGTGCAGGAAGCAATACGGTTGTATACGTCTCGTAATACGCTTTTCTTTGAGCTTCTGGTAGTGCTCTTGCTTCTGAGCGATCTAGCCATGCAACTCCTAGAGAATCTGCAATATTTTTTATTATCTGATTTGCTTCGGCTTGATAGGTATCATTTTTTTCTGTGTTTAAGTAACTTTTAAAAGCGACGGTTTGCACCACACCACCATTATCTTGTATCCATTGTAATTGCTCATCATCCAGATTACGACTGTGATTACATAATGCTCTAGCAGAGGAGTGAGAAGCTATAATAGGAGTCTCACTTAGGTCTATCATCTGGCGCATAGCTTCCTTGCTAGGGTGAGATACATCTATCATCATACCTACACGATTCATCTCTGCTATTACTTCTTTTCCTAGGTCACTCAATCCATTGTGCAACCATACATCATCTGCTTCACCGGTGTTACTATCACTTAACTGGCTATGTCCATTATGTGCTAGTGACATATAACGTCCTCCTAGATCATAAAACTTCTCCACATTAGAAATATCTGTACCTACTGGATACCCATTTTCTATACCTATCATGGCTACTTTTTTACCAGATTTCCAGATATCTCTTGCTTCTTGTGAGGTAGTAGCTAGCTGGATTTGATCTGGAGCAATCTCTTCACAAAGTTTATGAATGGCATCAAATTTTGATATCGCATTCTCATAAGCAGCTTTATATCCTTCTTCGTTAAGCTCTCCTTGTCCAGTATACACTACAAACCACGGCACGTCTAGACCACCTTCTTGCATTTTTGGTAAGTTTACCTGTGAGGCAAGGTTTTGTGTATAGTTTATGGTGTCTGTAAAGTTATCTACGTTTATGTCACAATGCGTGTCTAGCGTCATCACATTACTGTGTATTTCTTTGGCTTTTGCTAGTATTTCGCTCTCCGTCATTTCTTTTGGTGGTTCAGAGATTTTTTTAGCTGTTTCTTGACAAGAAAATAGCGCTAGGATACAGGCGGCAATGGTAAGGGATCTAATCATTGGTTGTTATGGTTTTTAAAATTCCTAAGATACTGAAATTGAGTGTTCACATTTTCGCGAAAGCGTAATTATCTCAATATTCTATAAAAAGTTGTGTGTCGTACCATATACTGTTTGCATCTTGTATGGACGCAATACTGGTATGTGTGGCGTCACTTTCTATGGCTGCCTTGTGCTTAGGGCTCTTAAGCCAGCCAGTTACAACTGCTTGTGCTGAGAGATAACCTTTGGCTACGTTCTCACTCACTGAGGAGGCGCCTTTATATTGTAAATAATCACTACGCTCAAAGAAGTTATCATGACTCATGAGGCGTTTGTCTACCATATAATTAGTGTGATCAAGGGCTTGGGCTTGAGATAGGGTAGTAGTTCTCAAGGTAGAGATACCAAGAGATTCGCGGTAGTCATTTACAAGTTGTAAGATGGCAGCTTCTCTATTACTATCACTGGGTCTGTTGCTGGTAGAGGTGATAGGCGGGCTAGTGGTTTCGTTAGGTTTCTTTTTCTTCTTACAACTGGTAGCGAGTACTACCAGAACGAGTAATACATTTAAAATTTTCATATTTAGATACTTATGGTTAATAGTAGCTAAGTTATAAAAAAAAGAAAACCCTAGTGCTTATCGCAACTAGGGTCTCCCAAACTAACCAACCAAAAATTTAATTCTTATCCTCTTCTTGATCTAGTAGCTGTATTTCTACTAGACTTGTTACTTGAGCTTCTATTAGTGCGCTGCGGTGCAGCTTTACGTGATGAAGATCTTTGAGAATTTACTTTATTTGAGCTTCTACTCTTAGTAGGTGTTGCTCTATTTTGTGAGGTACGAGGTGCAGCTTTAGACTGTGTACGTGTTCCTCTATTTGTTGCTACAGATTTTGTACTTCTGTTTGTAGAACGCGTTGTAGGTCTTGTTGCTCTAGGAGCACTCTTACGTGCGCTATTTCTAGTTCTAGACGATGCAGATGGACGTTGTCTAGGCGTAGTAATTACTGTAGGTGTTCCTCGTTGTGTTTCATTCCTACTAGAAATTATCGCTCGATTACTTGTACCTCTTCTGGAGATTGCTGTAGGTGTTCCTCTTTGTGCACCATTACGGCTAGAAGATTGTGCCACACGGCCATTTCTACTTGATGTATTTGCTGCAGTTGTTCTACGTGCAGAGGTATTATTTCTTCTTGAAGTAGTAGCGTTTGATCTACTGGCAACGCGACCTGTATTTGCTCTTGTGAAGCGAGCATTATTACGATCTACATTATCACGTCTTCCATTATTATGGGCTACGCGACCTCTATCTGGACGTCTAAAGTCACGGCGAGCGTTTGCATACCCATTGTTATAACCTCTATTAAAGTTATTTCTATGGTAGGCATAATTATAACGTACAGGCGCATAATATCTTCTATACGGTGTGTTATACACTAGACATCTATTAAAAACTGGTCTGTAATAATAGTTATGATATGGGTGGAACACATAACTTCTATTATACACGTTGATGAAGCCTGTATAGTGAGAAAATAATCCGCGATTGTTGTAATAAATCTGTAGTCCTCCTACACGAGATATTCTGTTATCTCTATAGTTGATACGTACGTCACCTGCTTGTGCTAAGCGTCCATAATTATCATAATATAATGGAGTATCTTCTACTTGTATTACAGCTCCATACTCATCATACTGTACGTATGGATCATAGTCAAAACCTGTATTAAAGCTTATGCCAACAGGCCCAGCGTTTACAGAAAGACTTACTCCTTCTACATACTGAGGTATGTAAAAATCAAACTCTCCATCTGGAAATACTGAAAATTCGATACCATTTTCTACAAAAATATACTTGCTACCGTCATATACGGTACCACGTCGTATTGATGTATCTTCTGCTGCTGCATAGGTACTTGCCGAGAAGGTAAGTAGTCCTATAAATAATAATGCAAGATGTTTCATAATGTTCGTTTTTAATTAATTGTGTGGATTGATGTTCACGATAAGATAATTACAAGTAGCGTGCCAAAGTCCAAAAAGCACTCAATACCTAGTAGCATAGTAGTAACCGCTTTCGCGAAAAAATAACGTTTACGAACGAGGATAATTTGCTGTTTAATAGGTATGTAGGGGTTTTAAGAATATCTAAGGTTATGATTTTCATGATCACTTTATGGTTTTTATTGTGACCATATCACTGTAATGGATGGTATATACGCTCGACACATTAAAAAAAAATCTTATGAAATCAATACTGCTCACATCGTTCTTATTAGTAAGTGCATTATTTTCAGCAAATGGTCAAGCTCCTACGGTGATTGAATTATTTACATCACAAGGATGTAGTAGTTGCCCACCTGCAGATAAACTGATTGATAAACTAACTATAGAATACGATAATGAGGTCGTTGTACTTGCTTATCATGTCGATTACTGGGATTATATAGGTTGGAAAGATCCTTTTGCATCTGCTAGTAATACAAAATATCAATACGCCTATGGTAATACTTTTAATATAAGAAGTGTGTACACACCACAAGCCGTTATTAATGGTCGTAATCATGTAGTAGGGTCTAATGAAAGTGAGCTTAGAAGTGCCATCACTAGTGAAGCTAGTCGTGTAAATAAATCAACAGTTACTATTGCTACAGTAAAACGCATGCCAGAAAGAGTCACTGTTCAAGCACATTTTAAAGAGCTTCCTGATAATGCCTTTATTACCTATGCTATTACTGTAAAGGAAAAACAAACTAATATAGCACGTGGTGAAAACCGCAATAAAACCTTAAAAAATACACACATTGTTGCAAATTTTAAAAAAGAACAAGCTTCTTATAATCAGCAAGATGTGGTGCTAAGTATTCCTTTATGGGTAGAAAAAAGTGATGACATTACAGTGGTGGTTTACATTACAGAACCTGAGAAAGGAATTGTAGCTACAGCAGTTCAAAACGTTAAATAACTCTGAATTAGCATTTTGATTAACAACTAGCTAGAATGCTTTTAAATACCTTTATCAAAAAAACATAAAGCTATGAATACTACACAGAATAAAAAGCATGCAGACTTTCAAGATGCACATAGAAGATCGTCTAATTTTAATAGAACCATTCCTAAAGAGCAATTTGAAATTAAAGGAAATGGAAATGTTTCTCTAGAGAATATTGAGAATACAACAAATTAAGGAAAGCAACCATTGTCTACACAAATGTTGTTCAAGGTATAAAGCCACTACTTTTTAAAAAGTAGTGGCTTTTTAAATGATAATAGGATTTTTCGAGGTCGTTAAACTTCTCTAAAGACACCTCTTAAATACTATTAAAGTCTACCCAAAGACTACAAACACATTCTAATTTTACAGAAACAAAAAAGATATACCGATGGAAAGAGATATAAAAGGAGGATTTAGAACCATAAATCCTCATACAGAAAAGCAACTAAAAGAATACACACATTTTACAGATGATCAGGTAACAGAAGCTATAGATCATTGTCACGACGCTTTTAATAACTGGAAAATGCAATCGCTAGATGATAGAGCCACTGTAATTAAAAATATAGGAGAGCAACTCAAAAATTATAAAGATCAACTTGTACAACTCATGACCGATGAGATGGGTAAAACCATTGAACAAGGTAAAAGTGAGATCGATCTGTGTATTGCTATTACTCAATATACTGCCGAAAACGGAGTAAAAGAATTACAACCCATAGAGAGAACACTGCTAGATGGTGGTAAAGGAATTATAAGTTATGCTCCAGAAGGAGTAATTTACAGCATACAACCATGGAATTTTCCAACATACCAACCACTCAGAGTTGCTATCGCAAACTTACTAGCTGGGAACGGAATTTTATTAAAGCATGCTCAAAACGTAACTGGAAGTGCATTATTAATAGAAGAAATGCTTATTAAGGCTGGTGTGCCAGAAGGATTATTTAAGGTACTTGTAATTGATCACGCACAGTCTGATAAAGTGATAAGCAATGATAAAGTACGTGGCGTGACATTTACAGGAAGTTCTGCTGGAGGAAAAATCATAGCAAAAACTGCTGGAGCATCTATTAAGAAAACAGTATTAGAACTGGGTAGTAACGATGCATACATCGTACTTGATGATGCAGATGTAGAAGAAGCTGTAAAAGCTTGTGTACAAGGTAGAATTATAAACAATGGTGAGACTTGTATTGCTGCAAAACGTTTTATCGTAGTAGATAAAGTGTATGATGCATTTAAGGAAGGCTTTGTACAAGGAATGAAAGATGTGGTGATGGGAGATCCTAATAAGGAGGGAACCCAACTAGGACCAATTGCACGTAAAGATTTACAGGAGTTGCTAAGCGACCAAGTAAAAGAAAGTGTAGAAAAAGGAGCCAAAATTGAAACTGGAGGAGAAATACCAGATGGTAGCGGTTATTACTACCCATCTACGGTATTAAGTAACGTACAGCCTGGACAACCAGCTTATGATGACGAACTCTTTGGCCCAGTATTCCTCGTTTTCGGGCAAGCCCCTGGGAATCCACAGACCATCGGTGTCAACCTTGCATCCTTCTTCCGGCACGGTCCACTGCACATCGATTCCATTCTGCCGCGCTGCTCTGGCATTCACCGAGATCGTGCACGCCAGATCTATCTCGCCGTTCTGAAACCACGTCGTGAAGTCGGAATCTTCCCCCAGCAGCGGCTCATTCGCCTTCAACTGCCGGTAGAACTCATAACCCGGCTCCATGTTGTCCGGAATGTCCTCAAAGGTACCCCCACCGGCAATCACGGCAATGGGGTTGAATCCGATACCATCGTCATACAGGGCTATTCGTCCCTTGTATTTCGGATCCAGCATTGTCTTCCAGGAAGTGGGCGCACCATCGGGAAACGCTTCCGGGCGGTATGCGCACACATAGACATAGGCATAGGTGTTGACCAGCGGATAGCCTTCCAGACCCGCCGGTTTTGCCAGTGGAAGCAAACCGTCCAGGTTCGACAGGTCACTCAGGTCAACCGTTACGCCTCGCAGGGCAGAAATCGTGGCGTTGGTAGAGGTATCCCAGTTGACGTGAATCGGGGGAATTCGTCCCTGATCAACAGCTGACCAGATCTTGGGCTTGATCTCGTTGTCTTCGGTGAAGTCCAGGCGCACCTTGATACCGGTAGCGGCCGTGAACGGGTCGGCGACACCGGCTTTCAGCGCATCCCCCCAAGCGCCACCCCAGGCACGAACGATCAGCTCTCGGGGCTTGTCATTGGCCCTGAGCAGGGAAGGAAATGTCAGAGCTCCGGCAGCTGCAGCACTCGCCTTGAGCATCGTACGCCGCTGCACGTTCTTCACTACTTGTCTGTTCTTCATCACGATCCTCTGATCAAGGTTTTCAAAGTCATGCTATTCAACAACAGGAAACGCATAGAACACCTCGGCATTCCAGCCCAGACGCACGCTCGCACCAACTTCATGCTCGCCGTGCTTTTCGGGGTCATGATCGAACACGTACACGGATGAGCCATCCATGTCAGCAACATGAATCTCATACACCATCCGATCGCCCTCGAAGATGCGCTGCCGAACGACACCCGAGACCGTATTGTCGAATCGGGCATCCTCCTTCTCGAGCAGTGCGATCTGTTCTGCGCGCACCGC
>ENA-ORXC01000258-ORXC01000258.1-marine-metagenome-genome-assembly--contig:-NODE-258-length-43318-cov-3.947804_pt1 | contig 43318 bp, 30 predicted proteins | sample MGYA00237865_ERZ511478 | MGnify/ENA metagenome assembly ERZ511478
TGCCGCTGGGGGCGTGGGTGATACGCACCGCCGAATCGGTGGTGTTGACGTGCTGGCCGCCCGCGCCGGACGAGCGATAGGTGTCGATGCGGATGTCCTTTTGCTGCACGTCGATCTCGATCGTGTCGTCGATGACGGGCGTGACCTGCACCGACGAAAACGACGTGTGCCGCCGCGCCGCCGAATCGAAGGGCGAGATGCGCACGAGGCGATGCACCCCTGATTCGGCCTTCATCCAGCCGAAGGCGTTGTCGCCCTTGACCTGATAGGTGACCGACTTGATCCCCGCCTCGTCGCCCGACGAATGTTCCATGACCTCGACGGTAAAGCCGCGCTTTTCGGCCCAGCGGGTATACATGCGCGCCAGCATCGACGCCCAGTCGCAGGATTCGGTGCCGCCCGCGCCGGAATTGATCTCGATGAACGCATCCATGCCGTCCATCTCGCCCGACAGCAGGGCTTCGAGTTCGGCGGTCGCCGCGCGGGCCTTCACGTCGGCCAGCGCCGCCTCGGCCTCGGCGACGATATCCGCGTCGTCCTCGGCCTCGCCCATCCCGATCAGTTCGACATTGTCGGCCAGGCCGGATTCGAGCGCGCGGTAGCGGTCCATGGCATCGGAAAGCTGCTGGCGCTCGCGCATGATCTTCTGGGCATTGGCCGGGTCGTCCCACAGGGTCGGATCCTCGGCGCGGGCGTCGAATTCCTCCAGCCGGGAGGGGGCCGTCTCCCAATCGAGACGGCGGCGCAGGAGCGCCAGCGATTCCTCGATGGCGGCGACGATGGACTGGGTTTCCGCACGCATGGGTCTACTCGCGAGAAAAAAGAGGCCGGGCAGGCAACGCGCCCGCAAGGCCCCTGATGTAGCGATTGCGCGCGGGTCAGTAAAGCCCGCGACCGCCGCCCACATCCTCGGTGGTCGGAACCGGGGCCTGCCCCCGCCCCGGCACGGCATTGGCGACCGAGGCCGGATCGTAGGGCGCGATGCCCTGGCGCTGGAACTGCGTGCCCAGCGGCTGGGGCGTGGGCTGGAAGCTGCGCTGCTGGGGCGCGGGCTGGTAGACGATGCCGGGCGCGGGGGCGACGGAGATCGCCGGGTCCTGCGACACGATCATCTCGCCCGTCACGGGGTCGAAGCGGATCAGCGGTTCGTCCCCGCTCGGCACCGTCGCGGTGGAGCGGGTGGCCGGGCGGGTGGCGACGGCCTGCCCCGGCCCCGGCTGGCCCTGCGGCGCGAAGCCGCCCGGCGCGGGCTGCTGCATCGGCCCCGACGGCACGAAACCGCCCGACGAGAAGGACGCCCCCGCCAGATCGGGCTGCATCGTCGTGCCGCCGATCCCGTCGATGGTCGGCACGAAACCGCCGCCCGACGCGACATCGCCGCCCCCGCTGCCGGACCAGTTCGGTTCGGTCCCGGCGCGGAACGCCTCCCAGATGACATTGCTGCCGAACACGTCGTCCCCGACCCGCTCGCCGTTGCGACGGTCGATCTTGACGAGGTTCACGCCCTTCGGCGGATCGAACTTGCGCGGGGTGCGGTCGGCCATGGCGTCGCGCATGAAATCCTCGAAGACCGGGCCGCACAGCGCCCCGCCCGATGCCCGCCGCCCCAGCGACTTGGGGGTGTCGTAGCCGATGAAGCACCCGAATACGAGATCGGGGGTGAAGCCCACGAACCACGCATCGCGGGCATCGTTGGTCGTGCCGGTCTTGCCCGCGACCGGAAAACCGAGGCGCGTCAGCTTGGTCGCCGTGCCGCGCAGCACGACCCCCTCCATCAGCGAGACGGTCTGGAACGCGGTGACGGGGTCGATCACCTGCACCGGCGCGACGGGGGAGGTCGGCACGACCCAGTCCTCGCCCAGATCCACCACCTCGCCCGCATCGTCCTTCACCACCTCGACCAGGCGGGGCGAGATGTGCTTGCCGCCGTTCGCGAACATCGAATAGGCGGTCACCATGCGCAGCAGCGTCGTCTCGCCCGCGCCCAGCGAGAACGAGATCAGCGGCGGCATATTGTCGTAGACGCCGAAGCGCCGGGCGTAATCCGAAATCACGTCCATCCCCACGTCCTGCGCCACGCGCACGGTGATGAGGTTCTTGGATTTCTCCAGCCCCACGCGCAGGGGGATCGGGCCGTAGAACTCGCCCTCGTTGTAGTTCTTGGGCTTCCACAACCCTTCGCCATTGCCCTGGTCGACGGTCACCGGCGCATCCAGCACGATGGAGGCGGGGGTGTAGCCGTGGTCCATCGCCGCCGCGTAGACCAGCGGCTTGAAGGCGGAACCGGGCTGGCGGTTGGCCTGGGTGGCGCGGTTGAACTTGCTCTGCTGCACGCTCAGGCCGCCCTGCATGGCGAGGACGCGGCCCGTTTCCGGCTCCATGGCGATCACGGCGCCGTTGGCGTCGGGCAGTTGGCGAATGCCCCAGACGATATCCTCGGGGTCGGTATCGGCGAGTTTGGCGACGGACAGGGTGGTGACGTCGCCGCCCTTGGCCTTGTCGCCGGGGGTCAGGTAGACGATGTCGCCGGGTTCCATGACGTCGCTCATGACCTTGGGTTCCGGCCCCCGGCCCTCCCCTTCGATCCGCCGACGCGCCCAGCTTACGGCATCGAAGGTGACCGTCACGGCCTTTTCGCGGTTGCGCAGGCCGACCAGTGCGGTGCCCTTGGCGTCGTCGACGGTCAGGACCGCGCCGATCTGCCAGTCGTCGAAATCCTTGGGAAAGTCGTTCTTCTCCAGCGCCTCGCGCCAGTCGCCCTCCGGATCGGTGGTGGCGAGCGGTCCCTTGTACGAGCCGCGCTTCGAATAGGCGAACAGCCCCTCGCGCAGGGCGCGGGAGGCGTATTCCTGCAACTCGCGGTCCAGCGTGGTGCGGATGCCGAGGCCCCCGCCATACAGCGCCGCATCGGCCACCCCGGCGGGTTCCTCCTCGCCGTTCTCCAGCGCCACGCGGGCGTAATGCTCCAGCAGGCGCGCGCGCACCTCCTCGATCATGTAGGCGGAGGAAAAGTCGTAGCTTTCCTCGCGCTCGTTGTCGTTGAGGCGGGTGAGCAAGGGTTTGGCCTTGGCCTCCTCCATCTCCTCGGTCGTCAGAAAGCCGTTCTCCTGCATCTCGCCCAGCACGTAGTTGCGGCGGGCCAGGGCGGTGGCGGCATTGCGCTCGGGGTGCAGGGCGGAGGGGGCCTTGGGCAGGGCCGCGAGATAGGCGGCTTCCTCGGGGGCGAGGAAGATCAGATCCTTGCCGAAATAGGTTTTGGACGCCGCGCCCACGCCGTAGGAACGCGCGCCGAGATAGATCTGGTTGAGATAGATTTCGAGAATGCGGTCCTTGGACAACTCGCGCTCGATCTGAACGGCCAGCACCGCTTCGCGCACCTTGCGGCTGATGCTGCGCTCGTTGGTCAGCAGCATGTTCTTGACCACCTGCTGGGTGATGGTCGAGGCTCCGCTCATGCGTCCGCCATTGCGCAGGGAGCGCACGTTGCGCACCATGGCCTTCGCGATGCCGACCGGGTCGATCCCGGCATGGTCGCGGAAATTCTTGTCCTCGGCGCTGAGGAAGGCGTGCTGGACCAGCGGCGGGATTTCGTCGATGGGCTTGAAGGCGCGGCGCTGGCGCGCGAACCGGGCGATCACGCCGCCGTCGTCGTCATAGACCAGCGAGGATTGCGGCGGCTTGTAATCGGCCAGTTGCTCGTATTCGGGCAGGTCGCGGCCATAATACCAGACGGCCCCCGCCACCACCAGCGCACCGGCGACGAGCATGAGCGCCAGGGCGCTGAAGATGTGGCCGAAAAACCTGAGTATCATTGCATCGTCCCGATCTTTTCCTTGCGGTACGCTCCGATCCCGCGATCTGAAGCGTCAACCATGGCGGCATGTGGGCATGGTTGCCGGGCAGTGCCACCCTGTTACCCGGAAGTCACGGTCCCCGGGCAACCTTTCGCGCGCCGCATGTCAGCGCGACGCGATTTCCCGCGAGCCGCGCTCCAGCCGCCAGGCGTCGATCGCCTCCTTCAGGGCCATCGCCGTCGTCTTCCGCCATTCGGGCGAGGTCAGCCGCGCCAGATCGTCGGGATTCGACATGAAGCCCAGTTCCAGCAGCACCGACGGCATGTCCGGGGCTTTCAGCACGTGGAAGTTGTTGTGTTTCACGAAATTGCGCTTGACCGGGGTGACGAGCGAGAGCTTGTCGTGGATCATCTCCGCGAACAGGCGCGACCCGATCTGCGTCTCGCGGCGCTCCAGATCCAGCAGCACGCGCACCACATCCTCGCGCTCTGCCTGGATATCGACGCCCGCGACCGTCTTCGCGCGCTTCTCCGTCACCAGCTTGTCGATCGAACGGATCGAGTCTTCCTCGGACAGCATGTAGGCCCCGGCCCCGCCGACGGTCGCGTCGTCGAACCAGTCGGCGTGGATCGAGATGAACAGGTTCGCGCTCTTCTTGCGGGCGAAGGCGACGCGGTCGGACAGCGAGACATACGTGTCGTCGTCCCGGGTCGCGAAGGCCTTGTAGTTCGGATCGGCGTCGAGCAGCGCCATCAGTTCTTCCGAGAAGGCGAGCACGGTGCTCGCCTCGCGCAGCCCGACCACCTCGCCCGCCCCCGGATCGTGGCCGCCATGGCCGGGATCGATCACGATGCGGAAGGGCTTGCGGCGGGGTTTCGCGGGCGTCTTCGCGATCTTCTTCGGCGGCAGCACGACGCCGGGCGCGGCCAGGGCCATGGCGGCCCCCTTGTCGCTGCGGGTCTTCGGCGGGGCCGTCTCGGGCGCGGGGTCGGGCAGGTCGATGAACGGCGCGGCCCCGATCACGCGGGTCGGGCGCTCCAGCAGATCGGCGACCTCGGCGGCGATATCGCCCGGGAAATCCGGGGCGGCCACGAAGGTCCCGGGCAGGAAAGGCTCGGGGGCGGAGAGCGGGTCCGGCGCAGTCGCGACCCCGCCGAACAGCGCACCGAGTGCGCCGTATTCCGCCGTCTGCGGATCGAACCGGCGCTGGCGAAAGGTGTCGCGGGTGCTGTCGTCGACAACCGGCGCATCGGGCAGCACACTGGGCTTCGCCCCGGGGATCAGCGTGCCGTCGGGCCGCACCGTCTCGTTATTGGCCAGGCGATAGCGGTCGAAGGGGCGCGCGACCGGTTCGCCCAGGGTGATGTCGAGTTCGTAGCCGACCTTGCCGGCCAGCGGCGTCACCTTGAAATCCACGATCTGCGCCGGGCCGGTCAGGTTGAAGACCAGCCGCGAGACGCTGGGGTTCAGCAACCCGAAGCGATAGCTGCGGATCAGGCGGCTGCGCACCGCGCCGTTGGGGCTGGGCATGTGCCAGCTGATGCGCGGCAGGTCGATGATCAGGCGGTCGGGACCGGACAGGGTGAACAGTTTGGGCGACAGCGGCACGCTGACATGCATCACGACCCGGGTGAAATCGTCATACGTCCCGATCTTCACCGCATCGACCGAGGCCACGACCGGGCCGCGCGCCTCCGCACCGTGAAAGGTGCCGATAGCGACGACCACCGCGACTGCGGCACACCGAATCACTCGGCGAAGCCCAGCGAATGCGCTCATGCGTACTGCCCTTCTTGCCCCGGCACCGTTCTTTGCGACGGGTCCTTCGTAAAAGCTTCTAACACAAAGCCGCCCTTTGTAAAAAATCATTTGCCGACCCCCGCCAGAAAGAGTGCCCCGAAACGTGCGATACACTCTTCATATACCAATTCAGCATGACCCTGCGTCGTCCCGATGGAACCGAAACAAAAAGAACCATCGACAATAGGGGCTTTTCTGATGCATTAAGGTGCGACGGATGCGGTTAATAAATCGTTGTCCGATCTATGCAATGGAACGACCACGACGATCGCGGCACGCTGGCGACAGCACGGCAATGGGGCACGGCACCCGCATGCGGCGACACGCAATATTTTTTCGGGCATCGGCCCACCCATTCCGGGCACCAGCGCCCGGCGAAAGTTGAAACGGTGATTTCGAGCGACTCGAAGCCACGGAGACCCGGCGATCTGCACGCTGCACACCGCCTGCCCCTCCCATGCGACGACACCGCCCGCGCGCCCACAGGCGCGGCGCAGCAGGGTCAACCAGCGCGCGATCACGATAGTATAGGAAAGGCGGAGGTGCAGTGCGCATCGCCGCGATCCGGCGGGTTCCGCCGCGTGAACAGACAATTCTCGCGGGGTCCGTCCGGGCCGTCCGGCGCGCATGCGCCGTCCGAATCGACACGAGCATGGCGAAGAAAATGCTTATCGACGCGACCCACCCGGAGGAAACCCGGGTCGTCGTGGTGGACGGACAGAGACTCGACGAATTCGATTTCGAGTCGATCAACAAGAAACAGCTCGCCGGGAACATCTATCTCGCGAAGGTGATGCGGGTCGAGCCGTCGTTGCAGGCGTGCTTCGTGGATTACGGCGGCAACCGGCACGGCTTCCTCGCGTTCAGCGAGATCCACCCCGACTACTACCAGATCCCCGCCGCCGAGCGCGCCGCCCTGGTGGCCGCGCAGGAACGCGCCTCCGCCCAGGCGAACCGCGAGGAGGACGACGCGGACAAGGAGCGCCCGGCCAAGGAACAACGCGGCCGCCGCACCCGCTCGCGCACGGACCGGGGCGACAAGCCGGAGCGCGCCGAGCGCAAGGACCGCGACGGCGACACCCGGCGCGGCGCGCGCCGCGTCACCCGGGGCAAGACCACCCGCTCGCGCAAGCGCACCCGGGACGGGGCCTATATCGAGCGCGAATTCCGCATCGGCGGCGGCGTGCGCGTGCGCGTGGTGAACGAGACGGACACCGTCGATCTCGATCTGCTGGAACGCGAATTCACCATCGGCGGCTCGATCCCCGTGCGCGTCCTGCGCCTGCCGAAGGACCTGCCGGTCGAGGACGCCGAGGCGACGACTGACGCCGGGACGGATACCGAAACCGGCCCCTCCCCCGAGACCATGGCCGCCGCGTCCGCCGATCTCGACCGCGTCACCTCCGACGACCACGACGCCCGCCCCGCCCCCGAATCCGTGGGCGGCGGCGACGACTGGGACGATACCCCCGTCCCCCGCGTGCGCCTGCGCGACTACAAGATCCAGGATGTGATCAAGCGCCGGCAGATCATGCTGATCCAGATCAACAAGGAAGAACGCGGCAACAAGGGTGCCGCCGTCACCACCTATCTGTCGCTGGCGGGCCGGTACTGCGTATTGATGCCCAATACCGCCAAGGGCGGCGGCATCTCGCGCAAGATCACCAATGCGCCGGACCGCAAGCGGCTGAAGGAAATCGCGGGCAATCTCGAAGTCCCCCGGGGCATGGGCCTGATCGTCCGCACGGCGGGCGCGCAGCAGAGCGGCGCGGAGATCACGCGCGACTACGAATACCTGCTGCGCCAGTGGGACGCGATCCGCACCCTGACGCTGGAATCCTACGCCCCCGCCGCGATCTACGAGGAGGGCAACCTCATCAAGCGGTCGATCCGCGATCTCTACACCCGCGATATCGACGCGATCATCGTGGACGGGAACGGCGGATACAAGGAGGCGCATGACTACGTCGCCATGCTGATGCCCGACCACACGAAGAACGTGAAGCTGCACAAGGGCCAGTCGCCCCTGTTCATCGAGCACAAGGTCGAGGATCAGCTCGCCGCGATGTTCAACCCGACGGTGCAGTTGAAATCCGGCGGCTACATCGTGATCGGCGTGACCGAGGCGCTGGTGGCGGTCGACGTGAACTCGGGCCGCTCGACCCGGGAATCGTCGATCGAGGATACGGCGACGAAGACCAATCTGGAGGCCGCCGAGGAAGTGGCGCGCCAGATGCGCCTGCGGGATCTGGCGGGCCTGCTGGTCATCGACTTCATCGACATGAACGAGCGGCGCAACAACGCCGCCGTCGAGCGCAAGCTGAAGGACAGCCTGACGAACGACCGCGCGCGCATCCAGCTTGGCCGCATCTCGTCCTTCGGCCTGCTGGAGATGTCGCGCCAGCGCCTGCGCCCCGGCATGATCGAGGCGACCACGAACCCCTGCCCGCACTGCCACGGCACCGGGCTGGTCCGCTCCGACGACACCCTCGCCCTGACCATCCTGCGCGAGATCGAGGAGGAGGGCCTGCGCAAGAGCACCGCCGTGGTCACGGTCGAGGCCCCGGTTTCGGTCGCCAACTTCCTGCACAACCACAAGCGCGACCGCGTGCTGTCGGTCGAGCAGCGCTACGGCATCCGCGTGGTGATCGAGGGCGATCCGGCCAAGATCAGTCCGGAATTCAAGATCAACACGATGAAGATGGACGACGCCCCCGAGCATCTGCGCCCGAATGCAGCGCAGGTTCCCGCGACCGTCAGCATGGAAAGCGTCTATGCGGACACGGAAGAGGACGGCCATGACGATATAGAGGACGCCGTGATCGTCGCCGACGAACCGGCTGCCGAACAGACCGTCGCCCGTCAGGAACCGGATGACCGCCCCGACCGCCCCCGCCGCCGGGGCCGTCGTAGCGAACGCCGCGATGGCGAGCCGAAATCCGATGCCCGCAGCCGCAGCCGCGACCCCCTGCCCGTCATCGAGACCGATGGCGAGGCGGACCCGCGCGGCGAGACGCCCTTCGCCTATGGCGAGAGCGGCGGCGACGGGAATCAGGGCGAGGATGCCAGCGGCGACTCCAACGGCGACTCCAACGGGCGCGGCAATTCGCGTCGCTCCCGCCGGGGGGGTCGCAAGCGGAACAAGCGCGAGGAGACACCGCGCGAGTTCGGCGAGGCCTCGGCGCTGTCGATGCTGTCGGGCCGCGACGCGCTCGACCGGGCCTTGCCGGACGTGTTCCGCTCCGACGACGCGATCGTGTTGAGGAAGCCGCGCGCGAAACCCGCGCCGAAGCCCGTGGCGGAGCAAGCGCCCGAAGCGACTGCGGAATCGGATATCGACACCCGCGCGGAGGAGATCGTCGCCGAGGCCCGCGATGCCGTCGACGCCGCCTCCCCGCCCGCGACACCCCCGGTCGAGCCTCCGGCGGCACCTCCGGCAGCACCCGTCCCCGAGCCGCAGGCACCCCCCGCCGAGGAGCCTGCCGTGGAGGAACCTCCCGCCCGCGAACCGCCGGTCGAGGAACCCGACCCCGCGCCGACATCGCCCGCCATCGAGGTCGAGCCGTTGGCGAAGCCAGTGGCACAGCCGGCGGCAAAGCCGGTGGCGGAACCGACGCCCCCCGAAGACGACCGCCCCAAGCGCAGCGGCTGGTGGTCGCGCTGATCCGTCCCTGACCGCCCCGGCACCCCCGCCGGGGCGGTCGCCTCTCTCTCCCCCCTCCCCTTCTCACCCCCAGTATCGAGACGCCCATGCCCACCGATCCCGCCGATTTCGGCCCCATCCACTTCATCGGCATCGGCGGCATCGGGATGAGCGGCATCGCCGAGGTGATGATCAATCTGGGCTATACCGTGCAGGGATCGGACCTGCGCGATTCCCCCATTCTCGACCGCCTGCGCAAGATGGGCGCGACCATCACGGCGCGGCAGGCCCCCGGCAATCTGGGCGAGGCGGCGGTGGTCGTGATCTCCTCCGCCATCAAGCCGGGCAATGTCGAACTGGATGCCGCCCGGGGCCGCCGCCTGCCCATCGTGCGCCGGGCCGAGATGCTGGCCGAACTGATGCGGCTGAAACTCAACGTCGCCGTCGCGGGCACCCACGGCAAGACGACGACCACCTCGCTGGTCGCCGCGCTGCTGGATGCGGGGGGCATCGATCCGACCGTCATCAATGGCGGGATCATCCAGTCCTACGGCTCGAACGCGCGCAAGGGCGAGGGCGAGTGGATGGTGGTGGAGGCGGACGAGAGCGACGGCACCTTCGTGCGGTTGCCCGCGACCATCGCCATCGTGACCAATATCGACCCCGAACACATGGAGCATTACGGCGATTTCGACACGCTGCGCGCCGCGTTCCTGCGCTTCGTCGAGAACATCCCGTTCTACGGGGCCGCCGTGTGCTGCATCGATCATCCGGAAGTGCAGACGCTGATCGGGCGGGTCAAGGACCGGCGGATCATCACCTACGGCCGTTCGCCCCAGGCCGATGTGCGGCTGGACGACCTGCGATTCGAGCAGGGGAAGGCCGTGTTCGACATCGATATCCGCCTGGGCCGGTCGGGCCGGATGGAGGGGCTGGTGCTGCCCATGCCGGGCGAGCATAACGTGATGAACGCGCTGGCCGCCATCGGTGCCGCGCATCACATGGGCATCACCGAGGACGAGATCCGCGCGGGTCTGGGCGGGTTCTCGGGCGTCAAGCGCCGCTTCACCCATGTGGGCGACTGGAACGGGGTGCGGATCATCGACGATTACGGGCACCACCCGGTCGAGATCTCCGCCGTCCTGAAGGCCGCCCGCGCCAGCACCGAGGGCCGCGTGATCGCCGTGCACCAGCCGCACCGGTATTCGCGCCTGCACGACCTGTTCGACGAGTTCTGTACGTGCTTCAACGATGCGGATGTGGCGATCATCTCCGACGTTTACGCCGCCGGGGAAGCGCCGATCCCCGGTGCCACCCGCGACCGCCTGATCGAGACGATGACCGACCGGGGCCACCGCCGCGCGCTGCCCCTGTCGGATGAAACCGCCCTGCCCGCCCTGATCGCGGCGGAGGCGAAGCCGGGCGATATCGTGGTGTGCCTCGGCGCCGGGACGATCACGGCCTGGGCGAATGCGCTGCCGGGGGCGCTGGAGGCGCGGGGAGGGTAGCACCGCCCTGCCCCGGACTTGATCCGGGGCCTTTCTCCGCTCGCCCAGGCCCCGGATCAAGTCCGGGGCGGTAAGTTTTGCATAAGATCACCCGTCATAGAACTCGCTCTGCCCCCCGGTAAAGCTCTGCCAGCCGAACCAATAGGCGATGTGGCCGGGCAGGCGGGGCAGGCGCTGGCCGGTGGGGGAGACGAGCGCCTCCTCGCCGACCTGCCAGACGATGCCGCTCGTATCCGTCATCGCATCCAGCGTGCCGCCCGTGAACTGCCGACCGCCGCTGTCATAGGCGCGCACGGTGCGGGTATCGGCATTGCCGATCAGCACCACGTCGCGCAGGCCGACCCGATCGTTGACGGCGCGGCCCCCCTGAAACACCTTCAGCGGATAGGCCTTCGCACCCCCGGGCAGGCGCAGGCCGAACACGTAATCCTTCTGCGCCAGCCCCTTGCCGCCACCCAGTGACGGGAACATCAGGTCCGGCGAGCCGAAATAGTCGTTATAGACGACCCCCGACCCGTAATTGCGGCGATGGCCCGTCTCCAGCGACAGCACCCGCGTATCGGGATGCTTGCGCCGCCATTCGGACCACGAGGTGATGGCGACGGGCAGGGTTTTGAGTTCGATGCCGCTGTTCACCAGCGGCCCGGCGACCGGCTTGCCCGTGAACTGGTTCCACAGGCTGTCCGTCTGGCGGTCGAACATCAGTTTATTGGAGCGGTACAGGAACCCCGACGATCCGAAGACGAAGGGCTGAGCCTGCCCCGGCACGCTCGTCTCGTACAGCACCCCCGCCCCGCACAATGTGCAATAGGCCAGCGCCACGGGCTTGCCGCCGATGACGTCGTTGAACATCTCGTGCCAGCCCATGATGCGCAGGGGATAGGCGCGGGCGTCGCCGTTGATCTCGATCCCGAAGACCAGATCGTCCTCGACCAGATAGGACGCCTGACGCGCCGATATCAGCGCGGGATTGTCGAGGGACGGGATGCCGTCGACCATCACGCCGCCCCACGAGATTTCCTCCAGCCGGATCTTCATGGTTGCCGGATCGCTGCGCTCACCGCCCAGGAACCGCATGAATTCAGGGTCGATGCGGCGCAGGGACTCGAGCTTGATCCGGCGAAAACTGGGATGGGGGGTGATCTCGGGATGCGCCTCCTGCCACTCCATCGCGTCGAACCATCCGGTGACAGGGGTGCCGGTCAGGGCGGTGAAGGCGCGGGCGTACTCGGCCCGGGACGCCGACGACCTGCGCCCGGCATTGCGCATCCCCAGCACCAGCGCGGGCAGCGCATCCGTCCGCCGCTCGCGCACGATGGTGTCGAGGGCGGCGCGCGCCTTGGCCGGGGGGCCGAAGACGAGGGCGCGGCTGTCGGCCGCCATGTCGGCGAAGGCCGGGGCGGTGCCGGAGGCGGTGAGCAGGGCGGCGGTGAGGGCGGCGGTGAGAATCTTGAACATGGCGCATCTCCGAGGGAGGTCAGGGCATGGTTCGAAACAAGACCATATCGCCTGAAATATCCAATCACGGCTCCAGACGGTTGCGTGAGGCGAACGGTACGTTTGACTTCACTCCCCCGGCATCGCAAAACGCCCGTGTATGAACAATCTATGAACGGGGACGACGATGGAGGGGGCGGTCGAGACACTGCGCGATGTCTTCGGATTCGACGGGTTCCGTCCGGGTCAGGAGGAGATCGTGCGCGCGGTCATGGCGGGCGAGGATGTCTTGGCCATCATGCCCACGGGGGGCGGCAAGTCGCTGTGCTATCAGTTGCCCGCCCTGCTGAGGGACGGCGTGACGGTCGTAATCTCGCCGCTGATCGCCTTGATGCGCGGACAGGTGGCGCAGATGCGCGAACTGGGCATCGCGGCGCGCAGTCTCAACTCCGCGAATGACGACGGCGAGAACGCGCTGGCGATTCAGGAGGCGGAGGCGGGCGAATTGCGGATGCTCTATCTGTCGCCCGAGCGGCTGGCCCGCCCCGGCACGGTCGCGATGCTGCGCCGGGTCGGCGTGTCGGCCATCGCGGTGGACGAGGCGCATTGCGTCAGCCAGTGGGGCCATGACTTCCGCCCCGAATACCGCCTGATCGGCGAGGTCCGCGAGCAGATGGGCGGCGTGCAGGTGCTGGCCTTCACCGCCACCGCCGACGCCCTGACCCGCACCGATATCGAGGAACGCCTGTTCCCCCGCCCGCCGCGCGTGTTCCTGGGCGGATTCGACCGGCCCAACATCACGCTGGCCATGACGCCCCGGGCGCAGGGGAGGAAACAGCTTCTCGACTTCCTCGCCGCCCATCGCGGGCAGAGCGGGATCGTCTATTGCCAGTCGCGCAAGCGGGTCGAGGAGACGGCGGCGTTTCTGGCGAGCGAGGGCGTCACCGCCCTTGCCTACCATGCCGGATACGCGCCGCACGTGCGCAACGACGTGCAGGATCGCTTTCTGGGCGAGGACGGGGTGGTGGTCGTGGCGACCGTCGCCTTCGGCATGGGGATCGACAAGCCCGACGTGCGATTCGTGTTCCACATGGACCTGCCCAAGAATATCGAGGGCTATTATCAGGAGATCGGGCGCGCGGGCCGCGACGGCCTGCCCGCCGCCGCGCACGGCCTCTACGGCATGGGCGAGGTGCGCCAGTACCGCCAGTGGATCGACGAGGGCGATGCCTCGCCGGAGCAGAAGCGCATCGAGCACGGCAAGCTGAGTACCCTTGTTGCTTACTGCGAGGCGCTGACCTGCCGCCGCGTGACCCTCCTGGCCTATTTCGGCGAGGAGAATGCGGAGCCGTGCGGCAATTGCGACCTGTGCCGGGGCGAGGTGGAGACAGTCGAGGGGACCATCGAGGCGCAGAAGGCGCTGTCGGCCATGGTCCGCACCCGCGAACGCTTCGGCATGGAACACCTGATCACGGTGCTGCGCGGCGAGAGGACCGAGAAGGTCGAGCAGCACGGCCACGACACCATCCCCACCTTCGGCGTCGGGGCGGATGTGTCAAAGGCCGCATGGCGCTCGATCTTCCGGCAACTGGATGCGGGCGGCCTGTCGCGCGTGGTGGCCGAGGAGTTCAACCGCTGGTCCGTGACCGAGGCGGGCTGGCGGGTGCTGAAGGGCGAGCAGACCGTGATGCTGCGCAAGCAGCCCGGCAATACCAAGGCCGACCGCGCCGCCCGGTCCGCCCGCGCCGCGCCCGATGCGAGTGGAGCGGATGATACCGTGCTGGCGGCGCTGAAGGCGCTGCGCCTGACGCTGGCCAAGGAACGCAACGTCCCCGCCTACGTCATCTTTCCCGACCGCACGCTGATCGAGATGGCCACCGCCCTGCCCCGCGACATGGACGCGCTGAAGCAGATACACGGCGTCGGCGGCAAGAAGGCGGACAGCTTCGGCCCCGCTTTTCTGGACGAGATCATCGGGGCTGTCGGGGCCACGGCCTGACGGGTCGCTATGGGGTGGACCGCGCCGCCGAAACATCCCACACAGGGTGCAACGCATTTCATCAGACCGGGGACCGGACACATGCTCGACAAACGTGATTTCTACATTGACGGCTCCTGGGTCGCGCCGCAAGCGGGGACCGATCTGGCCGTGATCGACCCCTCGGTCGAGGAAGCCGTCGCCGTCATCTCGCTGGGCGGCGAGGCCGATACCCACGCCGCCGTCGCCGCCGCGAAAGCCGCCTTCCCCGGCTGGGCCGCGACCCCCGTGGCCGACCGCATCGCGCTGGCCGAGAGGATCGCGGAGGTCTACGAAGCGCGCAAGGAGGATATGGCAAAGGCCATCAGTCTGGAGATGGGCGCGCCCATCGACATGGCCCATGTGCAGCAGGCCCCCACGGGCACCGGCCACATCAAGGCTTTCATCGCCGCCGCCAAGGCCTTCGATTTCGACCACGCCCTGCGCCCCGACGCGACCGATACCCGCATCCTGTACGAACCCATCGGCGTCGTCGGGCTTATCACGCCGTGGAACTGGCCGATGAACCAGGTGGTGCTCAAGGTGCTGCCCGCCCTGATTACCGGCTGCACCATGGTGCTCAAACCGTCGGAGATCGCGCCGCTCTCCTCGCATCTCTTCGCCGAGATCATGCACGAGGCGGGCGTGCCGAAGGGCGTGTTCAATCTGGTCAACGGCGACGGGCCGGGGGTCGGCTCCACCCTGTCGAGCCACCCGGATGTGGACATGATCTCCTTCACCGGATCGACCCGCGCGGGCATCCTGATCACCAAGGCCGCCGCCGATACCCTGAAGCGCGTCTCGCTGGAACTGGGCGGCAAGGGCGCGAATATCGTCTTTGCCGATGCCGACGAGAAGGCCGTGCAGCAGGGCGTGATGCGCTGCATGAACAATACCGGCCAGTCCTGCAACGCGCCGACCCGCATGCTGGTCGAACGCTCGCGCTATGCGCAGGCGGTCGAGCAGGCGGCGGAATTCGCCAACGGCCTGAGCGTCAATTCCTCTCACGAGAGCGGCAAGCATATCGGCCCGGTCGTCAGCGAGGCGCAGTTCGACAAGATCCAGGGCCTGATCCAGGTCGGCATCGACGAGGGGGCCAGGCTGGTCGCCGGGGGGCTGGGCCGCCCCGACGGCCTGAACCGGGGCTATTTCGTACGCCCGACCGTCTTCGCCGACGTGCGCAACGACATGCGCATCGCGCAGGAGGAAATCTTCGGCCCCGTGCTGTCGATGATGCCCTTCGATACCGAGGACGAGGCCATCGCCATCGCCAACGACACCCCCTACGGCCTGACGAACTACGTCCAGACGCTGGATATGGACAAGGCCCGCCGCGTCGCCCGCCAGTTGCGCACCGGCATGGTCGACATGAACGGCAAGGCCCGCGCGTCCGGTTCGCCCTTCGGCGGGATGAAGGCGTCGGGCAATGGCCGCGAGGGGGGACCCTGGGGGCTGGAGGAGTTCATGGAGGTCAAGGCGGTCGGCGGCTGGGAATAACGCCCGACTCCCGGAAAGCACCCCTGCCCCGGACCCGATCCGGGGCCTCTGCCCGCTCGAACAGGCCCCGGATCGGGTCCGGGGCAGGGTATGTTTTCGGGAGCCTGCACCCATGCCGAAATACCACCCCGGCGACGATGTCGGTCCCCTCGACCCCTGGCCTTTCGACAACCCCGCCAGCGACTACCGCATCACGCGCGGCACCCCGCGCAGTTCGGGCCGCATCGATGCGGGCGGGCCGGGGCATCCCACGCGCTACGGCATCTGGCGCTGCACGGCGGGGGCGGTGGAATGCACCGAGCAGGGGGACGAATTGTTCACCGTGTTGTCGGGGCGCTGCCGCCTGATCGACCATGCCGGCGGCACCGTCACCGATCTGAAACCCGGCGACACCCATTTCGTCCGCGACGGGACGCGGGTGACGTGGGATGTGGCCGAGGATGTCACCAAGGTGTTCTTCGGCCACATGGCTGCCGGATATCGAGCATAGGCTCGCGACTTGACAGGGGAAGCCGCGCTCCGCATTTCTTCTGTACACCCGACACCCCACGATCAGGAGATCGCCCATGAAGACCCTTCTCGCCGCCGCCCTGTGCTGGCTCTGCCTGTCCGCCCCCGCCTTCGCGGACGAGGCATCCGACGTGACCGATACGGTCTATTTCGACATGACCATCGACGGCGAGCCTGCGGGCCGCATCGTCATCGGCCTGCTCGGCAATGCCGTGCCGAAGACCGCGCGCAACTTCGTCGAGCTGGCCACGGGCGAGAACGGATTCGGGTTCGAGGGATCGGTGATCCACCGCGTCATTCCCGGTTTCATGATGCAGGGCGGCGACTTCACGCGCGGCAATGGCACGGGCGGCAAGTCGATCTATGGCGAGAAGTTCGCCGACGAGGATTTCCTGTTCGCGCACCAGGGGCGCGGCCTGATGTCGATGGCCAATAGCGGGCCGGACACGAACGGGTCGCAGTTCTTCATCACCTTCGACGATGCGGAGTGGCTGGACGGCAAGCATGTCGTCTTCGGCATGGTGATGGAAGGTCTGGACGTGCTGGACACGATCGAGCGCCTCAAGACCGATGGCCGCGACCGCCCCCTGCGCGAGGTCGTCATCGCGGGCAGTGGTGCGCTCTGACGGAACGCGCTAGGGTACAGGGGCGGGACCGGCAGGGTTTCGCGAAATCCCGGACAGGGTTCCGCCCATGACCATACCGACCGATACCTCCCCGCCCCCCGGACGCCCCGGCGAGTGGAACCATGCCCCCGACGTGCTGCCCATCGCCGTCTCGCCGTTCTTCTCGTGGCCGCCGGAGCCGCGCCGGATGCTGGCCTGGGTCGCGGACCGGTGGTTCGCCCTGGCCGAGAATGCGATTCTGGCCGTCCTCGCCACCCTCGTCTACGCGCTCGCACAGCCGAGCCTGGAGACGACCGCGACGCTGGCCCCCGGCTGGATCGCCGGGATCTGGCTGCGCAACATGGTGCTGATGGTCGTCGTGGCGGGCGGGCTGCACCTGTGGTTCCACCGGCACAAGCGGCAGGGCGACCGGCTGAAATTCGACCCGCGCGAACTGGCATCGCGGGGCCGGATGTTCACGTTCGGCAGCCAGATCGCCGACAACATGTTCTGGAGTCTGGCAAGCGGCGTCACCTTCTGGACCGCCTACGAAGTGCTGATGTTCTGGGCCATGGCCAACGGCTACGCCCCCGTGCTGCTGCCTGCCGAGAACCCGGTCCTCTTCGCGGTGATCCTGTTCCTGACGCCGGTGTGGATCAGCTTCCACTTCTACTGGGTCCACCGCGCGCTGCACTGGCCCCCGCTCTACCGCCTCGCCCATGCACTGCACCACCGCAACGTGAATGTCGGGCCGTGGTCCGGATTGTCGATGCATCCGGTCGAGCATGTGATGTTCTTCAGCTCGGTGCTCATTCACTTCATCATCCCCGCGCACCCCATCCACATCCTGTTCCACATGCAGCACCAGTCGCTGACGGCGGCGACGTCGCATACGGGATTCGAGGGGCTGGTGATCCGGGACCGCAATCGCCTCGCGCTCGGCACCTTCCACCATCAACTCCATCACCGGTATTTCGAGTGCAACTACGGCAACCTCGAAGTGCCGTGGGACAAATGGTTCGGATCGTTCCACGATGGCACGCAGGACGCCCATGCAACGATGAAGGAACGCCGAAAGCGTATCGCGAACGGATAAGGCGCACCGTTTCGATACGCCCGGTATCGATTTCCGGGAGAATGCCCGTTCCCCGGTTGTCATCCGCCCACGGAAGCGGTTACGATGCCCGCCGAACTGAGCTAACCATAAGAATGCCAAGGTCTTTCCGTTTCTGGCGGGACTGCAGCACAAAAAAACTCTCCGGGAGATACCATGACTGACGAGAATACGACGATCGAGCGGATGCTCGCCGACAAGACGGCCAGCCGCCGCGACTTCATGGTCGGCGCGACCGCGCTGGGCGTGACCGCGACCTCCGCCTCGGCGCTGTGGACGGGCCGCGCCCATGCGTCGGAGCCGGTCAAGGGCGGGCATATGCGCGCCGGTCTGAACGATTCCAACACCGTCGACTCGCTCGACCCGACCACCTTCAACGCGACCACGATGATCGTGATCAGCCGCGCCTATCGCGACAGCCTGGTCGAGGTCGGCCAGGACGATTCGGCCCGGCCCGCTCTGGCCGAAAGCTGGGAAGCGACTGCGGATGCCAAGGAATGGCGCTTCAAGCTGCGCCCCGGCGTCGAATTCTCGAACGGCAAGAGCCTGACCTCCGAGGACGTGATCAACTCGATCAACCTGCACCGGGGCGAGGACTCGAAATCGGGGGCCAAGGGCGTGTTCGCGGGCATCAACGATGTCAGCGCCGACGGCAATACCGTCGTGGTCAAGCTGGATGACGGCAATGCCGACTTCCCGTTCCTGATGACCGACTACCACATGAACATCGTCCCCTCGGTCGACGGCGCGGCCGATGCCTTCTCGCGCCACGGTACCGGGTGCTACAACCTGACCGAATTCGAGCCGGGCATCCGCGCCGGGTTCGAGCGCAACCCCAACAGCTGGCAGTCGGACGAATTCGGCCATGTCGACAGCTGCGAGCTTGTCACGATTCTCGACGACACCGCCCGCGTCAATGCGCTGATGACCAACGATGTCGACATCATCAACCGCCCCGAGATGAAGACCCTCGGCCGCCTGAAGCGCGTCCCCACGGTCAATATCATCGACGTCGAGTCGAACCTGGCCTTCACGCACCCGATGCGCACCGAAGGGTCGCCCTACGACAACAACGATTTCCGTCTGGCGCTGAAATACGCGACCAACCGCGAGGCGTTCGTCGAGAAGATCCTGTACGGCTACGGCACCGTCGGCAACGACCAGCCGGTCGGCCCGAAGATGGCCAGCTATGATCCAAACCTGACCGTCGATTTCGATCTCGACAAGGCCGCCTACCACCTGAAGAAGTCGGGCCTGGGCGATACCGCGATCAAGTACCAGTACGCCGATACCGCCTATAGCGGTGCCGCCGATGCGGCGCAGATCTTCCTCGAAGACTGGAAAAAGGCGGGCATCAATGTCGGCCTGCAGAAGGAGCCGAAGGACGGCTACTGGACCAACGTCTGGAACGTGCAGCCGTTCTGCGCCTGCTACTGGGGTCCGCGCCCGGTCGAGGACATGATCCTCTCGATCGCCTATCTGGGCGGGGCGGAGTGGAACGACACCAATATCGACATCGCCAGCGTCAACGCGCTGGTCGTCGCGGCCCGCGCCGAACTGGACCAGAAGAAGCGCACCGACATGTACCAGACGGTGCAGCACATCCTGTCCGCGCGCGGTGCCACCATCGTCCCCGCCTTCGGCAAGGACATCGCCGCCGCCAATACCAAGGTCGGCATCCCCGCCAAGCTGGGCGGCGGCTGGGAGATGGATGGCGGTCACTTCATCAAGCGCTGGTGGATGAACGCCTGATCCACGCCAGTCGAATGAAGATCACGGGCGACCCGGCGCGATCCGGGTCGCTTCTTCTTGCGGATTTCATGTCCAGCCGGACATAGTTTCGGCATGAGCGCCGCTCAAGATATTGTTTCAACGGCATTTTACGCCGTCGCATTTCATGGGCCATCCTTGCTATGGACAATTGGCAATCCCGACGGGCCTGTGCAAGGCTTCGTTAACGAATCATGGAGAACACGATGAAAACCATCCAGACCACCCTCGCCGCCGCCGCGCTGACGACGATGACCGCCATTCCGGCGCTGTCCGCCGATATCGTGATCGGCGTGCCGAACTGGCCCTCCGTCAACGCCACCGCGCATGTGCTGAAGGTCGCCATCGAGCAGAATCTCGGCCTCGAAGTCGAACTGCAGAACGGCTCCAATCCCATCGTGTTCGAAGCCATGGACAAGGGATCGATGCACGCGCATCCCGAAGTGTGGCTGCCGAACCAGACCAACCTGCACGACACCTACGTCAAGGACAAGGGCACCGTCGTGATGAACCCCAACGGGGTCGAGGCGTTCCAGGGCATGTGCATTCCGCAGGGCTTTGCCGACGAGCACGGCATCGAGAGCATCGACGACCTGACCAACCCCGACATCGCCGCCCTGTTCGACACCGATGGCGACGGCAAGGGCGAGATCTGGATCGGCGCGCCGGGCTGGGCCTCGACCAATGTCGAGAAAATCCGCGCGAAGTCCTACGGCTACGACCAGACTTTCGAGCTGACTGAATCCGATGAGACGCTTGCTTATGCGAGCCTCGACACCGCCATCAAGGGCAACAAGCCGTGGATCGGCTTCTGCTACACCCCGCATTACGTCTTCGTGCTGCACGACCTGCACATCCTGACCGAGCCGGAATACGACGCCGCCGGGTGGAACGTGATCCAGCCGACCGACGATCCCGCCTGGCTCGAAAAATCCTCCGCCGGTATGGCGTGGGATTCGGCCTATCTGCACCTGCACTATTCCAAGGAACTGGAAGAGGCGCAGCCGGAAGTTGCCACGATGTTCCGCAACATGAAGCTGGACACCCAGACCGTGTCCGCGATGACCTATGCGCTGGTCGTGGACGATATCGATCCGCTGGAATACGCGGAGAAATGGGTCGCCAAGAACGAAGACGCCGTTCTGGGCTGGATGTCCGAATAATCCGCCACCACCGACAGGGGCCGCCGCATTCCGGCGGCCCTTTGCTATTCAAGGAAGGAACGCGCATGACCGACCCGGTCGTCAAGCTGTCGAATGTCTGGAAGATCTTCGGCGAGCGCGCCGCCGAGGCCATGGCCGCCGTGAAATCCGAAGGGCTGACCAAGCCCGAAGTGCTGGAGCGCTTCGGCTGCGTCGTCGGGGTGCAGGATGCGAGTTTCGAGGTCGCGCGCGGCGAGATCTTCTGCATCATGGGCCTGTCCGGCTCCGGCAAGTCGACCCTCGTGCGCCACGTCAACCGCCTGATCGAACCGACCTCCGGCAGTATCGACATCCTCGGCAGCGACATCTCGGCCATGAATGCCCGGGCGCTGCGGAAAGTGCGCGCGCAGCAGATCGGCATGGTCTTCCAGCACATGGCCCTGATGCCGCACCGGTCCGTGCGCGACAACGTCGCCTACCCGCTCGAAATCCGCAACGTCCCCAAATCCAAGCGCTGGGCCGTTTCCGACCACGTCCTCGGCCTCGTCGATCTGACCGGCTACGAGGATCGCCTGCCGCGCGAGTTGTCGGGCGGCATGCAGCAGCGCGTCGGGATTGCCCGGGCGCTGGCCTCGGACCCCGAAATCCTGCTGATGGACGAACCGTTTTCGGCCCTCGACCCCCTGATCCGGTTGCAGTTGCAGGACCAGTTCAAGGCGCTGGTCGCGCAGCTTCAGAAGACCACCCTCTTCATCACCCACGACCTGGACGAGGCCATCCGCATCGGCCACCGCATCGCCATCATGAAGGACGGCATCATCGTCCAGATCGGCACGGCGGAGGATATCGTGATGAACCCCGCTGACGACTACGTGCGCGAATTCGTGCAGGGCATCTCCAAGCTGAAACTGGTCAAGGCCCATTCGATCATGGGGCCGCTCGCATCGGCCCCAGGCCCGCTGGGCGATGCGCCCCGCGCCGACGAGGGGGCCGATCTCGACCAGTTGATCGACCTGTCCGCCGAAACCGCCTCGCCCGTCGTCATCACGCAGAACGGCGTGGATGTGGGCTATGTCGACAAGACCCGCCTGCTGCGCGGCATCCAGGGAGGCAAGCAATGACCATCGACAAGCCGGAAACCCTTGCCGAGAACGTCGAGAGCGGGCGCGGGGGTGCCGCCGCCGTGCCGGGCGCGCCCCTCGCGGATACCGGAGCCGCCGGTCCCGATGTCATTGCCGCGTCGGACATCCAGGTCGACCACGCCGCCCTCGACGCCTCAATCGCGGCCTTCGCGGAGGAGAACGCGGGCTATTACCAGCGCGCGATCCACCGCATCCACGGCAGTACCAGCAGCTTTCCCAATACCTTCAACTTCTGGGCGGCGGTCGCGGGGCCGTTCTGGTCGGCGGCGCGCGGGGTCTGGGGAATGTTCTGGACCTTCCTGATCCTGGAGATCATCGCCTGGGTCCAGATCGGGCGCGGCCTGTGGGGCAATCCCGGGGCCAGCCTGCTGGAACAGGCCGCGCGCCAGCGCGCCCGGGCCGACGAGTTCCTCGGCCGTGCCGACGCCGCGCGGACGGCGGGCGAGGATCCCGAACGGTTCGAGAAACTGGCCACCAATATCGGCCGCGCGGCGGATCGCAGCATCGAGCAGGCGACGGCACTGAACGCCGACGCGATGAAGATCATGCTCACCGGCCTCGCCCTGCTGGCGGTGTTCAAGCTGGTGCAGGGCCTCTACGCGAACAAGGTCTACGAGAAGCAGTATTCCAAATGGCGCATCGACGCGAAATCCGTTGAAAGCGGGTTCAGCCGCCGCCGCGCGGCCCTCGGCGCGGCGCTGGTCGCGGCCATCGCGCCGCTGACCATCTACAAGTTCACCGTCGCCAGCCCGCTGGCCGTGCTGAACGAATTCCCCGAAAAGGGCATCTCGCACACCATCCTCGGCGTCGATAACGAGACGCTGTTCACCCGCCTGGCCGGGTGGCTGGAGGCGAAGATCGACGCGGCGGCGGTCGCCGGGGCGGATGTGTTCGACGGGGTGACGGCGGGCGTGCGCTCGGTGCTCGATGCGCTGACGCTGGCGCTGAACGGCACGCCGTGGCCGGTGGTCATGACCGTGATCGTCGTCACCGCGTGGCGGGCGGCGGGGCCGCGCGTGGCCGTCTTCACCGCCGCCGCGCTCGCCTATATCGCCCTGCTCGGCTACTGGGAAATCGCGATGGAGACGGTGGCGCTGGTGGGGGCGGCGGTGCTGATCTGCGTCGTCATCGGCATCCCCTTGGGCATCTGGTTCGGCAAGTCGAAGCGCGCCTACAATGCCGCCGAACCCGTGCTCGACCTGATGCAGACGCTGCCCGCCTTCGTCTACCTGATCCCGATCATCGCCTTCTTCGGCACCGGCAACCCGCCGGGCATTCTGGCGACCATCATCTTCGGCATGCCCCCGGTGATCCGCCTGACGGCGCTGGGGATGCGCGGCGTGCCGGAGAATATCAAGGAGGCGGCGACCGCCTTCGGGGCCTCGCGCGGGCAGGTGCTGAAGGATGTCGAAATCCCCCTCGCGCTGCCCTCGATCATGGCGGGGGTGAACCAGACGATTCTGATGTGCCTGTCGATGGTGGTCATCATCTCGCTGATCGGCGGCGGGGGGCTGGGCAAGACCATCCTCGAATCGCTGCAATACGCGGCCAAGGGACCGGGCCTGCTCGGCGGCTTCGCGATCCTCTTCGTCGCGATGGTCATGGACCGGATCGTCCAGGGTGCCTTCCGCAAAAGCCAGGAATGATACCAACGGCCTGAAACAAGGACCGCTCTGCCCCGGGCACAGCCGCTGCACGGCGCACCACGGCGTCTCGATGGGCGGTGCACCGCTCCGCGAGGCCCCGGATCAAGTCCGGGGCAGGGGTATTCTTACGGATCGGTCCGCTATACGCGCCATTGGTATGACCGAAGAGAAAAGGGGCGGCGCAATCGATGCGCTGCCCCTCTTTTCCTGCGACATCCGCCGAGCGCATCGCCGGGATCACACCCGCCCCAGCGCGAACCCCTTGGCGATGTAGTTGCGCACGAAATAGATCACGAACGCCCCCGGGATGATCGTCAGGCACCCGGCGGCGGCCAGCAGGCCCAGTTCGTAGCCCGAGGACGACGCCGTCTTGGTCATGATCGCCGCGATGGGTTTCGCCTCCACCGCCGTCAGCGTCTTGGCCAGCAGCAGTTCGACCCAACTGAACATGAAGCAAAAGAATGCCGCGACCCCGATGCCGCTGGTGATGGTCGGCACGAAGATGCGGAAGAAGAAACTGCCGAAGGAATGCCCGTCGACATAGGCGGTTTCGTCCAGTTCCTTTGGCACGCCCGACATGAACCCTTCCAGAATCCAGACCGCAAGCGGAATATTGAACAGGCAATGCGCCAGCGCCACGGCGATATGCGTGTCGAACAACCCGACCGACGAATAGAGTTGCAGGAACGGCAACGCGAAGACCGCCGGGGGGGCCATGCGGTTGGTCAGCAGCCAGAAGAACAGGTGCTTGTCGCCCGTGAACCGGAACCGCGAGAACGCATAGGCGGCGGGCAGGGCTACGGACAGCGAGATCACCGTATTGATCGTGACGTAGATCATGGAGTTGAAGTAGCCCCAGTACCAGGTCGGATCGCTGAAGATGACCTTGTAGTTCTCCAGCGTGAATTCCTGCGGCCACAGGGTAAAGCCCCCGAGGATCTCGTTCGTCGTCTTGAACGACATGGCCAGCAGCCAGTAGATCGGCAGCATCAGGAAGACGATGTAGAGCGTGGGGACGAGCCAGCGTTTCATGGATTGCCCCCCTCGCACCAAACGCCGCCCCGGACAACGACCCGGGGCCTCGATGGTCCGGGTCCGCAGCCTACCCCGTGACCGCGAGGCTCCGGGTCGTTGCCCGGAGCAGAGAGCAAGAACTTCACCATCACCCCTCCTCCTGCCGCGTCATGATCGTGTAGAACAGCCAACTGACCGCCAGCGTGATCAGGAAGTAGATCAGGCTCATCGCCGCCGCCGGGCCGAGGTCGAACTCGCCCAGCGCCTTCTTGACCAGATCGATGGACAGGAAGGTGGTCGAGTTGCCCGGCCCGCCCCCGGTCAGCACGAAGGGCTCGGTATAGATCATGAAACTGTCCATGAAGCGCAGCAGGATCGCGATGGTCAGTACGCGGTTCATCTTGGGCAGTTCGATATGGCGGAAGACGGCCCAGCGCCCCGCCCCGTCGATCCTGGCCGCCTGGTAATAGGCATCGGGGATCGACGCGAGGCCCGCATAGGACAGCAGCACGACCAGCGAGGTCCAGTGCCAGACATCCATCATCACGACGGTGATCCATGCGGCGACGGGCTGCTGGGTATAGTCGTACTCGATCCCCATCGCATTGACGGTGTAGCCGAGCAGGCCGATATCCGGCAGCGCGAAGATGTTCCACATCGCGCCCACCACGTTCCACGGGATCAGCAGCGGCAGGGCCATCAGCACGAGGCAGACCGGCACCCACGGGCCTTTCCTGGGCATGGTCAGCGCGATGGCGATGCCCAGCGGGATTTCTATGGCGAGGATGATGCCGGTGAACAGCAATTGCCGCCCCAGCGCGGCCTGGAATCGTTCCGAGCGCAACGTATCCTCGAACCACTCCACCCCGGACCAGAACCATACGCCCTGCGAGAAGCTTTCCTGCACGGAGTAGTTCACGACCGTCATCAGCGGGATCACGGCGTTGAACGCGACCAGCAGGACCACGGGAATCACGAACAGCCACGCGCGTTCGTTATGGGTCTTCGTCGCCATTACCGCGCCCCCTCGACCAGCCAGCCATCCGAATAGATCCGCGTCATGGCGGGGGCGAAGGCGAGATGGGCCGCCCCCTCCGGCACCGCCGCGCCGTCGCCGACGACCACATGCACCCTGGCCCCGGCGACCTGCGCCTCGACGATGCGGTGCCGCCCGGTATCGGCGACGCGCACGATCCGCGCGGGGATGCCGTGATCCGCGAGCGTCACGAATTCGGGCCGCACGCCGACCTCCGTGCGCCCGGTCGCGCCGTGCGCGCCGTTCTCCGTCTCGACCGGCACGCCGTCGATCACCGCGCGGCCGTTATCGATGCTGCACGGAATGATGTTCATGCCCGGCGACCCGATGAAATGGCCGACGAAGGTATGCGCGGGGCGCTCGAACAATTCGACCGGCGTGCCGATCTGCACGACGACGCCGTCATCCATCACGACCACCTTGTCCGCGAAGGTCAGCGCCTCGGTCTGGTCGTGGGTGACGTAGATCATGGTGGCGCGCACCTTGTGGTGCAGCTCCTTGAGTTTCGAGCGCAATTTCCACTTGAGATGCGGGTCGATGACGGTCAGCGGTTCGTCGAACATGATGACATTGACGTCATCGCGCACGAGGCCCCGGCCCATCGAGATCTTCTGCTTGGCATCGGGGGTCAGGCCCGCCGCGCGGCGTTTCAGCATGCCGTCCAGTTCCAGCATCACCGCGATCTCGCGCACCCGCGCCTCCACCCGCGTCTCCGCAACCCCCCGGTTTCGCAGGGGAAAGGCGAGGTTGTCGTAGACGGTCATGGTGTCGTAGATCACCGGGAACTGGAACACCTGCGCGATATTGCGCCGGTCCGGCGGCAGGGGCGAGACATCCACCCCGTCGAACAGGATGCGCCCCTCCGAAGGGGTCACGAGGCCGGAGACGATATTGAGCAGGGTCGACTTGCCGCACCCTGACGGGCCGAGCAAGGCATAGGCCCCGCCATCCTCCCAGTCGAGGTCGATTTCCTTGATGGCGTAATCCTGCGGGCCGGAGGGGTTCGGCAGGTAGGAATGGCGCAATCTGTCGAGCGTTATCCGGGCCATCTATGCCACCAGCCTCCCGTCGCCGTCGAAATAGAGGCACCCGGTCGTGTCGACGAAGAATCCGTGCCGCTCGCCCACGTCATACGCATGGACCCCCGGGGACTGCGCGACCCAGATATCGCCGCCCATCTCGAAATGCGCGATGCTTTCGGCCCCCGTCAACTCGGTCACCTGCACGGTGCCGGAAACCGGGGCGGCATCGGGCGTGCGGGGGGCGGAGGTCACGAAATGCGGGCGGATGCCCATGGTGTAGACGCCGTCGGGCCGCGCCGCGATCGGCCCCCGGGCGGCGAACCGCGTCTCGCCGATGGCGATCTCGTTCCCGGCCTTCAGCGCGCGGGTCATGTTGATGGGCGGGTCCGAGAAGACCTGTGCCGTCGCCATATCCTGCGGCTGGCGATAGATGGTGCCGGTTTCGCCGAACTGCGTGACCTGCCCGGCCATCACCGTGGCCGTATGCCCGCCCAGCATCAGCGCTTCGGAGGGTTCGGAGGTGGCGTAGACGACGACGGCCCCGCGCCCGGCGAACAGGCCCGGCAACTGGTCGCGCAACTCCTCGCGCAGCTTGTAGTCGAGATTGGCGAGGGGTTCGTCGAGCAGGACGAGGCCGGAATCCTTGACGATGGCGCGGGCGAGCGCCGTGCGCTGCTGCTGGCCCCCCGAGAGTTCGGCGGGGCGGCGCTTGAGGTAGGGGGTCAGGCGCAGCAACTCCGCCGCCTCGCCCACCCGGCGCTCGATTTCCTTGCGCGACATCCCGGCCACGCGCAGGGGCGAGGCGATATTGTCGTGGACGTTCATGGACGGGTAGTTGACGAAGAACTGGTGGACGAGGCTGATATTGCGCTTCTGCGGCGACATCCCCGTGACGTCCTGGCCGTTGAACCGGATTTCGCCGGAGGTCGGCCGCTCCAGCCCGGCCATGATCTTGATGAGGCTGGTCTTTCCCGCATTGGTCGCGCCGAGCAGGATATTGAACCCCGATGACGCGAGCGTCAGCGATGTGTCGTGGATATGCATCTCCACACCGACCCGCTTCGTGACGTTTCGCAGTTCGAGGGTCATGGGTGGGATCCTTGCAGAAATAAAACGTCATTCCCGCGAAAGCGGGAACCTTTGCGAACAGGTTCCCGCTTTCGCGGGAATGACAGTGTTGTAACCGCCCTGCCCCGGACAACGATCCGGGGCCTCGACGGTCGGTGCCTTGACCTGCGAGGCCCCGGGTCTTCGCCCGGGGCAGAGGTGGAGGGGTGGCGATTACTTCGCCGCCCAGCGCTTGACGAGTTCGTCATACGCGATGGTCTCGCCCTTCGGCTTCTCGTTCTCCAGCTTCGCCTTCGGCGAGCCTTCCTTGTCGAGCCAGTAGGCCTCGTCGCGTTCCTCGTTCAGGCGCGGGCCGCAGCCGCCATAGACTTCGGCGGCCTCGTCCGCGCGCTGCATCCGGCCCATCACGGTATCCATTTCACCGGCGAGGCGGTTCATCGCTTCCTGCGGTGTGAAGGAGCCGGAGTTCACGTCACCGATCTGCTGCCACCAGATCTGGGCCAGCTTGGGGTAGTCGGGCACGTTCACGCCGGTGGGGGTCCAGTTCTCGCGGTCGGGCGAGCGGTAGAATTCGACCAGACCGCCGAGTTTGGGCGCGCGTTCGGTAAAGCTTTCGTGGTTGACCGTGCTGTCGCGGGTGAAGGTCAGCCCGGTATGGGATTTCTTCGTATCCACGGTCTTCGACGTCACGAACTGGGCGTAGAGCCACGCGGCCTTGCGGTTCTTCTCGGGCGTGGATTTCAGGAACGTCCACGACCCCACATCCTGATAGCCGACCTTCTGGCCCTCCTCCCAGTACGGGCCGTGGGGCGAGGGGGCCATGCGCCACAGCGGGTTGCCCTCGTCGTCGACGGTGTTGTTGCCGTCTTCTTTCGAGGCGACCATCGACGCGGTGAAGGCGGTGTACCAGAAGATCTGCTGGGCCACGTTGCCCTGGCTGAGAGCGGGCAGCGACTGGTAGAAATCGTACGAGGCCGCACCGGGGGGCGCGTATTTGCGCAGCCATTCGTCCCATTTGCGGATCGCGTAGACCGCCGCCGGGCCGTTCGCCGCCCCGCCGCGCGAGACGGAGGCACCGACCGGGTTGCAGGTGCCTTCCTCCATCCGGATGCCCCATTCGTCGACCGGGCGACCGTTGGGCAGGCCCGTGGACCCGGCACCGGCCATCGACAGCCAGGCATCGGTCATGCGCCAGCCCAGATCGGGGGCGCGCTTGCCGTAATCCATGTGGCCGTAGATCGCCACGCCGTCGATTTCCTCGACGTCTTCCGAGAAGAATTCGGCGATGTCCTCGTAGGCGGACCAGTTGACCGGCACGCCCAGATCGTAGCCGTATTTCGCCTTGAACTGCTCCTGCAAGTCCTCGCGGTCGAACCAGTCCTTGCGGAACCAGTAGAGGTTGGCGAATTGCTGGTCGGGCAACTGGTACAGGTCGCCATCGGGACCGGTCGTGAAGGACCTGCCCATGAAATCTTCGATATCGAGCGTCGGCGACGTGACGTCCTTGCCCTCGCCCGCCATGAAATCCGTCAGGTTGACGGCCAGTTGCAGGCGGGAATGGGTGCCGATCAGGTCGGAATCGTTGATATAGGCGTCGTAGAGGTTGCGGCCCGTCTGCATCTGCGTCTGCACGGCCTGCACCACCTCGCCCTCGCCGAGAAGCTGGTGATTCACCTTGATGCCGGTGATGTCCTCGAACGCCTTCGTCAGCGTCTCGGATTCGTAGGTATGCGTCGGGATCGTCTCGGACAGGACGTTGATCTCCATGCCCGCGTAGGGTTCGGCGGCCTCGATGAACCACTCCATCTCCGACTTCTGCTCGTCCTTCGACAATGCGGAGGGCTGGAATTCCTCGTCGATCCATTTTTCGGCGGCGGCCATGTCGGCAAACGCCGACGGCGCGGTCAGCACCATGGCGAGCGTCATCGACGCGCCCATCATCAGGTTACGCATAACTATCCTCCCTTTAAATCCCTTATAACCGGGTTCCGGCAACCCTTCCCCGTTCGCCGTATGGGGTCAAGTGAAAACTCGGATTTTCGATTGATGTTCACTTGAACAATACTATGGTCAGCGAAACCGAACGAGAGGCGGCGCGATGAACCTGACCGAGCGGCAATCCCGCATCCTCGCCGTCGCGCGCCGCGACGGGCGCGTGGACGTTGATCTGCTCGCCCGCGAATTCGCCCTGACGACCCAGACGATCCGGCGCGACCTCAACGACCTGTGCCTGCGCGGGTTGCTGACCCGGGTGCATGGCGGGGCGATGCTGGCCAATTCGCTGGCCAATGTCGGGTACGAGGAACGTCGCTCCCTCGCCTCGCTGGAGAAGCACCGCATCGGCGAGCGCGCCGCCGCCCTGCTGCCGGAACGCTGCTCGCTGATGATGAATATCGGCACCACGGTCGAACAAGTGGCGCGCGCCCTCTACGAACGGTCCGGGCTGATGATCGTGACCAACAACCTGAACGTCGTGAACATCCTCAGCGGATCGCCGACCAAGAGCCTGATCCTGGCGGGGGGCGAGGTGCGCCAGTCCGACGGGGCCGTGATCGGCGAGGCGGCGGTCGAGTTCATGCGCGGCTTCCGGGTCGATTACGCCGTGATCGGGGCCTCGGCGCTGGACGAGGACGGGGCGGTGATGGATTTCGACCTGCGCGAGGTGTCCGTCGCCCGGGCCATCCTCGACAGCGCCCGCCACACCATTCTGGTCGCCGACAACCGCAAGTTCGAGCGCAGCGCCCCGGTGCGCATCTGCGGCATGGACCGCATCGATACCGTCGTCACCGATCTGCCCCCGCCCGGCGCCTTCGGCGGCGCCTGCGCGCGGGCCGGAACCCGTCTCATCGTCACCGAATCCACTCTATCCGAGGTTGCCCATGCCCAATGACGACATCTTCGACATCGCCGTCATCGGCGGCGGAATCAACGGCTGCGGCATCGCCCGCGACGCGGCGGGGCGGGGGCTGAGGACGCTGCTCTGCGAGAAGAACGACCTCGCGCAGGCGACCTCGTCCGCCTCGACCAAGCTGTTTCACGGGGGGTTGCGGTATCTGGAATACTACGAATTCCGGCTGGTGCGCGAATCGCTGATCGAGCGCGAGAACCTGCTGGCCGCCATGCCGCACATCTCGTGGCCGCTGCGCTTCGTGCTGCCGCACCATTCGGGGCTGCGGCCCGCCTGGCTGCTGCGGCTGGGGCTGTTCCTCTACGACCATATCGGCGGACGCAAGGTGCTGCCGCCGACCAAGACGCTGCGCCTGCGCGACCATCCGACGGGTGCGGCGCTGAAGGACGAGTTCACGAAGGGGTTCGAGTATTCGGATTGCTGGGTCGAGGATTCGCGCCTCGTCGCCCTGAACGCCCGCGATGCCGCCGACCGGGGGGCCGAAGTGCTGACCCGCACCGCCTGCGAGAGCGGCGAGCGGGTGGGGGACCTGTGGCACCTGACCCTGCGCGACCTGCCGACCGGCGAGGCCCGCACCATCCGCGCCCGGGCCGTCATCAATGCGGGCGGGCCGTGGGTGGAGGAGGTGCTGCGCGGCACGCTGCGGCGCAATTCCTCCGACGGGGTGCGGCTGGTGCGGGGCAGTCACATCGTGACGAAGCGGTTGTTCGACCACGATCAGCCCTACATCTTCCAGCAATCGGACGGGCGCATCATCTTCGCGATCCCCTACGAGACCGACTACACCCTGATCGGCACCACCGATGCCGAGCATGACGGCGACCCCGGCACCGCCGTCTGCACGCCCGCAGAAGCGGACTACCTGCGCAAGGCCGCCAGCGAGTATTTCGCGAAACCGATCGAGGCGGAGGATATCGTCTGGACGTATTCGGGCGTGCGGCCCCTGTACGACGACGGGGCCAGTTCGGCGACCGAGGCGACGCGCGACTACGTGCTGACGCTGGACCATGCGGAGGGGAACGCGCCGCTGCTGAACATCTTCGGCGGCAAGATCACCACCTATCGCAAGCTGGCGGAATCGGCGCTCAAGCGGATCGTGCCGTTCTTTCCGGACGCGGGCGATCCGTGGACGCGCCGGGTGCCCCTGCCCGGGGGCGACATGCCGGTGGACGGGGCCGCCCCGCTGGCCGCGAAGCTGCGCACCGCGCATCCCTTCCTGACCGACCGCTGGGCGCTGCGCCTCGTGCGCGCCTACGGCACCGAGGCGGCGACGATCCTGGAGGGGGCGGCGACGGCGCAGGACATGGGCCGCGACTTCGGCGCAACCCTGACCGAGCGCGAGGTGCGCTGGCTGATGGAGAAGGAATGGGCGCGAACGGCGAACGACGTGCTGTGGCGACGCTCGAAACTGGGCCTGCGGCTGAGCGCGGACGAGGCGGCGGCACTGGATGCGTGGATCGCCGCGTCGGGCGGGCTGGCGAATGCCAACGCCGCACCGGCCGCGCGGGTCGGGGGGTAGCGCCCCCGATTACGGATAATCGATCCGCCAACGACGAATGGCAAGCCCGGCAAACCAGTCCTGCCGGGTCATGACCGCATCCTTGTCCCATACGTCCGAATCACAGACCTTCCGGGTGATCGCGAGGGACGACTCCCGGAAAACCGATTTCTTCGCGTCGAAGGACGTGTTTCCGATCAGTCTGTTCTCCTCGGGCGACAACAAGGTCATGTTTCCGAGCATCTCCAACGCCTCTTCCATGAAATCCGTCTCGGCGACCGCGCCCCAACCCGACCCGGGATTTTTCGGCAGGATATGTTCGAGCGATAGCTGCCCGGCCTCCAATGGCAATCCGGGATTGACCTCCCTTTCCAGTTGGGCGAGGAGATAGCGGGATTTCTTGGGAGACTGCGTCGTCCTGAAACGCTTGCTGCGGAAATCGGCGAGAAACTCGTCGTCCGAAACATAGATGCCCCTCAACGCACGCTTCAACCCATCGAGATTGGTGATCGTGCCTTTCGTGATGTCCTGCGCGGTGCGGTTGTAGGCGCGCTCCTGCTCGGCGGGCAGGCCGGCGCCGAAGACATTGAACCGGATCGAGATCGTGACGACGTAACTCAGTATCTTCACGAACCTTTCCGGAGAAAACCTGTCATAGGCTGCGAGAAGCAGAACAGTCGGTTGCGTGACGCCGAACAGTCTCAGCACCGCGACATGATCCCTTGCCCCCTTGTATTCCGGGCGATCCCAGAACGGGTCATCGGCACTTTGCAGTGCCGCATAGGTCTCCGCAGACTGCTCCAGTTTTCTCAGATAGGCATGGGCGGAGCCTCGGTCCTCGATCTGCCTCTTGATCCGCTTGAACAGACCGTTCTTCTGGATCAACGGGTGACGACTGTTCCATTCCGCATGGATGAACTTGGTGAAGTCATGCTGACCGAGCTGGCCGATGATCGCGCCCCAGGATTCCTCGAGGTCGTCGATCTCCTTCTCGTGAAGCGCGTCGCCGTCATCAATGATCGAGAAGAGATAGTTCTTCACCAGGTCGGGAACCGAGAGTTGCACCCCCCGCGCGTTCAACGTCTCGAAGACCTTGTAGGCGTTGAGGTCGCTGCCCACGGTGATCGTCGTGAAGAGAATGCGGTCCGTGATCGCCTCGACGAATGCGGCCAGCTTTTCACCGGTATCGAGAGATTTCTCCCCCAGGCGGTCATCGAAATACGCTCGCGCCTGCCCGAGCAGCTTCTCGGATCTCTTCACGCCGCGAACAGGCGCGGGCTGCAATTCGCACAGGTATCGGCGGAAATAACCGTCGTTGTTTCTGTTGAGCTTCAGCTTCGGCCGGGTCTTGAGCGAGACGGGGTCCGTGAATCCGATGAAGTTGCTTCTCAGGGTATCCAGCCGGATCCGGTTGTCTTCGGACTCCTGCCCCTCTTCGATCAAATCCTGCAACCGATGGAGTATCGCGAGGATGAGGATACTGATCGTCGTCAGCCTCTGCTGTCCGTCGATCACCGCGAATGTGCGCGAGTCCTTCGCCTGGAAGACCAGATAGCCGAGGTAATGCTTGTCCCCGTCCTCGATCTCGGTCAGGTCGTTCCAGAGGTCTTCCCATTGCTCGTGTCCCCAGGCGTAATCGCGCTGGAATTTCGGCACATGGTACTTCAGGCCGTTTCCCATGATCTGAAGAAAGGTCTGGGTCTTGGTATCGAGCTGCCAAGCCATCCCGCAGTCTCCCCTTCGTAGCGGCAGGCCGGACTGCCTCGACCGTGTATCGTCCCCGTGTATTACAGCGCGGCGGTACGCTGCAACCGTGTCGAACCGCCCCGGCCCCCTACTCCACCCCCGCCACATCCTCCGCCGTGCCGCGCGACAGGGTCAGCAGGTTCGACAGTTTCGCCGTCTGGGTCGCGACCAGTGCGCCGCACATGCGGGCGCGTTCGCCCTCGATGCGGCAGTAGTCGTAGCTGCCCATGTCCAGATTCAGCGCCATGACGGGGGACAGGGCCGCCTCGATGGCCAGGGCGGCATCGTGCAGCGTCATCGACGGGGTCTCAAAGATGCCGATGGTGCCGTCCTGCAACGTGTACAGCAGCCGCCGGGCGAAGCGGGGGGCGTTGTCGCGGGGGCGGGTATCGACGGTGCCGTCGATCACCAGCATGTGGCTCTGGAAGGCCGACCACCCGCCCCCCTTCGCCGCCTGCACGAAGGCGCGGCGCGAGGGTTTGCGGCGCAGGTTGAAGCGTTCGGCCCCGATATCGACCCGCTCGGCGTAGTGCAGCGACAAGCGCCCCTGCCCGTCGATCACGACGACCCCGTCCCATCCCTGCGGATAGGGGTCGAGCGGCACGCCCGCGACGATGAACATCCCCTCCGGCTCGCGCTTCTCGCCGCTGGTATAGGCCCCGGTGACGGTGATGCGTTGCAGGGCGGTCAGGGATGCTTGCGGCGCGACGCCGCCCTCGCCCACGAGGGACAGGGCCGCGACCGTCTCGCCCGGACATCCGGCGAAGACGACGCCCGGCACCGCCGCTCCGCATTCCTGCGCGGCGGCCGGTGCGGTCCCCAGCGCCGCCAGCGCGGCACCTATCGAAAGAAACCTCAATGACAAACCAGTCCTCCGCCCAATCGAGACGCATCCTTGCCTGATCCCGCCACCATGACACCTAGTCGATGAATAAGGCGTTGACCGGGCAGGGTTCTCTTCGCGATGCTGGGTGCACGGGTCGGGCGAGACAAGATGGCGGGGCGGCATGGGTGCTTTTCTTCGGGGTTGTGTCCTTTTCGTCCTGCTGGCCGGGGTGCCGGGGCGGGCGCTGGCCCATGCGTCGGATAGCGGGATCAAGCTGCTGCTGCCGACCGGGTACTATCTGGTCGGCGGCACGCTGGCCGTCGCCGCCACCGTCCTGATCGCCGCCGTCATGCCCGCGCGCTGGGCGGGCGCGCTGTTCCGGCCCCGCATCCTGTGGCGCGGCCCCCTGCCCCGGGTCGAGATCCTCACCAGTCTGGCCGGGGCGGCGATTCTCGCCCTGCTGCTATGGATCGGCTTCACCGGCACCCCCGATCCGCTGGAGAACCTGCTGCCGCTGACGGTGTGGACGCTGTGGTGGGTGGCGCTGCCGGTGCTGTGCGCGGTGGTCGGGAACCTGTGGGCCTTGGTCAATCCGTGGGCGGGAGTCTTCGCGCTGGCCGGGGGCGGCGGGGTGGTGCGGCTGCCGGAGCGGGTCGGATACATGCCCGCAACGCTGTTGTTCCTGGGGTTCGCGTGGTTCGAGCTGGTCTCGCTGTCCCCCGAGGACCCCGGGGGGCTGGCGCGGGTGGTAGCGGCCTATGTGCTGTTCACGTTCCTCGCCGGGGCGCTGTTCGGGTGGCGCGACTGGGTGGCGCGGGGCGAGTGCTTCGGCGTGTTCTTCCGCTTCATCGCCCGGCTCGCCCCGATCCAGGTGGCGCGCGACGGGGGCGGGGACGTGACGATCCGCGCGGGCTTTCCCGGGTTCGGCGTGCTGCACGGCCCGGCGATCAGCGTCAGCGGGGCGCTGTTCATCCTGCTGGCGCTGGCTACCGTGTCGTTCGACGGATTATCCAAGACATTCCCGTGGCTGGGCCTGATCGGCGTCAATCCGCTGGAGTTTCCGGGGCGGTCGGGGGTGGTGGCGGCGAACAGTATCGGCCTCGTCGGGGCCTGGGCCGCGCTGGCCGCCGCGTTCTTCGCCTGCATCCTCGCCGGGCGGTGGCTGGGGCGGGAGGGCGGCGCGCCGATGGCGGGGCGGCTGGCGCTGACGATCCTGCCGATCTCGCTGGCCTATCACGCGGCGCATTACCTGACCGCCCTGATGGTCAACGGGCAGTACGCGGTGGCGGCGGGGCAGAGGATGCTGGGCCTGCCGGAAATGCATGTCACGACATCGTTCCTGAACACCGTCGCGGATGTGGAGCGGATCTGGCAGGCGCAGTCGGGGGCCATCGTCGCCGGGCATGTCCTCGCGGTGCTGCTGGCCCATGCCGCCATTCTCGCGGTGACCGGGGACCGGGGCGATGCGGCGCGGCGCGGTGCGCCCCTCGCGGCGCTGATGGTCGGCTATACCGCCTTCGGCCTGTGGCTGCTGGCCGCCCCCACCGGGGCCTGATCCGGCATCGTCCTGCCCGCATTTGTGCTGGACATTCGCGGACCGGCACGAAACCATCGCCCGGACCGTAACACCCCCCGGGAGGATGCCATGGCGACCGACGACACCCCACGCGGAACCGACCGCCGCACGTTGCTCAAGGGGGCCGCCGCCATCGGTGCGGTTGCCGCAGGCGCACAGGTCGCGCCCGGGCTGACCGGCTTTGCCCAGGCGCAGTCCTCCGCCCCCATCAGGATCGGGTTCCAGGTGCACCGCACCGGCATCGGGGCCGCCTATGGCCGCTGGTACGACCGCACGACCAAGGCCGCGACCAGGCTGATCAACGACGATGGCGGCATCAACGGGCGCGAAGTCGAGATCATCGCCGAGGATGACGGCACCGACCCCAAGCGCGGGGCCGAGGTCATCGAGAAATTCGCCTCCAAGCACGAATGCGACGTCGCGTTCGGCACGCTGTTCAGCCATGTCGTCATCGGGTCGGCCCCCCGCGCGGGGGAGCTGAAACTGCCCTATTTCGTGGTATCCGAGGGGCATCACGTCGCCAGCGGCATGCTAAACCGCTGGACGCTGCAACCCGGCATCACCGACGTGAAGTCCCAGGTGCAGTCCATGGCCCCGTGGGTCGCGAACAATCTGGGCAAGAAGGTCACGATGATCTATCCGGATTTCGCGTTCGGCCACGACCACCGCGACTATTTCGGCGAGGCGGTCGAGCGGCAGGGCGGCGAGGTCATCGCCAAGATCGCGATTCCGCCGCGCGAGACGTCGTTCTTCAAGTACCTGCCCAAAATCCCCAAGGAGACCGAGGTTCTGTATCACGTCATGGTCGGCCCCGGCGTGCTGACCTTCGTGAAGGAACTGGGTGAGTATTTCGGCGACAAGCGCCCCGAAATCTTCGGCTTCATCGATTCGCTGGAGGCGGTGGACATCAACTCCCCCGGCCTCGAATTCCTGGAAGGGTCGCATTTCTGGGAAGGATACCCGCGCTATGCCGGGCCGGACCAATCCGAGCACGACAAGTTCTTCCGCGCCGCCGTGGGCGTCGACGACAACGGCGCGTCGCTGTCGGACCCCAAGGACGTGTCGACCTACGCCCATATGTTCGGCTGCTGGGAGACGCTGCATATCCTGAAGGCCGGGATGGAAGCGGCGGATTACAAGGGACCGAAGGACCGCCAGGCCCTGGTCGAGGCGGTCGAGGCGATGGACGTGCTGCCCGAGAGCCGCGCCCATCCGCAGGGGTCCAAACTGTTCAACGGCCGCACGCATCAGGTGTTCGGCCATCAGCATATCAGCCGGGTCGAGGGCGGAAGGCTGGTGCCGGTGCACCGCACGTCGATCTTCGACACAGTGTATGCGGACGAGGTGGACTACACGAAGATGAGTTTCTGAGGCCGTGTCTCTCCTATCCCCTGCCCCGGACCCGATCCGGGGCCTGTCCGGGTTGCCTCACGGTTTCCTCACCCCGAAAGGCCCCGGATCGGGTCCGGGGCAGGCTCCTAGTCGAGAAGGCACCGATCCGCCGTGAACCTCCTCGACTACCTCCCCTTCGACCTGCCCCACCCCGCCCTGCTCGCCGCCGGGCTGCTGGAAGGGACGGTGCTGGCCGCCGTGCTGGCGCTGACGGCGCTGGGCCTGTCCATCGTGTTCGGCATCATGCGCGTGGTGAACGTGGCGCATGGCGAGTTCTATATGCTCGGCGCGGTGCTGGCGTGGTTCGTGACGCATCAGGTGACCGCCACGGTCGGCGGGCCGCCGTGGCTCGGCTTCGCCATCGCGCTGGTCGTCGCGCCGCTGATCGTTGCCGCCATCGCCGGGGCGACGGACTGGCTGGTCCTCAAGCGCCTGAACTACGACCCCGAGGCCACCATCGTCGCGACCATCGGTCTGCTGTATATCCTCCAGCAACTCGCCCTCACCTTCTACGGTCCCGATGCGCGGCCCGTGGAAGCGCCCTTCGATTTCCGGGTGCAACTGCCGTGGTTCGGGTATTCGGGCTACAAACTCAGCGTCGTCGCGGCGGCCATCGTGCTGCTGCTGGCCGTGTGGCTGGTGCTGACCCGCACGAAGATCGGGCTGGTCATGCGCGCCACGCAATACGACCGCGAGACGGCGCAGGCCTTCGGCATTCCGGTGGACAAGGTGTACATGATCGTCTTCGCCCTCGGCGCGGGGCTGGCGGCCATCGGGGCGGTGCTGATCGTGCCGATCCAGCAGGCGCATTACCTGATGGGGGGCGACCCGCTGCTCCTCTCCTTCATCGTCGTGATCCTGGGCGGGCTGGGATCGCTGAAGGGCACGGTGGTCGCCGCCCTCTTCATCGGCCTGTCCGACGGGCTTATCTCGACCCTCTACGAGCCGACCCTCGCGAAGATCCTCGCCACCCTGCTGGTGGCCATGGTACTGGTCTTCCGCCCGCAGGGGTTGTTCGGGGCGCGGGCGGCATGAGGGAGGTATCTGCACCATCCTCCTTTGCCACCCCGCGCGTTGCCCGCAGAGGCCCCGGCTCGGGGCCGGGGCAGGAGAGGGGCAGCGCATGATCCGCTCGATCCTGCTGCACGGCATCGTGATCGCGGCCCTCATCGCGCTGGAGCCGATGCTGTCCGAGTATCACCACGGCAACCTCGCGCGCATCATGGTGCTGGCGGTCTATGCCACCGGATACAATATCCTGTTCGGCTATGCGGGGCTGCTCAGCCTGGGGCACGCGATGTTCTTCGCCGCCGGGATGTACGGCTGCGCGATGATGGTGCGGTTGGCCGAGTGGAGCGTGGGGCTGGCGTTTATCATGGGCGTGGCCTGCGCGCTGATCGCCGGGATCGTCGTGGGGTTCCTGGCGCTGCGCACCATCGGGGTCGGCTTCATGATCGTGACGCTGATGTTCGCGGAAGCGGCCTATCTGACGATCCTGTACTACAACGAATACACGCGCGGGGACGAGGGGTTCACGATCCCGCAAGCCGCCCGCACGCTCATGGGCCTCGACCTGTCCGATACCACCACACGGTACTTCGCGGCGCTGGCGCTGTTCGCAGCGGCCCTCATCACCTGCGCCGCCGTGGTGCAGTCGCGCGCGGGGCGGGTGCTGGTGGCGATCCGCGAGAACGAGGACCGGGTGCGGATGCTGGGCTACGACCCGTTCCGCTACAAGCTGCTGGCGCTGGTGCTCTCCGCCGGGATGGCCGGGGCGGCGGGGGCGGCCTATGCGGTATTGTTCGGCTATGCGGGGGCGAGTTTCGCGGGGGTCCAATACTCGATCCTTCCGCTGCTCTGGGTGCTGCTGGGCGGGCCGGGGACGACGCTGGGGCCGCTGCTGGGGACGGTGCTGATGTTCTATCTGGTCGATCATGCCAGCGGCACGATCATGCCCGGGCTGGCCGCGTTGGTCGAGACGCGGTTCGGTATCGAGGCCCCGGGGCTGGCCTCCGCCTGGCTGCTGCTGGTGGGGGTGGCGCTGGTCCTGCTGGTGCTGTTCGCGCCGAAGGGGCTGCTGGGAACCGTGCGCGCGAGGGTGATCCCATGGCTGCCCTAGCGCAACTGACGGCCACGGGGCTGGTGAAGGATTTCGGCGGCCTGCGCGCGGTCGATATCGACGCCTTCACGCTGAACACGGGCGAGATCCGCGCCGTCATCGGCCCGAACGGGGCGGGCAAGACCACCTTCGTCGGCCTGCTCTGCGGCCGGTTTCCGCCCACGACGGGCCGCATCGCGTTCGAGGGGCGCGACATCACCACGATGCCCGCCCACGAGCGCGTGGCGCTGGGCATCGCCTACACCTTCCAGATCACGAGCGTCTTCGGCAACCTGAGCCTGTACGACAACGTTGCGCTGCCCGCCCAGAGGCGCGTGATGCTGGACGGCGGCGGAGACCTGCGCGCGCGGGCGATGGCGGCGCTGGACCGGGTGGGACTGGCGGACAAGGCGGGCGAGATCGCCTCGGCGCAGAGCTACGGCCACCAGCGGTTGCTGGAAGTGGCGATGGGGCTGGCCCTCGGCCCGAAGGTCCTGATCCTCGACGAGCCGACCCAGGGCCTCGCCGATAGCGAGATCGCCGAGTTCGTCACCCTGATCCGCGATGTGGCGCGGGAGGCGACAATCCTGCTGATCGAGCACAACATGCCCGTCGTCATGGCCCTGGCCGAACAGATCACGGTGCTGGATGGCGGGCGGGTGCTGGCCGAAGGGACGCCCGAGGCCATCCGCGCGAATGCGGCTGTGCAAGCGGCGTATCTGGGGGGATGATGGACGAGATATACCTCTGCCCCGGGCAGCGACCCGGGGCCTGGACGGTCGATGCACGGCTCCGCGAGGCCACGCCATGCTGACCCTGACCGGCATCGACGCCTCCTACGGCAATGTGCAGGTCCTGCGCGGCATGGCGCTGGAGGCGCGCGCGGGGGAGATCCTGTGCCTGCTGGGCCGCAACGGCGCGGGCAAGACGACGACGCTGAAGACGATCATGGGGCTGGTGCGGGCGCAGGCGGGGGCGATCACGCTGGACGGGATCGACATCACCGCCCTGCCCGCCCATGACATCCCCGTGCGCGGCATCGGCTATGTCCCGCAGGGGCGGCGGCTGTTCGCCGAGATGACAGTGGCCGAAAACCTCGAAATCGGGCTGATGACGCGGGGGCGCGGGAAAGACGTGCGCGAGCGGATGCTTACTCTCTTCCCGGTCCTGCGCGACCGGCTGAAGCAGGTCTCCGGCACGCTGTCGGGCGGTGAACAGCAGATGCTCGCCATGGCCCGGGCGCTGTGTCTGGAACCGCGCGTATTGTTGCTGGACGAGCCGACCGAGGGGCTGCAACCCTCGATGATCGCCCTGATCCGCGATGTCGTGACCGACCTGCGCGCCACCGGCACCGCCATCATCCTCGTGGAGCAACGGGTGGAGGCGGTGCTGTCGGTGGCCGACCGGGTGGTGTTCATCGAGAACGGCACCCCGCGCGAAACGGTGGAGGCGGCAGTCCTGCGCGCCGACCCCGCGCTGGTGCAGCGGTATGTGGGGATCGGTTAGCGCCCCCGGAACACCCCGCCCAGCACCCCGCGCACGATTTCCCGCCCGATGCGCGACGACACCGACCGCGCGAAGGATTTCATCGCCGCTTCCGCCACCGTCTGGCGATTGCTGCCCCGGCGTCTCGGGGCGGGGGCCTCCTCGCGCGGGGCGGGGGCGGCGCGGCGGGAGGGGACCCGCGCGGGCTGGCGCGCTTCGGGGACGTTGACGGGGACGTAGCGGCGGGCGGAGTTGAACTGTTCGAAATCGATGCTCACCCCGCCACCATCCTCCGCCGACGGCACGGCCTCCTCGGCCCGCCCGGTCAGTTGCTCGAATGCGCTGACCCGGTCGACCGGCTCGTCATAGGTGCCGAACAGGGGCGAATCGTGAATGACCGCCTTGCGCTCCGCCTCCGTCAGCGGGCCTAGCCGGGAGGACGGGGGCCGGATCAGCGTGCGCTCGACCATCGAGGGCGCGCCCTTGTCCTCCAGCGTCGAGACCAGCGCCTCGCCGGTGCCGAGATCGGGGATGGCCTCCTCCGCGTCGAAGGCGGGGTTCTCGCGAAAGGTCTGCGCCGCCGCGCGCAGCGCCTTGCGGTCGCGGGGGGTGTAGGCGCGCAGGGCGTGCTGCACCCGGTTGCCCAGTTGCCCGAGGATATCGTCCGGCACGTCCGCCGGGTTCTGGCTGATGAAGTACACCCCGACCCCCTTGGACCGGATCAGCCGGGCGACCATTTCCACCTTGTCGATCAGGGCCTTGGGCGCATCGTCGAACAACAGATGCGCCTCGTCGAAGAAGAAGACGAATTTCGGCTTGTCCGGGTCGCCCACCTCCGGCAGTTCCTCGAACAGTTCGGACAACAGCCACAGCAAGAAGGTCGCGTACAGCTTGGGCGACTGCATGAGCTGTTCGGCGGCGAGGATGTTGATGCGGCCCTGTCCCTTGGGCGTGGTCGCGATCATGTCGGTCAGCTTCAGCGCCGGTTCCCCGAAAAACGCCTCGCCCCCCTGCTGCTCCAGCACCAGCAGACGGCGCAGGATGGCCCCGATGCTGGATTTGGTGACGTAGCCGTAGGTGATCGAGATCTCTTTGGCGTTCTCGCCCAGATGGTTGAGGATCGCGCGCAGGTCCTTGAGATCCAGCAGCAGCATCCCCTGGTCGTCGGCGATGGTGAAGGCGATGTTGATCACCCCCTCCTGCGTGTCGTTCAGGCCCAGAAGCTGCGAGAGCAGGAGCGGTCCCATCTCGGTCACCGTGGTGCGGACGGGGTGGCCGTGCTCGCCGAACAGATCCCAGAACACGACCGGAAAGTCGTCATAGCCGTAATCGTCGTACCCGATCGTCTCGGCCCGGGCGACCAGGGCATCGTGCAGCTTGTGCTCGTGCGTACCCGCCGCCGCCAGACCCGACAGGTCGGACTTCACGTCGGCGAGGAAGACCGGCACCCCGGCCTGAGAGAACCCTTCGGCCAGAATCTGCAGCGACACGGTCTTGCCGGTGCCGGTGGCCCCCGCGATCAGGCCGTGGCGGTTGCCGTATTTCAGCAGCAGGGACTGCGGCTCGGCATAATCCTTGCCACCGCCGCCGATGAAGAGGGTTTCGGATTCCATCAGGTCTTCCTCCGGTCTTCGATGCGCACCTTGGCACCGGTTGCAACATGCACCCCGACATCGTCAGGCTCGGGCGGGCGCGGCGGGTGCAGGTGGCGCGGGGCGGTCATGCAGAAGCGGAACACCGTCAGCACCGCCCCCAGCGTGATGAACAGCCCCGGGATCGCCCCCAGCCGCGAGACGGCGGCCACGACCCCCATCCCCCCCTGGTGCAGCAGGCACCAGGCCGCGAAGCCGAAGGCCAGCAGGCCGATGACCATCACCGCGCGCCGCTCCAGAATCACCCGCCGGTCGGCATCGTCCCCCGGCACGACGATGTGCAGGATCGCGTGGAACATCGCCCCGGCGAAGGTGACGAAGAACAGGGCGCTGAGGATCAGCAGCAGCACGCGCATCGTGCGGAGATCGGAA
>ENA-ORXC01000260-ORXC01000260.1-marine-metagenome-genome-assembly--contig:-NODE-260-length-43215-cov-11.477166_pt1 | contig 43215 bp, 45 predicted proteins | sample MGYA00237865_ERZ511478 | MGnify/ENA metagenome assembly ERZ511478
TTTTTTTTTTTAATGATACGGCGACCACCGAGATCTACACTCTTTCCCTACACGACGCTCTTCCGACCTCGGCCCGCCTTCGACCGGTGCGAATAAGGGCGGGGGTCGTTGCCGCCCCCGCCGCCGGCCGCTCGCCGTCCGTGGCCGCCGCCGCATCCCGTCCGGCGGCGGACGCGGTCGCCGCCGCCGGCGCTGCCGACGCAGGCACCGCGGACGCCGGGCCGGCGGGTGCCCGGGACGGCGCCGCCCGAGGTGCGCCGCCGCCGCCGGTTAACGCCGCGCCCACCCCGCTTGCAGCCGCGGCGACCGAAAGCCGGCGCGGCACACCGTCCACGGCAACAGGCGTGGCGGCTGCGGCAGGCGTGGTGGTTTTGGTGGCGGTGGTGGTGGTGGGGGCGGCGGCGGCCGCGGCTGCGGGGGTGAGTGGCGGCGGCGACGTCAGGGGTGGCGACGGGCCATTGGGTGACCAGGGGGGCCCTGCTGCGGGGGAGGGCGGCCGCGGAGGGTGGCGATACGGCGCACCCGTCGGCTCCCACGTGGGTGACGACGCTCGTCGACGGTGCTGCGGGTGTTGCGTGGGCGGCGGTGGTGGCGATGATGGTGGCCGCCGCGGCCGTGCCGGCGTCGGGCACGGGGAGCGGCACGGGCAGAGGCGCGGGGGTGCTTATTAACCTTGCCGCTGCGCTCGCCGCCACTGCCACCGCGACGGCCGCCGCCGTGTCGGCGGCATTGGTGGGCGCCGCCGCGGTGGCGCCCCGGTGTCACGCGGGGTGGGCGGTGGCCTTGCTTGTCGCCGCAGCTGCCGCGGGCGACGGGGGTGCCGTAGGGGGCGGCACGCCCTGTGCGTCGGCAAACGCGTGGACGGTGGCCGGGTGGGCGGCAGGTGGCGCGGTGTCGCCAGCCCCACCCCGCGGGCCGGCTGCTTCTTCGGCGGTGGCAGCGGGAGTGCTCGTCGGGTGGGCGGTGGTGGTGGGGACGGGGGTGGGGATGGCGCACGCGTGGCGGCAACGGAAAGGCCACGCGCTGCTGATTTCAACTGCAGCGCCGGCGGGGACTGCCGTGGCGGCAGCCGCGTCGGCGCCGGGCGTGCGCATGCGGATACTCTGGGGGTGGCGGGGCAGTTTGCCCGGGTGGGGGCACGAGGAACGGGGTTCGGACACTTTGTCAACCGTTTGCGCTAGGGGGGGTTGGGCGTGAAGACGGCAAATTTGGCAATCGCGTTTGTGGGCCTGTTGCTGAGTTCGCAGCTCGACTTCTCAAATGATGTTCCACCCAAAGTTCTCTTTCCAATATTATAAATTACGGAAATGTGGGCCGAGAGATTTTTCGGTTCTCTTTCAACAAAACCATCCATATCAAAAAGGTGTCCCAGCCGCATGAATACTACTCCCTCATGTTCAGTTGAAAAAGTATTGTAAACATAAGACAAAGTACCAGTTCAATTTCAGTTCCGATCCCTGCCGCCCTGACCGATGTCAGGGCCGTGGCACAAGAATAGATGCGGTGCCATACAATTTTGATATTCCGAAATTCAATTTCGAAGCTGCAACGAGCGAGGAATTATGGGGCCTGTTCAGGCCCTACCAACATATTTGCAGTTCTACTAAACGTCTGTAAACAGTCAGTGCCTGGTTGCTGACGCCGGGCCGGTAGCATATCGCCGGCGAATTTGGAATTCGCACACAGGAGCCCCTTTAACTGGTCAGATTACGGTGGCGGTTGTGACTGACTTGTGGCTAGCCTTTTGGGGGTTTACTTCGTCTCTAATATGTGCATCTCTGCTTTTTTATATTCTTTTATTCACGGGGGCTACGATCGTCATAATGACGATCGACCCCCGCGATTCGCATCTTTTAAAACTGGGACTGACCCTCTCCGGCAACGGCGAGGGTCGGCTCCCCATCGCACCTCATACGGAAAAAGGTCCGTCTTCCTTGTCTCTTGGACAATATTGTTCTCTTCACCGTAGGAAGTCGGTCGTTCGCGACACATTCCCTTTTTTTAAAGCGTGACCGATACCACATTTGGTGGAGCAGCCGGGGATACCTGTGCTTGCGTCGTCGGACCTTTGGGTCTCGGTCGACGTGACCATAGGCTATCTCTTGTTCTTGTTGCGGTCCTCGTGACGATTGTACTATCGGCCAGGCGGGCGCGCGGGGCGTTCGCCATCCTAGCCGTACGGCTGCGACGCAGAGCGCCGTTGGTCGCGTTTCTCGGTCGGATCGCAGGGCGGTTCGCCATCGAGTTGAGTTCGTTCAGGTTGAGAATGTCTCCGGGCGGAAGCGCTGCAGGTGGCTGGCGTCGAGTGAGGAAGCTCCCCGCCGGCTACGTGCCACCCGGCGCCACTCGACCAACGGTCGAACCTCCCGGAGGTACTACCTCTCATTCACCCGCGGCGGTGAGGACGTTGGACGACGCCCCCTCCGAAGCGTAGACCAAGAAGCGGATCGTAGAGTCTCTTCGCCAGAGTCATCTGGTCCAAGAAGCGACGATCGCCGATCTGGCGAAAGCTAAAGACGTTCTCGTCGCTGAGGTGGCGGCTTTGCGACGCACCGATTCGAAAGAGGACGTACGTCAAATCGACAAGTCGCACCGTAAGGTGGCATCGGACAACCCGCGACGACGCAGAGATGGTCGTGGCGCGTCTTCATGTGACGCTCCGTCTCGCCGAACGGCGGACCGGCGTCGTCATGCCGAACAGCTCCGTCGGGAGCTGGGCAAGCTCGAGGCTAAGGCCAAGGCGATGCGCGCCGCCGCAGCGGCCGAGTCGTCCGACTCTTCTCCTTCGACTGCGACCAGTGGGTGACGTCCTCAACATCATCTAGTGATGATCCGCCAACACCAGCTGGTGGACCGAGTCCCGCGACGTCTCCCGACCCGTCGGCTTCCGATGAGTCCACGGACTCCGAGGATCGAGCCACCACGCTTGGCCCGTACAAGGCTGCACGGCCGGCGTAGCAACGCCTGGAGAAGGCAGACCGTATGAAGGTCATTCGCCCGGCTAACAGCCGATTCAAGTCCCTTGTGTACTATCGGACGTACTTCTTTCGTCGGCGTGACTTGTCGTACACACCTGCTCAGGTGGAACGCACTCACAAGATGAACAAACGCCTGGACGGCGCATTCCGAAGTCAAGAACCCCTTACGGGTGTTTTTCCATTGAACATCTTTACCTTCTCGACGACGTTCCGCCGAGCATGCGACGCGGCTGGTGTGACCCATGGTCAAGCCCTCCCGCAGCTCGGGTTTCGGTTGTCGGGTGCCGCCAAGCGGTCGTTGTCTAGCGCGCGTAACACGCGTACGGGTCACAAGATGTACGCGTTGCGTACGTACGGCGATGCCATCAATTGGCTCTTGGCCAAGTATGCCACACATGCTTCTATGGCGAAGGCGTATCAAGACATCATTACGATGAAGCAAAATGATCGTGAGAAACCCACAGCGTTTGGGCTCCGTGTGGAGACGGCGTGTGACCAACGAGACGGGTCGTTCCGCGTGCATGACGTTAAAGATGTTTTCATCGATGGGCTCTCTTCGATTGTTCAATCACATGTACGCGTCATGGACGCCCAGTTCCCCGATCGGTCGATTGCCGACACGGTCACATCTGAAAATGGCGTTCCTGTTCACATATCTGTACATAATTGTGCTCCTCATACCATGAGCTTCTTGCATGTGTGAAACATGCCCAAGAATATCGAGAGATAGGTACTAAACCATGTCACATGAACGATCTTGTGAGTGATGCCCTTCACAGCTACGCGCGCGATGATCGCCCTGGCCCCAGACAGCCGCGCACAAAAACGGCATCCTGGTGCTCCCTTCTTCCGCGCAACATCCCTTTTGCACAAAACATCGAGCGCAAAACCCGGTTCGTCCGCAACATGGGCCGATACAGTCGTTCAACAAGAAAACTAGCACTCGGCCCAAATACATAGTGCCCTCATAACACACAAGATAAGATCCCGAATTCGACATGACGTGGAAGATAAAGTAGCCAAATGGGGCACGTTTTTCGAAAGTGGGTCGGACTTTTGCGAAGCTTCTGTAATCGCGTTGCAGCGCCCGGAATGGCCGATCAAATTGGGATTCGGTCGGTCGACATTTGAAGCTGTGTCGAAGTTTTGGAACACGTGGGTCTCAATCTGGCACATATGCAAAGTGGATGCCAATAAATGCCTCTATTGATCTCGGCAAAGTGCTAGGCTTTTTGCGGAACGACTATATTTCACGGAAGTCCGCAACTCGTAGCTACTGCATATTGCCAGATCGATCACGACACCTGCCTTCACAGGTCATTCTGAGGGGGCGCTGTGGCGAGAACGCACTACTTGTCTTCCATACAAGCTTTATGTGGCCTTTTTTCAAAAAATCACCATAGACAGGAGAAATCAATTTGGGCACGTCATGTCGGTGTTGGGCAAAGAGCGGCTAATTGGCGCCCCCAAGGCCACTCCGAACGCGTCGACGAGCGTTAATGGTCCTCCATTTCTCTGGCGCCTTGTCGAGCGACAGCCTCAACGACCACAATGGATTCGCTGAGGAGGATGGGGATTGGCGCTCTTAGGGAGATGAGCCCCCCGCCTTCATGTTTTTTTACTTCTCTGCGCGATACTGTCCGGAAGCACGTCTTCCTCTTCCTGAAGTAAGCGTGCATGCCTACCCTCAGGAGCATGGCGGCGAACTTGGCATTTATCGTGCGGCAAAGTTTGACGTCCTGTACCTGCTCGGTCGAAAAGTGCATGCGGAGTTTGTTGCAGACATGCGAGCGATCGAGTAGGTAAATCCCCCATACCCTTTCCCGTTACACTCTGTCGACGTGAATTAAATGCCAGAGGTCTGGTTCGCGGTCAGAGGTGGCAGGTGATTTTATTTTGATTTAAATCACCGTGATTTGAATTATTTAAATGATTTTAGATCACGGGGGTGATGATTGAAATCACATGGGCGTTGCCGTTGAACGTACACTGTAGATCGGGTTTCAGATAGCACCGGCGCACATCGGCGTCCTCTGGGGGTATTGAGGTACAGTAAGGCCATCAGGGGGCACTTATGTAGAGCAGGGCCCTCATGGCACACTGGGGGGTCGTGCCTCGAAGCCAACCTCCATGTTATCGCTCCCAACCAGCCGGTCCTGCACTGCCACGTTGTTGAGACTTCACCGCAGCACGAGTGACCATGCTTCTTCCACCACCGATGGCCCCTCCCGATAGTGACTCAGGCGCTTCCACGTCGGGCGCGTCTCCGGCGAGCGCAATACAGGCTGCCTCAACAACCACTGGGCCACCAAGCAGAAGCAGCGTCTCACCAGGCCTTGCTGAGAATCTGGACGGCAAACTTTCCCGTCCGCGTAAGCGTGGTCGACCGCTGGCTGAGAGCGCTGGGTACTTTATCATTGACAAGATCAACCGCAAGATGACTTGCCGGGCTTGCACGTTCTGCATGTCGTTGCAGGCGGGTCGCTACAACTCCCTCTTGCTTGCCTGCTCCAAGTTCGAAACGCAACATGCCGACGCTTTCCAGCGGCCGACGACTGTCCCACTGGAAGCCACGCGCGCGCCATCAACTAAACCAGCGATGCCCTCAATTCCTTTCAGGAACGCCTACGACATGTCAATGTCAGCCGAGTGTTCTGAGGCGGTGAATGTCGCGTACACAGAAGCCGTTCTTGCGTCTGGCGGCAAGATAGAGTACTGTACTGATGAAGAGGAGTATGCAGAATTTTGAGGGATGCTGATTGGTCAGGGATGGCGCCCCTTATCGCGACACGCCATGTCGGAAAAGTATGTGAATATCGTTTTCAACAAGGTCGACTGCGCTGTCCGTGCCGTGCTGGGGTCAATCACTGGCGGCTGCTTCCAGTACGACGGCTGGACCGACCCCAACGGGGAGCAGGTCTTCAATGTACTGTTTGGTGCCCCGCTCCTCTTTTATAATTCGTCTTCCGGCATCCTTAGGAGCCGCGAGTCGGCGGACACGCTGGTCACCAAGGACAAGAAGCAGCTGGTGCTCGTCGGCAGTGCGACAAATGAATTCTGGCGGAGGAGCCACAACACAGGCATTGTGTCGGACTCCCCCAACGAATCAGGGTGATAAGTTCTGAAAACCTGCGATAGATTCTGACCTTGCCGCCCCCGCCCTGAAACCGTCACAGAGGCCGGCACACGCCTTGCAGAGGTAGGAGAGGCTGATTGTGCAAAAAGGCGGGGTGGTGCATACAGCCGGGCACCTGCAAAACTTGCGATCACGAAACACATATGTAAGAACAGCATGGTAATGAAGATGCCATAAAGACACCTCCCACCAAGGTTTAGCTCGAGGGGACACCGTCTTCAGGGTCAGCGGAGGAGGCGACAAAAAGGGCGATGACGGTCCTATTTACCTCATCGTATGACATGTCTCAGCGGGGTGATACTGACAGTCATCGTCCTTTTTGTCGCCTCCTCCGCTGACCTTGAAGACGATGTCCCCTCGAGCTAAACCTTGGTGGGAGGTGTCTCTATGGCATCTTCATTACCATCCTGTTATTACATATGTGTTTCGTGATCGCAAGTTTTGCAGGTGCCCGGCTGTATGCACCACCCCGCCTATTTGCAGAATCAGCCTCTTCTACCTCTGCAAGGCGGGTACCGGCCTCTGTGACTGTTTCGGGGGGGGGTCGGCAAGGTCAGAATTTATCACAGGTTTTCAGAATTTATCACCGTGACTCAACGTCAACCGCAGCGTGCGAGAAAAGCTACTGGAGGCAGACGTGTTCTCATTCGCTTCTGCGTGCGCCGCGCACACACTGAGCAATCTATGCCGGGACATCTTTAAGCTGCCTTCCGTGCTTGGCTCTGTTGCTTTTCGTACAACGCAGGCGAAGTTCCGCTACGGCCATCACATACGTAGGGCGTACCTGATCATGGGGCGGAAGAAATAGACGCCGCGGCCGCCCACTTTAAAGCTGTTCTCGCCAACTCGGTGGACTGGGGCGGCGCGGCTTATGACAAGTACACTCAAGAATCGTGGAACGATCACTTCTGTCTATTCAATGCTAAGCAGAGAGCTATTGACATGGAATTTCCTCCCACACTTTTTGATGAGGTGATACAGCACCAAAACTGGGACAGCGTGGCCTAATGGGAACCAGTCTTGTGCACGTTGGCGGCCACAACCAACTACCTGCAGGCCGACACAACGCCTCTCTCTGGTGTTCATGCATTATTCCTCTCTCTCGAGGCACGCCTCATGACCACCACCTTCCCTGCTGCAGTTCGAGACGATGTCAGGTCTATGATCAAGGCGCGATACGCCACCATCTTTACCCCCGCCCACATTCTCGCGTTTCATCTCGACCCCCCCTTCGTGCGCTTCCGACACGCCTCGCGAGTCTCGCAGGTCAAGCCATACACAAGGATGGATGCGGCAATGTGCATGGAGGCTACCAAAAGGTTGGTGAGGACAGCTTCCGTGCCAGAGCACAGCGCTGTGCTTACGTAAGCAACGCAGGCAACTTTAGGCAGCTTTGCATTCCTGCAGGAGGCAGCAATCGCGTAGTCCTGCCTGCTGTGCCTGCTGTACGTTTGGTGTGTGTTGCACGCTGACGGGGCCGCTACCGACCTACGCGCCGTGGCTGCCCAAGTATTCTCCCTCGCGCCCACATCCGCGGCGGGAAAGCGTAGCTTCAAGCAGCGCTCCCGCGTTCACAACAAAACACGCAATTGACTGAGCGTCGACAAATCCGATAAGTCTCAGGCGATCATCTTCAATAAGCGACAAACGAGGCGCTTGGACAGCGGAATTCACTTGCAGCCGCGCAATACAGGGTTGGAGGAATATGTACTGGATATGCTGCGCTGTGCCTCGTCGAGCGGAGATGGCCGAGGTGTACTTGAGGCTACCGCTGGTTCCCGCAGGTATGGTGGCGCCGGAATCGAATGCGGCGAAGGCGATCTGGAAGACGACGACGGGGATACTATGCTGGTAGGCGAGAGTATAGAGAGTGTGTCTGGTACCCAGGACCTCCTATCACGACCTATCGCTGATGCTGAGGCCGATAGCCTATAGTAAAAAAATCGCGAGACTATGCTACATAAACTGCCCCAAGCCTGCCCAAATAGCCGCCGAGGAGCAGGTGACCGCCAGCAGTTGGTCGACCGCCCAGCACAGGGTGGCCATCGACGAGAGGATGAAAGCAAAGAATGGGATGACCGGCAAGGAAAAAGGGACCGCCAACAGCGCGATGGCCGTGAAACAGAGCGCTGCCACCGGAGAGGCGATGTTCGTCGTGGAGGCCGCGCCCTTCGTGCAGGCGGCGACCGTCGTGCATGTTGGCATTTTGGGACTGGGTCATTTCCCGTTACTTGGAACATTTCGGAGGATTTACTCGGGATGGGCTTCCAGCCCAAATTAGCAGGGCTAATTCGAGTGTGAGCGGACGTGGCGAGTCTATTGTGGCGGGCATCCCGGTGGATGTCCGGGATGAACGGGGCGACTACACCTGCCGTTGCGGAAGCTGCTGACAAAGGCGGGCGCTTGGGGCGCCGCGGGAGAGGGGAGTGCATTGCGTGCCCTGCGGGGGCGCGGTGGTTTGGGTGTGGACGCTTGAGGCCGCTCTGTGCTGCGAGTTTAGAGGCGTGCGGGGAGGTGGCCGGGTGGCCAGACGAGCGCAGGCCGAGTAGATAAGCAGCGGGAGGGAGGCCCGGGGAGGTAGAGAGAGAACACAAAGCAACACAAGGAACACTTTACCACACCTACCCTCTTCTACACCAACAGTGCAGGCCGTGCCCGTCGTGGACGCGATACCCGATGTCGTGGTGGTGGGCGCCGACGAAGCGGTGGCCGAAGACATGGCGGTGGCCGAAGAGGTGGCGGTGCCCGACGAGGAGGCGATGGCCGCTGAAGTGCGGTGGCCTCAGAGGCCAGCAGGGGCGATGGACCAAGATGTCCGCGTGGTGCGACAATGAGAAGGGACAAGAGGAGCTGTTCCGGTGAAGCGGCTTGCCCTGAAACGGCAGACTTGGGAAACGCAAGTGTCTCCAGTACTTAAAAAGAACTTAATGTAGTGGTAATGATTATAATCATCGCCATCGATTTTCATCAATAAAGATCGCCTGATACGGTTTAAAATCAAAGGGTCGGATTTGAATCATTTTGCGCCAGCCAAGGAATGATAAAAATTACACTTCTGTTCGCCGTGAACAAGCGGCTGACTATACGTGTCCACATTCAATCAAGGGCAGAAAAATTGATGACCACTACAAATTTCTGTATATGGTTCACCACGTATCTTTAAGAGGTGCCCGAACATGAACCAGTATGATATTGTTTGTTTCAAATGATATGATCTGTCCACAAAATGACGCATCGGACCGATGGTAGTGAAGTCCTAAATGTTTATGGACAACTCTGGCTAAGTGCTGGACTCTTTCGTCGTCGCGGCTACCCTGGTCGACGTAAGGACTTTTGTGGGACCAGGTGCATGGATGGCACTAATAAAATGCATGCATTTAATTTTTTGAATCAAATCATGTATTAAATCATGTGTTAATCACGTTCGTTCTCGTGCATATTTAGCATTTTATGATATTGTTCAGCCACAGAGTCGAGCATGCATGCAATGCACGTGGGCTACGCCCACAGATGTGGTCGCATGTGCCGACACACATCTACTCCCCATCGATACTGTAGCTAAAAGTCTCCAGCGTCCCACAGTTGTCCCCACACTCGTCGCTATCCAGGCCATCAACCACAGACTGCAAAAAGCCCGGCAGGTCAGCGAGCGCTTCACCTCCCTCCAAAGAGCTCAAGTTCGTGTGACGAACCTCTAATGCGGCGGAACGGCAATTGTAGAGATGGAAGGCCAATCTCGTGCCGTTCTGCTGCTTGTTCGTGACCACGTCGGAGCAGTGCCGGCAGCGAGAGCCTATCCTAGAGATAACCTCAACCTCCACCCTTGTCTCGCTGACCTTCGCGTCCTACCCGTCCATGGATAGAGCGGCCTGAGGAACCCAAGAAGGTCGCGCACGCCGACCCGAATGCGTGGTCGGAGACGCCCGCAATCGTCGAGGAGGCGACGCCCGAAACTGTTTGGGAGCGGGCGCCCGCCTCTGTCGAGCCGCCCGCGTCGGCGTCGATCACGATACCAGTGTCTTCACCAGATGACGCGCGGATGTCGATGGGTCGGTAGGGGCTAGGCGGGAGGGAGGGGGCGCCCTTCAGACAAAATCACCTTCGTGGTCCAGGGACAGCGAGTCGGGTGGCCGACGAGGGGTCACCACCGCAATGCCTGCAAGAAATCATGTGCAGCCTAAAAAATGCAGTGCAGACGTGATTAATTAAAAAGTGTATGATTTTATCAATTAGTTTATGAATTAATCATATTACAATGAAAAAATACGGATTTCTTCCATCCATGACCAGGTGTGCATACTGTTTACATCGACGTGGATCAGCAGCCTCTACAACCACCCGAACTTATTCCCGCATCCCTGCGTCCTTTCTAGGGTTCAAGGTCTTTGAGATGGCTGCGCAAAACCATCCAATGCAAGCTGCCTTTGACATCGCCCACCAACTCAACAAGGGAGGTGGTGGAGGGATTGACGACGAGGAGGGTGAGCAGGAGAACTTTAGTCTCGGAGCGATTGATCCAGCCCGCATGCACCCCGACGGCGTCCGCATCGTTTTTGAGCTAGAGTTTGAGATTGAGTCCTCTGAGCGCGCCACACGACGAGCGTCTGCACATAACGCTTCGTCTTTCTCGATGACCGAGCCTTCTTGGTCCGGCATCGATCGTACTGCGCTACACTTCTTGCGCTTTTTGGCTCTTGCATACGGAAAGTGGGAAATGGTTTTGAGCCTTTGGAGGTACAGGCAACGAAGCTTGCGTGCGCTTTGAATGTGAGCTTACCGTTCTGACTGCGCCGACGTTTTGCTTTGCTGCGCGAGGGGGGGGTCGGGCATAACTCGTGGGAGGGAGGGGCACGTCTTCGTCATGGCAACAATTGCAAAGATGGCTTCATCACCGGGCCATTTTTACTGCGAGGCGTCACGAGATTTTACTGGTCGGATGCCTTGTGTGTCTGGCTGCCGTAAGAGCACAGACCCATACAAGACTATCCCATTGCCCTCGCTGTCATCAGCGCATGTCGCTGTAGGGGAGACTTACGGGGGAAACCTGGTGGCAGATTAGGTTGTCGCTGGGTGGGTGTCAGGGTCTGCAAAGGGGGCCACCCGACTGGGCGAGTCGGCGGCGTAGACGCCACCCGTTACGCCTGGCACGATGCAGTCTGCCTTCTACCAGGCCATAAACGGCCTCCTGGACGGGGAGGTGGATGCCCCGCTTACAACTCTAGTTCTAGAGAGGCTGGTGGTCCCCACGGTCATGGTCTTCTCTTGGTGTAAGATGCTGCGGCCCAACAACTTACTCGGCCTTTGTTGCTGGGATGTGGTGCTGGCCCAAAACGATCACGCTGCGAATCGGGAATTTATGGAGCAGCATGGTCACCCGGGTTTGGTGCGAGTACGATACTCTCATCTTACGACAAGCGTGGCGGGAACCGCGCCAGCCCCGGTCGACTACGTTTGGTCGTCCTTCGCGACCGACGCTGAAATGCGGGCGTCGGTCGAGTTCGACTCCGTCGGTGTTCGCGTGCGTTGTCCGTGGACCTGGTGCAGCTTGCCTTTCTTTCTTTTCGTCTTTGTTCGTCTGCGAGAGGCGGCACCGGGCTTCTCGATGAGCTCCTCAGGCTCATTTTTCGTCACGCCTGTCGGAGGTGATGGCAACGGGTGGGGCACGACGAGCCACACGCCGGTGACAAAGGCGTGGTGGCAATCACATTTGGATGCCTTTGTTCGCACTTTTGACGTGTCTCTGAGCGCGCTGGGGGTGGGGGGCCTGTATGGGATCGGACGGGGTACGACCCAATTTTGAATGGCTCACTCAGGTGACGTCGAGATGGTTATGCGCGTGGGTGTCTGGAAGCCCAACCCCACCCGGTTTTTGTTTTATGTCCCTAAATTTAGGTGCCGAGGCACTATTTGTGCAAGAGTGAAAGACTGCTTCCGCGTTGACCGCCACGTCCTACAAGTGCGGATGAACGCGTTCGTAGAGAACGTCGTGGGCTGGTACGCGGAGCGCGTCGTGACTTTGATTGACGAGAGCCACGGCAACTTTTTTGTTGGCGGGCTGGGCCAAGAGGTCTTGGACAAGATACAGACCAAGGTCGATACCCCTTTGCGGACACATGCTGGGATGGTCGATGGCGCTTTTGTTTGAGTAATTCATTGCAGCGGGTTGTTCTTTGAAGTATGTTCTCTTCTTCTGCTTGGTTGACCTATGTTGAGCTTGTCAGAGCAGGCACAGACACATATTATGGGCGAGGAAAGGCAGAAGGACTGATATGCACGGAGCCTGCGTCAGCAACTGAGAAATGAACGCCATCCTAATGCTGGAGGGGCTCTTTCCTTCTTTTATTCTCGTCTTAATGTTGTACGGTGTGCACAACTTTGATCGGATGATGCGCGTGCGGAGTGTTCGAGTCGCGCTGGCCTGCTGTGGGCATCAGGTCAGGCAAGCTGCTACACGGCAATCGCCACGCGGGGAGCAATACAAGGCGGGGGGAGAGAATGTGGGGAGGCTGAAGACGATATGCGGATAGCGCAGCGCGACGTGCAAGGAGGACACTCTCTTATTAGACGTCGGGGGCATTAATGACGGGTACAGATATGCCTGCTGAGTATGCCGCCACAGCATTGAGGAGACAACGCGAGCAGACTTTATCTAGCATTCGATTTATTCGCTAAGAGGTTGACTGGTAAAGCACCTCTTCAATGATCATAAGCGGGTTCTGATATTATTAACGAGGTGGAGATTGTTCCCCAGCGCGCCGAAGTGTCCCTGTATATACTCTTGCTCTTGCATTGCATCAGGCTGTGGATGAACCCCCCTTGGTGCAATGCTGTATTAATTCATCAAAGGTTCTGTACGCTATGCTTGCAGATACAGGTATGGCTCGCTGAGGAAGGTCGCGGCATGAAGAACAGAAGAACAAGTTGAACAGGAGGAAAGAGTGAAAATTATACTTGCAATAGTACCGCGGATTATAGGAGAACATTAGATGCGGTTCACGTGGTGCTTTTCGGCGACGAATTGTTCAGGTCCGACGCAACGGTAAAGTCGTTTACTCTTTGAGTGGGGATGCCAAGACAGGCTAGTTTTTCTGTTTTGTGTCCGCGCCGCACTCCACAATATTTAAAAAGCTCTCCCTGCCTTCTTTTCGGTGTAGGGGCTCTTTGTTTACCCGCCACTCTGTTATTTTCTTCCCTCTGCTCCTCTTCTACGAGAACAGACGAAACTGAAAACGCGAGGACGCGATTTACTCAGCCGCATCATTGAGAGTAGAAATGCCAATGTTGAACGCACCACAGACATGGAGCAAAAGGAGACGCATTCTACAACGCCTCGGTTGAGGTTGGTACGCATTACTGCTCTTGAATATGAGACTCCAAAAAGAACAGAGACCTTCATGTCCACAACCGAGGAGACGGGGCAGATGCTCCTGCTCAAAATGTACGTTTGGAAAAGTAAACAGGGGTACAGTGAGTTCTTTTCGTGCTGCAGAGGTCCTTGTCGTCGCTCTTCGTTCAATATAGCTCTCTCTGACGGACATCGTCTGAAAAAGCAACATAATTTTTTTTTTATGGAGCAAGATGAGGCGGAGCGACTATGCCCTTGATGTTCTTCATTTCATTGTCGCCTATCCTGCGCTTCACAAGATGCAAAACGGGTCAATAGATGTGGGGCCACCGTCGACGAAGCTATCTGCTCCCATCTTCCTAGCGTTGTGACGGCAACTACATAGCTTTCGGGATGCATAAAAATGTGAGAAGAGACGAAACGGGGATGGAAAGGCCGCAAAGATGGTCATCTGTTGCGCGCTTGTATTTGTACATGTGCATCCCGTGACACTCTGCACGACGCCGTAGGACTCCTTTCCGGATTGTAAGAAACACCGTACACAAAAGACATTTTATCACCGCGCACCGCTCGCTCAGGTTGAGTCTTGTCAATGGCAATGCTTGGTTGCCGACAACTTCACGACCTGCTTCCTCACGCCGTTTGCACTGCTTAGATCGAAACGTCGAAGTGCAACATTGACTCGGAAGTCGACAACGTCACTGCCTGCTTCCACGAGCAGGTGTGAGCTCTAAGGTCATTTAAGAGTATGAAAGCTCACAACGTCACCCCGCGCTTCTGTGAGGCCGTTGGCGTGCTCGAGTTCAAGAGTAGGAAAACTACTCATTGAAAGTAATCTCCAATATTATTGGACAAAACGTCAGACCGTTTATTAATCCAAACCGCTTCGCTCGGAGCTGCCTTTCCCCCAAAGAGTCTTCTGTCGTCTTCGTTGTGGCGAGGCACCGTCGTGCGACGCCGCTTGACGTCCTCTACCCGCCCTATGGCGGCATTGGGTGCTGAACGCAAGCGCAGGTTTAAGGCGCAGAAGCTGATGGGTCTTGGTCCGGCAAGGAGAGGGGCACTCCACACTTCAACGGCGTTTCCCACGCGGAGGGTCTTTTTAACACTCGCCGTGAGTATAAGGCTCGTCGTCGGGCCGTTCGCCGAGCTTGCGCGGCACTTCCCGCGCCGCTTGGATCAAATGGTGAGGCTACGTCGCCCCACGTAGGTCGAGTATCAACATCACCCCCTGTTGCGCCCACAACACGGATCTCTGCTGATCTCTCCACATTTTCCCGTGCCGCGCCTCTCACGTGTACTCCTGCCGCGCGCCCCATTTTCCATTCTTCCCCCTCCCTTGATTGCGTTGACGACTATATGAGCGTATTTGGAGAAAGCAGAGAGAACTTCCTAAGCAACACTATTAGGAGTGCCGATGACGTCGTGTGCGCGAAACGCGGGGCTACAGTGATGTCGGATTCCCTGTGGACGGTGCGTAACATCATGTCAGGTGCCCGCCACGCGCTAAGCATCAATGGGCAAGGGTTCTAGAAGTTCTCTACAGACTTCACCGATGCGGCGATGCGAGGCGTCAACGCCGAGGCTGTTGCTCTGTTGAAGGCGGTCAAGACCACGACTGTTCTCAACAGAGCCTCCGTGAAGTCCATTGGCAACCGAGGCCAGCGTACGGACCGAGGCCGGGGGATGATATACCTGATGGCTGAGGCACTCGCATCGATTGGTGGCGCTGCGGGCTTGTCGGCTGCCGTTGCGGCTTTTGAAGCGCTAAGTTGGGGTTTCTCGCGTCCTCTTGGACGCCAGTACAACTACCGCCATCCCGTAATGCTCTTCGCGTCTGCTGGGGCGCTTCAGCAGCTTCCTTTCACTGATCGAGCACCGCCATTCGCTGCATCGGACCCCCCCCCCTGCTTGGCGCACTAAGAGAAGTGCCGCCGAGTACACGCCTTCGACTCAGGCCTGCTTCGCAGCGAGCTGCGACAAAAACGGTGCCGGTGCCGTGACGGTGCCAATGGATGAAGCTGGCTTCGCGTTGGCGGCGGAGCTGAGCCGCCGCCGAGAGGTGCAGCTGCTAGTGGCGGCGTTGGACTCGGTGGGACGGGCAAGATGATTGGCTGCTGCGGGCCACAGCAACGGCGGGACAAAGTCGCTGTTTTCGGCGGCGCTATCGGTTGCGGCTGCGGAGGCTGGTGGTGGCATCGGCGTGACCGGTACAGATGCCGATTGCATGTGCATAATTGGCACAGACGAGGACGACGACGCGGCGCTGCGCAAGAGCGGCAGCCAGTCCCCTGTTATCTATTACGTCGACAAGGTTCGCGTGTCAGTCGCGTCCCCGGGCGGCGACAGCGGCAAGAAGGACACTTAGGCCCTCATCGATGCCGATGTCGCCGAAGCGCCATTGGCCCAACGCGCGCTCGGCGGCCTATGCTGCGTGTACACAACCTCCGGCTGTGCGATTGTCCAGCAGGACTGGACTTTTGGTGCACGAGTGGCCTTTGTGGCCCGGAGGGCGTTTGTGGGATGGGTGCACGCGTGTGACACACGGACAGGTTGGTGTCGTACAGTCTTTTATGGCAGTCTTATTGCAATGGCAGGTCGCGCCCGCTCGCAACCCCGTGCGCAGCGGCCGGCACGGCGCCACTGGGAGAGGGGCGCTCGGCCAGTGCCGCCGCTGGGGCCGCCGCCGCTGCGGCCACGACCGCCGCCGCAGCCGGCACCGTTGTTTCGGAAGCACCGTCCTTCCGGCACCAATCGACGCCGATGCGGGCGAGACCAGGGAGCGGCGCCGGCGGGCCGCCGGTGGGCCGCTTGTTCCCCATCTCATCACTGTCATAGCAACAAAGTGTGCCTCTCTACTGGAGCCCCATGGGTAAGGTACGTCGGACGTCGGCAGTTTTGACGTCGACGAGAGTAGGCTCGCAACTTGACCTTTTTGCCAGTTGCTCGGACAGGGGTGGGGGCGGCGGCAGCTCAGGTGGGGGGCAGGGGGCTGCGGGCGCCTCGCACCCGTCGAGAGACCATCGCATCCTTCCCCCGTCAGCCACACGTGCTTGTGCCGCGAGCCGTGACAGCCGCCGACACGACAGCATCTAAGGGCGCGGCGCCGAAAGATGCGCGCACGTCACCGGGCGCGGTTCACTGCTGACAAGATTGAGGCGCCGGGCAGTCGAGATGAGGCGGTAGCGGTTGCGGCAGGACCAGCGCCTGATGAGGCTCGGCGGAGTCGGCAGCGATAAGAGGGGAGGCAGCCGGGTTGTAGTCGGCCCTCGCCACAGCGTTGACCGACCGCACAACAGCGGCGCGAAGGGACGAGCGCTAATCAGCGGGACCGAGCGGGCGGTGTTGTGCCGGGAGCTGCGGCAGATGGTCGCCGCAGTAGACAGGCTCTTCGGGCGATTCTTGGAAGCGGGCTGCAACGCGCTCTTCCCCCCGTCATCTGCGCAGGCGGCCACTGCCGCAGCGACGGCTGGAGGGGTGGTGGACCGGGTGCCAGGCGATGGTGCCTTCTCGCAGGCGCCGCTGTCAAACGTAACGGTTTCGGTAAGGGTTTGTTTCACCGCAGCCAGCGCGCTGGCTGCAGCAGGCTTTCCGTTTTTCTCGATCGACGGTCGAGAGCCCCCGGCCAGGTCTGTGGCGCTGCCGTCCTCCGACGGGGATAATTGGCGCAACTATTGGTCCCCCGTCGCCGGCCCTACCACACCGCTACTGAAAGGCCTCTTAACGTCAGCGGGCGCCATCCACAGCGGCTTCGCATCGGCGCTACGCCGCTCCGCCGCCGGCGTTGAAGGATCGCCGAGCGGCGGCCCTTTTCACGGCGCCGACAGCGCGGGCGGGCGGGTTGTCGTTGCCGACCTGGCGAGACGCGTCACTAACTCGGCCGTGCCGGCGTCGCTCACCCTGCCCGCCGCGCACCCTACTGCTGATACGAGCCAGAAAGTGGAAGGCGTTGGGCGCCCAATCCCCAATTGCTTTGCGTTACCGCCGCGCGTCGTCACGGAAGTAGTCGACATGACGTCCACATGCCGGCGAGGTGGCTGTCGCGAGTCACCCTCTACCCTATCTTCCGGCGAGAAGCGACGCCGCTGACAATGCGGCAGCTAGACCTAACGCTGGGGCTCCTGCTGGCCGCCGCTCGTGAGCAGGGGCTCGCCTACAAGACAATCGTGCTGCAAAAAGGCGGCGGCGTCATTGCTGCTGGTGCTGGGAGGCGTCGGCGCCATGAGCACCCTTTTCGGTGGCAAGGTGGTAGTGCCGCTGGTGCCCTCCGTCGCGGCGACTGCGGCGGACGCAGCGAATGCGGCGGTGGCGGTGGGCTTGACGGCAATTGCAATCCCGTCCGCCTCCGAATTCCGGCGGCCCGTGGTTGTCGCACGATGCCCGCAGTCCTGCTAAGGCATGGCAATGGGGCGACGAATCCCGTCTACGTGGCCAGCGCTAAGGTCGCGGTATGCTTTGTTGGGGCTCTACCCGCCGGCGGGCGGCGGCATCGGCGGCGACGGCGTTGCGGCGCTCGACGCCTTCGAGGTGCACGTCTTCGCTGCGGTGAGGGGCGCCGCCTGTGTGGCCCCGTGGAGTGCACGTGCGTGGCGGGTGCTCGCCCACCGCCGTTCGGCCGAGGAGGTGCTCGGTGCCGACCGCCAACGAGCGGTGGCGTCAAGCCGCGCCGCTGGCTGGCGGCGGGCGGCGCGCCGGCTGGCGCTGGAAGTATGATGGACCGTCGCCACCGTGCGACTCCTTGGCAAAGAGATATGTGATTTACCGTGCCGCTGGTCAAGGCTGCCGCTCTCCTCCGCGCGTCGTTGGACGCTCCACGATATGCATGGTGCAGTGGCGGTGCTGCGGTGGAGCTGGTTGATGGCTTTTGTAAAGAGGCAATTTAGAGACGCGCAGATCTAATAAAATCGAGAAAAGAAGAACACAGGTGTGCAGCATCCATATCTATCAAAGGCCGTAGATCTTCCAATAGTGCACTCGCCCAGCATCGGCGCGATGCTTGAAGATCGGTAGCTTCAGCTTCTCTTTTGCAACAGCGCGGCAGCGCGACTTGTTCCTGGTTTGCAAGGTTACCCTGAGGGTGTAGTACGTGGCACCCTGAAAGGGGTGCCCAGCAGTTCGGGAGCATTCCGGCCGGATGTCTATCGGAGAAAAGGCAGCTTCCAGCTTGCGGAACTGTGCACGGGAGAGCGTAACAGACTGCTTGCCATGCACATTGGAGAAAGGCAGTGTAAGAGAAACCTGCCGGTCGGAGGCAGGCGCGTCTGCATTCCAGACAAGTATGCAAACGTAAACGTTATGGGCCTGCCTCAATGCGCTGAGACGTCCGCGCAGCACTGACTCAGACGGCGTCACGACCACCGCCTCTATAATGGCCGCTAGTCCCGAGAAAGCCCCGGGGGATAACGGATCGGAAAGTACTGCGGAGACCATGGCATACCGTACATACGTTAAAGCGCCGCTAACTCCGGGTTGTATTGCAGCAGCGGGCACGGCGAGCGAATACCACGGCATCGTCAGGGTGATTCTCGTATGAGATAGCGTGCAGAGCTGCCCTGGCAGGAAAGCAGCAGCTTCATGAGCTCGTGTTACAGCGGCACAGCCTTGGATTGATCGAGAAAAAGACCTAGTCTCGGGCAGGGATGCAAAACACGGAAGATGGAGGGAGGGGGGGACAGGCAGCGACTGCGACAGAGTTGGCGGCGATGCAAAAACCTCAGTATGGGCACGCTCTTCGAAAGCGAGGCGCCGACGAGCGAGTTTCATGTCGTCCTTGCGTTTCTCCTTTTCGAAATCCAGGCGATCACGGGCAAGAGGCATAGATGCAAGGGTGACCTCGCTGGAGATAGTTGCCGACCCTGGAGTGGGTGTGAGACAGCAGTCGCCGTCCGCCGGGAAACGAACAGTCCGGGACATAGCGCAACTTGCGTTACATTGGACAGCGGCATTGTCTGCTGTCTTCTCAAGCTCCGCCGCACGGCAAAAATCGGCGAGATCCCGAACGAAGACAGCGAAGCAGGCTCGCCCCGCCAGCTCGCTACATCGAGTGCCTGAGTAGGGTCTTCAAAGCGTAGATCCCTCCTCGAAGTAGCTCTGCGTTGTAGCTGACAATGAGCTTCGTCACGTTAACCACTGTGGGATGATGGCGCAGATGTATTCGACGGCTTGCGCACATGGAGGTCAGTGCAGTCACAGAAGCATGGGTAAGAACAACATTGGGATCCGGACAGGACAGCACGCCACCTTCCATATCAAACATATATTGCGGAAAGGGGCAAGGGGGGGAGTGGGGAGATGGTGCGCGACTGCCAGCATTAAGGCGACAGGGACGGTCCGAGGTCAGATGCACCATTGCCTCACCGTTGGGGATGTGGCACAGTCAATCAGCGCCGTAAAGTGCCTTGTCGGCCCACACAGAGAATAAGAACAACACCAGCAGTTGCATCGCAGTAGTGCCGGCCTGGGTTTTGGCGCCAGCCTAAAAGCACAACGACAGACTGCCTGATCATGAAAGCTTTCTCGGACAGGCTTCTCACCTTTGATCGATTCAACCAACTCTGACAAGCAAGGACTAACGAAACAAGAGGCGCCAATTGTAGTAGTTGTGCTGAACTGTAGCACCAACCACATGGTTTCGGATTCCGTTCATAACCAACTAGGTTGTGAAAACCCAAATCGGCTGACTTGGCTGAAATGGCTGGTTCCTTACACTGTAATGTCCGACTTGGACAATTTGACCCCTGGACTTAATTGGGGACTTGTATGTAATTTGAAGGGGATTCTTGCGTGGGAGCCAGACGGATATCTCCCCTCCCCTTGAGCCGTGGGAGGTGTATGATTGGTTGGTATTATGTTCATTGTTCTTGTGTTCTGAGAGGGTGTTTTATGCGTGTTTTGAGGGGTTCTTTCTGCGTGCTTTGGGGACTCTGAGGGTATATGTGTGTGGGACAGCGGGGCGTGTCGACCCCGCTTTGCTCGCCAAGTAAAAACCGTCTGGCTCCAACAGCTCTTGGTCGTGCCTTGCGACGGCGGCAACTGTTGCACACGCGAGTTGCGTGTTGGAAGCTTTGAGGTTTTGCTTCCGGTACCCTAGCCCGGTATCGAGTACCACGACGGTGGCCCCAACTCGGGTGCCACCAGTGCGTAGTGCTACATTTGGTGGATCAGCAGGGGAAGGACTTCACTTAGTCTCTTCTGTCCGACGGGACAGCGGTGACCGAGTCGGCGCCTTCCCCCGTCTTTGGCCCCAGACTCTGGGACGGCCTCGACCGAATCCTCTTCGTACCATGTGTTCGCGGGGTGACAAGGTGAGTGCCCGGGCCAGAGTCTGTTCGGGTGAGTTTGAGGACTAACCCTGCGGCTTGCTTCGGGCTTGACGGCGGGCAGAGGTACTCCTCCCCGAGCCAACGATCCCGAGTCGGGACCTAACGTCAAGAGCGGTGACCTCGCGCCGAGGACACCCGGAGGATGGCTGAACAGGGAGACCCTCCCATCGGCCCGGTATTGACTGGGGAGGAACGGCGAGAGGACCTTCCATCTGAAACCCCGAGTCAGGGCGATGCAGATGCGGTCGACACAACGCAAGTGTCACGGACGTCGAGCGGACGGTCCTTGTTCAGGCCTCCCCCTCCGAGTGCGGTTTGGGAGAACCCCCCTGTCGGTGGTGGACCGAGGCCGAGATTGGCCACGGGAATCCCCCGTCCGGGTGTTGGCACACGCTTCGGCAGGAGACAGCCGGGAGGCGAGTTGAGTGGGAGTCCCCCCTTCCTCGCCGGTGGGTCTAGCCACCCCCGAGAGCCCGCGGGTGGTAGCTCGAGTCGAGCTACCCCGGGGACCTTTGGGGAGATCGAAGGATCCCCCGGGTTCTTCGATGGCTCTTTCGAAAGTACCCTGGCACAACTTGTGCGGGATGAGATTGAGCAGTCGATGAGGAAGTTTACCTTATCGACGCAAGGCGCTTCCCGACGGGTAAGTCGACGCGGGAAGCGGGCGTCATAGTTGAGACGCCACTTGGACTCTGACTCCAAGTCGGAGTCGACGGACGAGTCCGCCAAGAGTGCTTCTGTGGACGGGCGAGCGCGAGGGCGCCCCCCGGTTGAACGAGTCGTTCCCGGGAAGATTGTTGTAAACAACCCGTTGTACAAAGCCGTGTTTGACTGTGAGACTTGTGGGCTTGCGAACAAAGCGACTCGCTATACTCGCAGCCAGGCCCAAACGCTGGGCCGGCGCAAGAAGGACGTTGCTCAGTCCTTTGGTGTCGGATCCGAGTGGGATGGGACTCCAGCGCTGAAGGTCTTCCCGTTTTGGCGTAAGTTCGCAAAAGCCTGCGACGATAACGATGTCTCAGAGGCCGAGGCATTCTATATGGTCCAGGACTTCACCAAGGAGCCGCTTCGCACCGAGGTGATGAACGTCATGCCGAGTCGGCATGGCGGGAACCCGGTTGAGGTTTCCTCCTACTTGGAGTTGGTGAACTGGATGCTGCGTCGTCATGTCGACGAGGCAGACTTGGCAGCTCAAGCCGAGCTGTTCAACCGAGCACGCCAGGGCACCGATGAAGACGAGTTGTCTTTCTCGGAGCGCCTGCGGCAGATGAACGTCCTGTGTGGGTTCATCCACTCGCAGGGCGTCATCAACGGGCGCTTCGTTGAGGGCGTCCACAAAACGGCTCGCGCGACTGTGCGCGAGCGTAATACCCCTACTCTTTCCTTGGCCGAGTTGGCCAGGATCGCCAAAGTCAAAGGCGATGAGTAACATTGGTTCCTTGAAGAGCAGCGCAAGGAACGCGAGAAGGAAGGGCGGAAGATGCCGGAGGTGGCTCGCCCCCGACGGTCTTCTCGCTTAACGCCCTACCCAAAGGCGGCTATGCCTGTCGGGGTTGTGGAACCGGAAGACCCGGCTCACTTGGCCGTGGCCGCAGTTCCGGATGCTCCTTCCCAACTCGGGAAGAAGCCTGTGAGGCCGGGTCGGGGCCGTCCATGCTGGCAATGTGGCCAAGTCGGCCACTGGGCGACCCAGTGCCCGAAGCTGGACGTCCGCCTTCGTGCCCAGTTGGCCGAAGCGTGGAAGGCCAAGATCCAGAAGACCACTCCGAACGCGGAAGCCTCGCGTCGAGTGACATTTGCTGCCCAGCAACCCGCTGAGCAACAGGAGTCAAAGGCTGACACGCCGCAAGAGGAAGAGGAGGAGTCAACCCCTTTTTCAGGCAAAGAAGCGTCATCCCCATCCGACTCGGAAGAGGGAAACGAGTAACCGCTGGGGACAAGAAGTCCTCACGTGCCTCAGCGGTTGGTCCGGGGACTAAGACCCCCCGGACTCCGGGGAGGTTGCGCATATTGAAGCGTCCTCGCGGGGTACGGCCAAGAGCACAGGCCTTACCCAAGGGCACCGACCCGAGTCGGGTCGTTGCCATCTTGACAGGGGTGAACTATCAAGTGTCCGGCCGACTCTGGCTGGATGAGGGATTTGAACTTGCATGCCGTATCATAGTCGATACCGGTTCTGCAGCCTCTCTGATTCGGCAGGAGTCTCTGCCGAAGGAGGTGCAACTGGGTCCCGTTGACCCAGAGCAGTACCACATGTTTGATATTAATGGAGGACTCCTCCCTATTGTTGGGTCAGTCAAGTTGACTGTTCGCATTGGGTCCTATGACACCGAGGTGACCTTTGGTGTGGTCCCACGGATGTCTGTCCCAGTGCTCCTGGGTACGGACTACACGGACATACACGTGCCGGTGATCAGTGGACCGAGTCGGTTCATTCGTTTGTTGAATGGGAGTAAAGTTCCCATCTTGGGGAGGGGGAAGTCTGTCACCCCTCCAGCTCCCAAGGTGGAAGCTGCTGCACACACAGCCGAGCCGGCTGATGCTTGCGTGCGCCTGGCCAAGGAGGCTGTGTTGCCCCCTCGGTCAAGAGGTTACATACTCGATACCTCGACCTTTGAGGGAGACGGCTTTGTCTCCCCCGATGACCGCTTGTACCATAAACACCAGGTACAATTCGCGTCTGTCCCCATGTCTTGTGTGGCCAACGCCGCATGGCGTGTTGAGATTCTCAATACGTCGAAGCAACCGCGTCGGTTTCCGAAAGGAACGAAGGTCGGGACTCTCCGACACTTCGACGGCTCCGTCACGGCGGTGACCACCGAGCAGTTGGATGCTTTGGCTGAAGACTCTCAGCCAAAGGCTTCGTCAGACTCGACGAAGTGCAAGATGCCCCATGTGCATCGGGAGAATGTCGCTCCCGAGTTACACTCTAAGCTTGAGGGGCTTCTCGAGAAACACCACAAGTTGTGGGATGGTGACCTTGGACTCATCAAGGCCACCAGTCACCGGCTCACACTCAAGCCGGGTGCGAAACCCGTCCGGTTGAACCCGTACCGGATGGGCCCGCGGTCGAGAGGACTCCTCAAGACCGAGGTAGACCGCATGCTGGACCGAGGAGTCATCGAGCGCAGCAAAAGTAGATGGGCAAGCCCAGTCGTGCTTGTCCCAAAGCCTGACGGCTCTGTCAGGTTTTGCATTGACTATCGCAATCTCAATGAGCTCACGGCGAAGGACAGTTATCCTTTACCGCGGATGGACGATTGCCTCGACTCACTCGGCGATGCATCGTTCTTCTCGACGTTGGCCTGCAACGCCAGGTATTGGCAGATCCCCGTGAGTCCGGAGGATCGGCACTTGACCACGTTTACGTGTCACTGTGGACTCTGCCAGTGTGCACGGTTGCCATTTGGGTTATGCCACGCGCCGGCGACTTTCCAGCGCGCGATCGACTTGATCCTAGCCGGAGGCAAGTGGCAATATGCATTGGTATATCTGGACGATATTATTGTGTTCTCCAAGAGTGCGGAGGAACACTTGTCCCACTTGGACAAGATCTTTACCCTTCTGAGTGAGGCGGGTATCACTCTCAAAGCCGAGAAGTGCCACCTCTTTAGCAATGAGGTGGAGTATCTTGGACATGTCGTCCGACCCGGGCGCATAGGGGTCAATGAGAAGAACCTCAAGGCGCTGCGACGGGCGAAGTTCCCCCGTACGCAAACACAGATGAGGAGCTTCCTCGGTATGTGTAACGTCTATCGGCGGTTCGTGTCGAACTACACCAAGGTGGCGAGCCCGCTTAACCGTTTGGTGAGTTCCAAACTGCCGAGGCATCTGGACCCCCCGACTCAGGTGGAACAGATGGCGTTTGACAGGTTGCGAGAACTCCTCTGCAACCCACCGGTGCTAGCCATACCACGTGTAGAGGGTCACTACATGGTGGATGTGGACGCAAGCTACGACCAACTCGGTTGTTGCTTGTTGCAGAAGCAACCCACGGGGGAGTATCTTCCCGTGGGGTACTTCAGCAAGGGGCTCTCCATGTCCCAGAAGAACTACACTATGACGGAGCTCGAGGGCCTCGGCGTAGTATGGACAGTCTCCATACTACGGCCCTATATCGAAGGAAGGAAGTTCCTCATTCGATGCGACCACAAGGCGCTGAAGTGGATACTCACCACAACGGCCTGCACCAACAATCGACTCAATTGTTGGCGCATCCTCTTGTCAGAGTTTGACTATGAGGTGGAATATAAGCCCGGAGTCAAGCATGCGGTAGCGGACGCCTTGTCACGCATACCGACGGATGGGGTCGACACAAACCCCATCCCAGAGGAACTCCCTCATGTTGCAGTCACGACGAGGTCGGGTGCCGTGCTCGACCCGAGGCGTCCAGAGAGTTCTGGCGCCTACCCTGTGCCAGCTGACGAGCTTGTCAAGGCACAGGAGGAGGATAGCTTCTGCAAGAAGGTCCGGAAAGAACTCAATGCCGACCAACCGACTCGATTCTATGAAAGCGCCGACGGCATACTCTACCGAAGAGGCTATGTGGTTGGGGAACAACAAGTCGTTGTACCCAAGGCCATGCAGGAAGACATCGTGATGGAGGAGCACTCCTCTCCTCTAGCAGGACATCCGGGGTCGACCAAGATGTATCGAACCCTGAAGCGGAAGTACTATTGGCCATCACTCGTGGCCGATGTCTATGGGCTGGTTGCTTCTTGCGAGACTTGCGCAAAGAACCGCCTCATGGAGAAGAAACGGACGACGGCTATGCGTCTGTTTCCGGCAGCCGAGCCGTTTGCCGCCATAGCAGTGGATATACTCGGTCCACTGCCACGGACGCCCGAAGGGTATGAGTACCTTCTGGTGATATGTGATCGCTTTAGTAAGCTCACAAGGGTAGTCCCCATGAGGACATCACTGCCCTCGACGTTCTGAGCGAGTTGCTCGACGTCTGGATCGCCAGCTATGATATCCCCGACTCTATCCTTTCGGATAACGGCCCACAGTTTGGGTCCGTTCTCTACCAGGGGGTGATGAACCTCTTCGGGGTGGACGTAAACTTCGCCACCCCATACCACTCCCAGACTAATGGGCAGGTGGAGCGGTTCAACAAGACGTTGGTCCGCCAGTTGAGGCACTACGTCCAAGAACACGTCGTTACTTGGTCGCGGTATGTGTCACTACTCGTGACAGCATATAACTCGCAGGTGCGTGGCAGCACCGGGCAAGTTCCCTTTGCGTTTGTATGCCCACGGCGCCTACAGATGAGAGTCCTCACGCGATTTAGTTTTAATTCGGAACGTTTCTCCCCGGATCAAAGACAAAACTTTTCATGGAAGGCTTCTGGTAAATAGGACATAAGGACCTGTACATGGCAAGTAAGTTCAAAACGTTTTCAGAGTTGCCGGGACAGGGCTCCCACTTGACGGACTGTGCCAGCCGCCTCAGGTACAGGTGCGCTGGGAGCTTGTTTCTTTCCAAAAAGTGAGGCGGCCGTCCAGCCATCCGTGGCGCACGCCTCACGCCGCCCACAATGCCTCCGTCTGTCGCGTATTTTGTGGTGGGTGGCAATGCCGTCTCGATGCGGCACTCTCCTGTGTGACTTATTATTCTTTTGTGGGTCTTTGCGAAACCATCAACAAGCATGGAATACTCTTTTTCCATCCATGTCACTTCGAACCTCATCGGAGCAGCAAGAGCACGAGGAAAATGAACTGAAGCGTGGAAAAGGGCGCACATGATTCTTGTCCTTGTATCAACTTGTGTTGTACGCTCCAGCCCAATTCTTTGTGGCAATTCCAGGTTGGAACGTTTTGGCTCAATTCCTGCTTCATGGCTTTTTGGGCTGCTCCATAATCTTAGCCTTAGGATTGGTCATTGGTCAAAAACTGCACTGTCTGCTGGGTCGGTCCCGTGATATTGCAGGATGGCGGGCCCGTCCAGTGGACCCCCGTTGTCGGGGTCTGCAGGCGTTGTTGCCAAGGAAGAAGGGATCCATGCATATTAATCGGTCTCGAGCCCTCATGGCTCTTCTGAAGAGAGGTCCTGCCTTTGGAACACCCTCAGTGCTCCTTCATTTTTTCACGCAAGCAGGTCAGACCATGCTCGGGTGTTCTTTCTCGCCAGAGGGTGTGCTCGATCGAGATGCGCTTTACTCGCTCACTCTGGCAACGGCAAAATCATGTCGCAGAGGACAAACATATAAAAAGAATTTATATGTTCTGGTCCTCGACCGTCCGATCTTAACGTTCTGCGCCCACCATGTACATACGACTGTTCAATGACTTTCTACTGCCCACTACTCTGCATCACATCAATGACGATAAAAAGCCTCATCTGTGATATCATAACATTTTGGTTCCTGGCATTGAGATAAAAAAGCCCCCGCTTCTAAAATTCCAAGTTTGGATGGCTGTCCATCATGCGATAGACGCGTGATTCACTGTCGTGACTCATGCCTCGTGTGAACATGCATCTGCATACCGAGATCTGTTGTCGCCTGTGTGGCTCGTAGTAATCAACGATTTTCATTGGATCTCACACACTCTTGAGAGCACGAGCTTGTCCCGCGTTCCATCTGTCTGCATAGCGTTTGTTCAAACGTTTGCGTCGCCGCACGATCATTTTTCAGAAAAGCACCATACGTCAGCCGTCGTGGACGACACCATTTCCAGTATCCCTCCTTCTTGCCATTGGCTTTGTACAGCTCGAGCGGATCATGCCACCATGGCCAACGTTGCCGACGTCGGACTGTCGTGACAGGGCCGATGTGGCCACACGCACTTCTGACCACACAATCCTTGAAATGGTCTGACACGTGAAGAATGTGCAGAGCACCATCGATGTAGCCCGCTGGCGGCGATTCCACTGTGAGCATCATCCCATACATTCGAAGAAAGCTGCCAAAATTAACAAGCTCTACGCCAATCGTCATGTTCCATACGGCCCATAAATGGCACGTTTTGTAGCGTTATTGAACAGTCTCGTAAGAAGCTTCGCTAATTACGAAGACGTCACAGGGCAGGCACGTGGGCATTGACTGGCCCCTCTCCGCACGGGTAAGGTCGGCTCGTGCCGCCACCCGAAGGCGACCGTGGCCACGCCTAGTTAAGGTGGCTCTTTTGGATTTGAAAGCTCAGATGGCATTACAGCAATTGTATGAAAGGGCGGCGACCCTGTGTGAGCCTCAGAGGGGAAGAGCGCTCATGCGGTCGAAAGTGGCAAATTCGGCCGACCGCCTTGCTCGTTGTCGGCTACACCTGTTGCAAGATTGCCCCGCACTGGGCCCGTCAACGTTGTAATGGCACTTTCTGCCTTCTGCTCCCCCCCCCCCCATTTTATGCTGCTGAGCAGACACCACTGCCCGTCACGACTCACTGTGCGGAGTATGTCCGCCGGCCGACGATGATGCGAGGTGGCAGAGACCGGACCATGCGTCCACAGGCGTTGATGTACGTATATCAATTTTCCATGGCACTTTTATGGATGGTCGTCTGTCATCTATCCGTTTGACGATCCATATTCATCCCCGCTCGAGGGCAGTTCGAATGATGTGGAGGATGCCCATCCGACCGCATGGTTGTTTGCGGCAAAGCTGACCAATACTATCCTTTTGCAATCCCACAGTGTGCCCACTTCTGCCCAGATGCGAGCCACGTTTGGTGACGAAGTGCATGGTTTTTTTTGTCCCTCCTGTCATCGTCCATTTCTCAACCTAACAGAGGCGGCCGTGGCGTGGCACGCGGCGATGAGTGGCACGAGCGACGGTAAGAATCCGGCGACGGTGGTTGGAGCGGTGGTAGCCTTGCCTTTTCGTCGGAGCAAGGGGGATTGCCAACCAGACGCCTGGGACATTCCCGACCGGAGCTGCAATCCGTGTTACACAGCTGCTCTCCGTGCTCAGCGGCGGGCTAAAGCCGGGGATGCGGTCGGCACGCCGATGGCGGACGCATTGGTTGCGGCTGCACCGGCTGACAAGCTGATTCCACGACGCCCCCCCCCTCCCCCATCTCTACACCCCACTGCGCCGGGTCCGCCACGAATTCTGAGCCACCACAAGCTCCTCCTTTTCCTTCCCCTAATTTCCGGCGGGCTCAGCTCCGTTTGTGGCACTCTCGCCAGCGGCTGCTCACCCCCAGGGGTTGAGCACAGGCGATGCCTCCGGTTGTGCTGAGGGCTCCAGCAGAGGCGTTACCCAGGCCGGCGGTCTGCCCCACACAAATCACACGCCAGCTGTGGGGCTGCATGGTGATGGAACAGCCTCGTGCCAGGCAGGGCTCTCTCCTCGGACGTCCACTCTGATGGGTGACGCGGACGGTTTGAGTGAGCCTCGTGCTGCTCCGTGCCCCACTTCGGACGATGTTCTTAATCGATTTCGCGAGTTTGTGGGCACGGTACGCACGCCAGGCGAGACACTAGCTTTGGAGCTTAACCGTGTCGTGACAGCCAAACTGTCCCGGACAGTTACCTCTGCTTTGTCTGTGCGGCATCTGAACGGGCGCGTCAGTATTTACACTCGGACGCCTGACGTGTTGAAATCTGGCGTAGCCAAGAGCCAACGCAACAAACGCTTGACTCTTGGTGGTCCGAGGACCTCTGACGCTCGACGCCGCGTTAAGACGGCCGCGCCACGCCCGACTGCAACTGAGCAGGTCGGACTGTTGGCATCCATTGGACTAAGCGATGCGAAGCTCAATAGGATTCGGGTGCTTTTCGGTGGCTCCCACAGCCCTATGGCCAGTCTGTCCGCTCTGCGGATGGCGCGAGTTGCCCTAATGACACTGCCCGCTAATGAGGTGTCCCTATTGGACAGTGGTGCCCACCTGTCCCACCTCGCGCGAGCAGTGGAAGGGCGACTCGCAGACTTGTGGTCGGCGGCGCTGTTCATTGAACAGCCAGCGTACGATTCACAGTGTAGCATATCCCCTGGGGATTTGGGATTGGTACCCAGTAGCCCCCTTGACTGGTCGGATTACGGTAGAGGTTGTGACTGACCTGTGGCTAGCCCTTTGGGGGGCTACTTCGTCTTGTATATCTGCATTGGAGGATTTTATTGATTGTTTCGGTGCGGGGGCCACTATCGTCAATTGGACGATCGTGCCCCCCGAATTGAGGCCAATAAAAGGGAGCAGCTCCACGCCGGCGACGGCGTGGACCGGCTCCCCATCGTGCCCCCGACAGAATAAGGTTCGTCTTCCTCGCACACTTTGTGTGATAGAGTTCTCTTGACTGTTGGCCTACCGGTCGTTCGTGATTTACGTCCCATTTGGGCGTCATTCATACCACATTTGGTGGAGCAGCAGGGGATACCTTTGCTCGTAGCGGTGTGTCCACGGTATCACCGTTGCGCCCAGGGGCTATCCATTGTTGTTTTTTGTGGTCGTGATTGACGAGTGTCTTCGGGTTGGTTGGGCCGCAGGGCGGTCCCTCACATTCTTCGTAGCTTGCGGCGCAGGGCGTCGCTCATCACGTCCCAGGCCAGGCGCGCGGGGCGTGTCCTGGTGCGTTGCCCGACCCTTAGTCGCGATATGCCTCAAGGAGGAAGCACCGCAGGTGGCTCTGGCCGCGGGGGGAAACTCTTGCGTCGGTTACACCCCACCCGGTGTCACTCGGCAAGTGGCTGACCCTCCTAGAGGTACCCCTCCCAAGTTGCCCGCGACGGGATCGTCGTCTCACGACGGCGATGCCGACGCGGAGAACCAGAAGGAGCTGGTGGAGGCTCTTCGCCAACGCCTTTTGGCCCAAGAGGCGACGATCGCCGATCTGGCGCGAGCCAACTCGGCTGTCTTCGCCGACGTCGCGGCCCTGCGGGGGACTGACTCGCAAGAGGACGTCCGCCATGTGGCAGAGACGCGCGTCAAGGTGGCTTCGGGCAAGCCGCGCCGTCGCAACAGCGAGCGCGGTGAGCCTTCTCGTGGCACGTCGGCCGACAGCAAGGCTGAGCGGCGTCGCCGCGCTAGAGAACTGCGCAGAAAGCTACAGGAGCTGGAGGCTCAAGCCAGGGCGTTGAGGGCTGCAGCGGCGGCCGAAACGCCCGATTCTTCGACAAGTTTATCCGACGATTCGTCGCCGTCATACGACGATTCACCACTGCCCTCGGGCGGCTCCAGTCCCACGACGTCCGCCGACCCGTCAGACGACGATGAGGCGACGGAATCGGAGCGCCGGGTCGCCCTGCCCGGCCCGTACAAGGCTGACCCTAAGGTCAAGGTCCGCCTCGAGAAGGCGGATCGTATCAAGGTCATCCGGGCGGCAAACAGCCGATTTAAGTCTTTATTGGACTACCGTACCTACTTCCTCATCCGACGGGACCTTACCTACTCGCTAGAGCAGGTGGAGCGCGCCCACAAGATGAACCGACGGTTGGACGGTGCCTTCCAAGGCCAAGAGCCCTCTAACGGCGCGGTGCCGCTCAACATCTTCACCTTCTTGACGACATTCCGTCGGGAGTGCGACTCGGCCGGCCTGACCCACGGTCAAGCACTACCGCTGCTCGCGTTTCGCCTGGCCGGCAACGCCAAGCGGGCGTTCTCGAGCGCATTGAACACGCGCGCGGGGCACAAGCGGTACGCCCTCGCCACTTACGGAGACGCCATCAACTGGTTGCTCCGCAAGTATGCCACGCATGCGGCGATGGCCAAGGCGTACCAGGACATCATCACGATGAAGCAGGCGGATCGCGAAACGCCCACGGCGTTTGGCGTCCGAGTGGAGGAGGCCTGCGACAAGTTGGACGGCCTTTTCAAGGCCGAAGACGTCAAGGACGTGTTCATCAATGGGTTGTTGGCGGTTGTTCAACCGCAAGTGCGCGTCCTCGACGCCGAATTCCCTCACCGCACGTTTGCGGACACGGTCTCGGCCGCCCAGATGTACTGGGACGGTGCGAATGAGCTGCGGGCGTCGCTCAAGGCGGCTCGGCAGGCGACGGTCAAGGTCGGCTACGCGGCCGAAGACCCACGCTGGGTGGAGCGTCCCTCGCCGCCGTCGGGCGCGCCCTTCTACGGGCGCACCCCGATGCGTACGCCGCCGGGCAGTCCTCGACCGTCGGTCGGAGCACCTACCGGGCAGTCGCCGCGTTCCGCGGTGTGTTACAACTGCCACAGGGTGGGACATTTCTCCAAGGAGTACCCCGAGCCCCCGCGACCGCGCGAGCCAACGGCGGGCGCCCCGACAGGGCAACCGTCGCGCACCGCGGTCTGTTACAATTGTAACAAGGTGGGCCACGTCTCACGGGAGTGCCTCGCTCCTTATCGCCCCCGCGAGCGTCCACTTACGGTAGGCGTTCACGCGTTGATCGAAGGACCCGAGCCCCCGGTCGTAGACGACCTTACTGGTTCGAAAAACGAGTAGGCCGGGCACCCGTTTACGGGTTGCCCGGCGACCTCGCGGATTGTAAAACCACTAGGTTGCTTCGCCCCGCTTATAAGCACTACGAGATCGCGGCCACACTTGGCCCTACCATACGTTGTATGAACAGTTGCCGTCCCGTGTTGGACACCGGCGCAGGTATTAACCTGGTACGGCCAAACATCCTCCCGGATAACTGGAAAACGTACGCCGTGGTACTTTCTCGGTCGCCCAGCATCAAAGATGCAAAAAGTCGTCGACTGGAAGTCAAGTACGCCATCCACCTGATCGTCGACACAGGTGCTATCAAAACCTTCGAGCGTTTTTTCGTCGCCGAACGGCTCTCGGTGCCGTGCATCCTCGGCACGGAGTTCATCGAACGTTGCATCGAGGGCATCCTCCCACGGCGACGCTTGGTCGCGTGGCGAAAGGAGCTCTGTGGCTCGTCTCCCGACAAGCACTCGACCCCGGTGTTGGCCTGTCTGGCCAACGGCCAGTGGGACCGCCATTGGCGGGACCAGTCGGCCCGGGTGCGGGCGTGACAGCAGCTGCGCATCAAGGGGCGGACGGAGCAATGGCTCATGGCCACCTGTGACACGCCGGGCCTCGCGACCATCGCGCCCAACGTGCGCCTGTGACGCCACAAGTCGGTAGGGCTGGCCCGGGGGGTCGCCATCATTAAGCCGGACGAGCCCTTCCTTATTAAGGTGTGCAACTTCGGCCCTGATCAGGCGATCATTCGAAAGAATGCGACCTTGGGCTACGCCGACCCGTACCAAGGGCCAATGCTGGCGGCCCTCGACGAGGCGGAGACGCACAAGAAGCCCGTCCCCACGGACGACTTCACGGCCCGCTACGGCGACCCCATCGAGAATGTCGACTTGAGCGAAGCGCCCGAGGACCTGCACAAGCAGATCCGCGACATGCTCAAGACGCATACCCGTATGTGGGATGGAACCCTCGGTTCTATCAGAGCGACGGAGCACGCGATCGTGACGGAGCCGGGCACACTGCCCATCCGGTCGCAGCCGTACCGCACGGGGCCGCACAAGAGGCAGGTCATCACGGACCAGATCAACAAGATGTTGAAGCTGAACGTCATCGAGCCCAGCCATAGCGCATGGGCCAGGCCGGTGGTCATCGTACCCAAGAAGAATGGCAAGGCCCGCTTCTGCGTCGACTACCGTCGGTTGAACAACGTGACCAAGACGGATGCTTATCCGCTTCCTCGGATGGAGGATTGCCTCGACTCGCTGGGCGACGCCAAGGTCTTCACGTCGTTAAACTGCACCGCCGGCTACTGGCAGGTGCCGCTCCGAAAGGAGGACAGGGAGAAGACGGCGTTCACAACGCGCGCCGGCATCTACCATTGGTTGTCCATGCCCTTTGGGCTCACCAATGCGCCGGCGACGTTCCAGCGAGCGTTGGACATCATCCTCTCCGGGTTGAAGTGGCAGATTTGCCTCGTCTACTTGGACGACGTCATCATCTTCTCCGCAAATGCGGAACAACACATCAAGGATGTGGACACGGTGCTCACCCGTCTACACGAGGCCGGCGTCACGCTCAACTTGGAGAAGTGCACGTGGATCTCCGACGAGGTCGAGTACCTCGGACATATTGTCCGACCGGGGACGCTGCACGTTCACAACAAGAACGTCGACGCGTTGCGGCAAGCGTCGTTCCCACGGACCAAGACGCAGCTCAAGAGCTTTTTAGGCATGTGCAATGTCTATCGACGCTTCGTCAAGGACTTCGCCAAGCGGGCCAAGCCCCTTAACGCCCTGACGAGAGCGGAGGTGCACCCGATGCTGCCGCCGCCAACGGCGGAGCAGCTGGCTTCATTCGAAGACCTCCGCCAAGCCCTGCTGGACCCCCCGGTGTTGGCGCTGCCCAAGGCAAATCACCGGATGGTCCTCGACGTGGACGCCTGCGCCGACCAACTCGGGGCGACGCTGCTCGAAGAGGAGGAGGACGGGCAGCTGCTCCCCGTGGGCTACTGGAGCCGTGGGCTGAGCCCCGCTGAGCGCAACTACTCCACGACGGAGCGGGAGTGCCTCGGCGTGGTGTGGAGCGTTCTCAAGTTGAGGCACTTCTTGGACGGCCAACGCTTCCTTGTCCGCACGGACCACCAAGCCCTGAGCTGGATCTACAGCACCACCGACTCTAGTGGTCAGCTGATGCGAAGGCGCCTACGGCTGGCCGAGTACACATTTGATACGCAGTACAAGCCGGGGGCGTCGCACCATCTCCCCGACTTCCTGTCAAGGACAGACAACGACGCTCCCATGGAGCCCATCCAAGATGACATCCCGTGTCTCGCGTTGACCGGGACGGCCAACGGTCTTGAGACGGGGCGGTACACGGGCGGGGAGGTGCCCAAGGCCATCGAGTTCGACGAAATCATCGAGGCCCAACAGGCCGACGAGTGGTGCGTCGACATGCTCAAGAGAGTCGATAGCGGTGCCGTCAAGGTCTTTTTTCAAGACGAGCATCACGCTCTGTACTGTCGGTCGCAGCACGGTGACCAGTTGGTCATTCCCGCCGCGCTGCGCGACCGCCTGCTATGGTGGGAGCACACGGCCACGGTGGCTGCGCACCCCGGTATCAACCGCATGTACTACACAATGAGGCGTAAATATTACTGGCCCTCTATGGTGACCGACATCTTTAACGTCATCACCAAGTGCACGACGTGCGCGCAGAACCGGTTAGCATTGCGCCGGCACACGTCACCGTTGACGCTGTTCCCTCCAACGGAGCCGCTCACGGACCTGTCGGTCGACATCTTCGGGCCAATCCCGGCGTCCAAGAGCGGCAACCGCTTCATCCTCGTGATAACCGATCGCTTCTCGAAGCTGACCAAGTGCGTGGCGCTACGCAAGATCACGGCGATGTCGGTGGCGTCGGCCATCATCGATGCCTGGGTGAGCTGCTACGGTCCGTCCGACCGGCTGCTGTCCGACCAAGGGCCGCAGTTCATGTCGAACTTCTTCGTCGCCGTGATGAAGATGCTCGGCATCGAGACGGTACGGACGACGGCGTACCACCCGCAGACCAACGGTCAGGTGGAGCGGTACAACCGTACGATGGCAACACAGTTGCGGCACTACGTCGCTGACGACCCGTCGCGGTGGGACGAGCTGCTGCCAATCATCACGTTGGCCTACAACAGCCAGCCGCACCGCTCGACGGGCATCGCTCCGTTGGAGCTCGTCATCCCGCGGCGCGTGCCTAACCTGATGGTTCGGAGCCTGCCGCCGGGGACGCCCCTCAAGAACAAGGGCGCCCTCGACAACGGCTCGCCGCTGGCGCGCAAGCGGCAGTTCATGGCCAGCCTACGGCGGCAGATTCCGGCCGTTGCCGAGGCGCTACGCAAGACGCAACAGCGGTACAAGAAGAACTTTGACGCTAACGCCGGCAAGCGCAACGACAAAGTCAAGATAGGGGACTCCGTCTACACGACCAACCACTCACGTGACAGCAAGTTGCAGAGTCGGGCCATCGGGCCGTACATCGTCGTGGACGCGGATGAGGCGACGTACGTCATCGACGTAGACGGCGAGGAGAAGCGGGTCAGTTCCGACCACGCAACTCCGGCGCCGAGGCCGTCGACGGCGGACGCCAACCCGCACCCCTTGTTGGACGGCTTGGACAAGCCGAAGGATATCACCCCCGTCGTGGACGAGTACGTCGTGGACAAGCTCTTGGGGGTCAAGAAGATCGATGGCCAGTTCTTGGCCAAGGTGCGGTGGTTCGACTATGGGTCGAAGGATGACTCCTGGGAGCCGTTGGAGAACCTCCCGCGCAACATCGTTGTGAGGTACCTGCGGCAGAAGAAGCTGTCGGTACCAGGGTACGGGTGGCAGCCGAAGAGCCCGAAGGGCGCACGGCGTTCACGACGGGCTACGTCGTCGGCGCCTACCCCCGAGGCTGCACGGCGGTCGAGCCGACTGTCCCCGACGCCTGCCCCTGAGGCTGCGCGGCGGTCGAGCCGACTGTCGTCTACGCCCGCCGCTGAGGCCCCCCGACGGTCAAGCCGACTGTCGCCGACGGCACCCACTCCGGAGACAACGGTGTCTCTCGTCCAAGAGACGCCGGAGTGGATCCCCAAGATCATCCATGTGTATACCAACCACCATGGTGTGATACTGGCCGTCCTTAACTGGACACGGGATGGCCAGGCCTTCCTCGTGAAGGAGACGGTTCCATTGAACCGAATGAAGCTAACGCTTCCGGACTACGCCCGCAACTTGCGGCACGATCCGCTATGGGGGCTGTACCACATGGCGCAGCTCGACAAGGAGTACGGGCCCTACACGGCGGTCTGGCCAGCGCCCCGGGTGGGCTTACCCATGGCGCCGACCGACGGCCGGCCGAGAGCCCCGAACTCCTACCTCTGTCCTCCCACGGAGGACCTGGAGGATGCTGTCCGCGACATCAAGGACAACGACCACGAGGTCACGCTGGTGGCGCCGGCATGGACGCACGCTGAGTGATACCAGAGCGCGATGGCACTGTGCTTCGAGTACAAAGTACTCCCACCGGTGGTCGCCCCTCGTGAGGCGCTACCAATGACCCAAGGTCAAGCAACGTGGACTCTAGTAGCCTTCCATTTCCTCACTCGGTACGAGTGCAGCTCGGCCAAAGAGTGGCCGGTGTAGTAGTTGTGCTAAACTGTAGCACCAACCACAAGGTTTCCGATTCCGTTCATAACCAACGAGGTTGTGAAAACCCAAATAGGCTGACTTGGCTGAAATGGCTGGTTCCTTACACTGTAATGTCCGACTTGGACAATTTGACCCCTAGACTTAAATGGGGACTTGCATGTAATTTGTATGGGATTTTTGCGTGGGAGCCAGACGGATATCTCCCCTCCCCTTGAGCCGGGGGAGGCGTATGATTGGTTGATACTATGTTCATTGGTCTTGTGTTCTGAGTGGGCGTTTTATGCATGTTTTGAGGGGTTCTTTCTGCGTGCTTTGAGGGACTCTGAGGGTATATGTGTGTGGGACAGCGGGGCGAGTCGACCCCGCTTTGCTCGTGAAGTAAAAACCGTCTGGCTCCAACAGCTCTTGGTCGTGCCTTGCGACGGCGGCAACTGTTGCACACGCGAGTTGCGTGTTGGAAGCTTTGAGGTTTTGCTTCCGGTACCCTAGCCCGGTATCGAGTACCACGACGGTGGCCCCAACTCGGGTGCCGCCAGTGCGTAGTGCTACAGCCGGCGCGCCTACCCCCACTCTACACGCAAAGACCCTCGGTCATCACCAATGCAACGCCCAAGACACCCGACCCATGGTCACAAGAGTAGACGCCGCCCGCTACTGGCGGTCGTCGTCCGACCCCTCCTCGTCGTCGTCGTCCTAGCGGCGGCGGCGGCCCAAGATGGCGCGCAGGTTGACCACGGGGACGGGAGCGACCTCCGGCGCGCTGGGCACGACTGCTCCCAACCGACGGTTGAACTCCTCGAAGCAGCTGCGGCCGCTGGTCGCCGTGGCGACGGCGCGCGCCAAGTTGGCGTACGCCTCCTCGAGAGGCACCCCTTCGGTACCCTCAAGGACTTGACCAAGGGTCTGCATCATGGTGAACCACTCCCCGAGGGACGCCTCGCCCAAGGCCCCAACCGGGTGCGAGCCGGTGACCGACGCGACGCGTGTGGCGCCAAACATGGTCACCGCCGCGTTGCGCGCCCCCGCCGACACCCAAAGGGGCGACACAGCGTTGGCCGAGCCCGCGGCCGACCGACGGCCTAGCGTCGACGACGCCGTAGCCCCGGGCGCACCAACCCGGGAATCGGCCAACGCCCAGAACGGAGCCGGCGGAGGACCGCGGGTCTGACGACGGTCCTCCAGGAGGCCTTGGCCGACGTACCCACCCGCGGGGATGCCGCTCGGGCCAACGTCACCGTCGGGCGCGGGGCGCCAGTCGAAGCGGTCGCCGCAGGGGTGGCAAAGGGCGAAGCCGAACTCCGTGCCCTCGGCCAACAACACCCGCACGGCACGCGCCTCGTACGTGTCGCGGTCACGTCGGATGACGTCGTCTACGACGTGCTCCCACGGGAACCGGCCGTGGGCCCCGACCATCGACCGGTACAACTTGTACAGGTCGGTGCCGTCGGCGGCCCGGCCCATGCGACCAGGGTCCACCTTGCGCCACGCCTCGATGATGTAGTCGGGCACCCAGTGGTACACGTGATCCTGGTACAGGGCAAACGCCCACCCGACGGCGAGGTTGCACAACCACTCGGTGTACACCAAGGTCCACAAGGCATGGTGGGGGTTGGCCAAGGGGCCCGACGCGTACGTCACGGCCACGGGGGGCTCCACCAGGAAGCCGAAGTCCACCATCCAGGATGGGCGCGGCGGGAACCAACGCTCCACGGGATGAAAGGCGCGCGCCGACGATACGGCACCCGCCAAGTGGATGGGCACGCACTCGCGCTCCCAGAGGAGCCTAGCTCCCTGGTGGCGCTTGTGCATCCGCGTCAAGGACGGGAGGCGGAACGGCTGGGCCAAGAGCGTGTCGGCGGGGAAGTCCTCGACGACGTCGTCATCTGTGTCGTCGATCATCTTGATCAAGTCGGCGAGGTATTCTTCCTCCCCTGCCGTCGCGGCGACGGGGACCGACAGGGACTCCGCGGTCGCGCGGCCAAGGCACACGGCGTCGGGCCAGGCCCGCAGGAGGCGGCAGAAGTTGTTGGCGGCGACCTCATAGGTCTCGTTGTCTCGGACGGGAAGGAGCAACGCCAGCGCGTACAAGTGCGTAACCAAGGGGTGGACGGGCTCTCCGTAGCGGCGGATCTCGTTGGAGAACACCATCACCTCCCGCGCTCGGCGCTCCCGCCCCTGACCGCCAAGGTTGATGTCGCCATGGACGTCGACGACGCGCTTGCCAGCGTGCTCGTCCGGGCCGAGGGCGCCGATGTCCATGAAGGCGTGCACGGGGCGGTGCTCGCGCTCGAGGCGCGTGCGGCCGATGACGCGGTTGGCGACGGCGGCGCGATAGAGGAGCCTGCCGTCCAGGACGGGCAACCCCTGGGACATCCCGACCGCCTCGGGGTTGACCAACCCAAACCCCTGAGGTGGGGGAGGCACTTGCCCGTCCATCGGGGGGAAGCGGGGCACGGGCAACTGCGCGACCGCCACGTCGTCGGCGGGGACGGGATCCATCGACCCGCCGTCGGCCTTGGCGGCCGCGATAACCTTGCCGACCTTGGCAGCCTTGTCGACGCCGACGTCCACGACGACCTTGAGCCTTGGGCCGCTGCGCCGCGCCGAGTCGGCCGCCGCCGTCGCACCCACCAAGCGCCTCACCACCGCGCTGGTCGCGAAAAACTCAATCATGTCCGACGTTGTCGTACGGGCCGGTCGGCCAGGGGATCGCTACCTTGCCCCCGGCCCATGGGCCGTGAGCACGAAGTGGTGCGGAACGCAGAGTGCGCTACGGCGTGCGGCGCGCGGCTCTCCCTCCCCTCTCTCTGAGGCCCGCTCCGGCGACGCGGTGCTCGCGGCGTTGCTCGCCCTCGGCGGTTGGCGTGCGACTCCCTCACGGCGGTATGCGGCGGTATGCGGCGGTATGCGGCGGTACGCGGCGGCGACACCTCACCCCTGCGGAGCGCTATGACGCTACGGCGCGTCGCGCACGACGCGGGGGCAAGGTGAGACACCGTGGGTGTGAGTGTGCAGGTCGGGTCGACCAGTGGGCGCTGGGCCGTCCGCTTATATGCGCGCGCGCCAGCACCGGCTGCCCCCTGGGCGGTGGCCCCGGTGGCGTAGCCCCGGCCGCGGTACCCATGTGGTGGTGGCGCCCGGTGCCCAGGCGTACGCTCCCCGGTTAACGCCCCCCGCCCGTGGTGCTGCCACTCCCTGGGAGGGCACCGAGCAGGGCGGAGAGGCGATCGCCCCGACGGTGTTGGGACGGCAGCCGCCGTGCGCGAGGCCATCGCATGGTGACCCGCTGGGGGGAGCCACGGCTCGTGGCGCGGCCGCGCCTAGCGACGGTGTGTCCACAGGACGCACGTGCCGTTGGCCGAGGGACCGGTCGCGAGGCGAGTTGACTCGTTTCGGTGCATACGGGCCGCGTCGGTGGCGGCGCCCCCGTTGCGCCCCCTCCGTTTAGCCCATGGGCGATCGCTAATTGGCCCTTGGCCTCAGCTTGATCGTAGCTTGCGGGCCGCCCACTCGCCGGGGACGGCTCGAAGCTTGTGTTGGGGGTATGTAGCATATCCCCTGGGGATTTGGGATTGGTACCCAGTAGCCCCCTTGACTGGTCGGATTACGGTGGAGGTTGTGACTGACCTGTGGCTAGCTCTTTGGGGGGCTACTTCGTCTTGTATATCTGCATTGGAGGGTTTTATTGATTGTTTCGGTGCGGGGGCCACTATCGTCAATTGGACGATCATGCCCCCCGAATTGATGCCAATAAAAGGGAGCAGCTCCACGCCGGCGACGGCGTGGACCGGCTCCCCATCGTGCCCCCGACAGAATAAGGTTCGTCTTCCTCGCACACTTTGTGTGATAGAGTTCTCTTGACTGTTGGCCTACCGGTCGTTCGTGATTCACGTCCCATTTGGGCGTCATTCATACCACACACAGGGTGTAGCCATTCCCCAGACTCATGATTATGCGGTTTCCAGCAATGGGCGACCATCATATCGTGATTTCTGCCCACCGCCCGGTATGCGAGATATTCATATCTCCATCGGCTTGGACAGAGGGGGCGAACCATCATCTGTGAAGGTTGTGATGGGATTTTTCAACCAATCCCAACCGAACAGATTGGGGAATACCCTTCTTTTTGGCGTGTGTCCCGAGTCCAAGGACAAGTACCCGGACGTGGCGAGCATCCTAGCACCCCATGTGGCGCAGTTACGTCAACTTGCCCTTCGTGGGGTGGTAGTCGGGCCTCATCGGCGGGCAGTACGACTATTTATCAACGGTGCTTACCCGGCTATGTGCCACACCGTAGGCCACAAGGGGCACAGTGCGTCCCTGCCGTGCCCCTTGTGCTTGGGCACTAAGTGCTCGAGACACGCCCAGTCGCTTCTGAATGAGGGATTTGGGACAGTGCAGGACTTGGACTGCGCACATCCCTCAAGGACCGCCGACCACCTAGGGGAAATGCAAAATGCCTATGAAGGGATGGAGGAAACCCCAGAGGAACTCGGGACTGCTACCCATTTGTCGATTGAGCGGTCACCCATCATCGTCGTTCCCTCTTCCCAAATCGTGCCGTTGACGCTGCACGAGACGATTGGGCTCACGCTACGAATGTTGAGGCTGGGTATTGAGGCGGTCACCAGAGTGGGCGGTCCGACAGCGGGACGGCAATTTTCACACACGCTGGCTGCAACGCTGAGCGTGACGATTGGCGTGGAGCCAGTGCCTTACTATGGAGGTAACTTCATTGGTCGGCATTGCCACACCATTGCTTCCAGGAGCCATTGTCCGGTGGAGATTCTGCAATCTCTTGTGCCACGCGCGTGGCTGGAGGCGTATGAGCGCACGTGGGTCCTCCTGAAGGGGGCCCTGACAACCCTCAATCGGGCGGATATCGTTCCCCTTGCTGAGCAGCACAGGTTTAAAGGCGATGCCAGAGCCTTTGTCCGTCTGATCCAAGGAACTTTCCCGTGGGTAAGTATTTCGCCTGAGCTGCACATGCTGTTTTCCCACTCGTGGATTTTTATGGGACTGTGGGGCAGCACTGGTCTCTATGGAGAGCAGGCAATCGAGTAGTGGCACGGTTTCTACAACAAAAACGCCCCTCGGTTTACGGCGGAGACGCCGCTGCTGTCTTGCCGAAAGTTGGTGCAAACGATGGCGCTTAGTGGCGTCGCGTCGGACGCTCTTCGGCGGTCCAAGGCTCCAATAAGGAAACGGCGGGCTGGACCGCGCAATGCTTTGCGCTCGGGGGACCAACGACTGCGAAAGACTAAGGCCTGGCGGCGCGAAGGCCGCGCGACGTTGGAGAAACGGGCCTTGGACAGGGCGAAGTGGGCAAATTACCAGTTTGAAGAGGCAAGTCGGGTGATTAGAACATGCACTAAAAGGTAGATTTTCGCTGCCGCTGGCAGGCTGTATGTCGTTGGTGCCAATGGGGAGAAGACCCACGGGGGTGCTTCCACTGACTGTGCTGCATGGACATCTGCTCGTCACAGCGTCGAAGTCAAATCAGAAAGAGACTTTAAAAAAGGAAAAGTCTTTGTGTGTGTGTCCACCGCTCAGTGGTGCAACCACCAGCTCTTTGTGACGTGGAAACAATAAGCAGACTATATTTTATTTTCGCTAACAGCATTCCTGACAACCAATAAGAAGCGACAATTGTCGTACCAACCTAGTGAGATCGTCTGAATCCAAAAGAGCCGCTGAGGGGGGTCTTAACTAGGCGTGCGTCTGCACTAAGTCGACCACGACCACGACCATCACCCTCTCCGAACCACTGGCAGTCACCCCAGTCCTTAACAACTGCCCCTCGTGCTCGACGGTCTCGACGCCTTGAGCTGGGATTCTCGCATTTCCTCCTCGTGAATTTTTTCTTCACTCGGACAGCACTATGTTCCGCCAGGTAGCGAGCCGCGCCTCGGCGCTGGCGCGGCAGTCGGCCGGTGCGGGGCAGCGGCGGCAGATGGCCGAGGCGGTGGCGGCGGACAAGCTGCAGTTCAACTTTTTCCTGCCTGGGGGGACCATCCAGAAGGATGCGACGGTGGTGCGTTGTGTTTGACTGGTGTGATGTGTTGGGATGGGCGTGGTGCGGTGGTGGATCGATGTGGTGGGCCGGCCGGGGGGTAGTTTTGGACGGTGATGGCGGCCTGCCAGTGGGCAGGGCGGCAGGGCGATGGGCAGTGCGGCACGTCTGCAATACCCAGAAGGTTCTGCCCCAATCGCCAGCGGGAGCGAACTGTGCGGCAGAGTTGGGGGGGTGTGACGCCTTGTGGCAGGGCGCGTGGCGTGTGCACGCGTGTGTCGTGTGCGGTCATTGAAGGACTGGTGGAGCTACGTCGTGCTTTGGTGTGTTAACGTTTCACTGTGCGGTGGTCTGGTTTGTGCCTGGTCCCTGTCTGTGGTGGGTGTGCTGGTGGGTCTTTTT